>RRZU013169497.1_pt1 | contig 10459 bp, 8 predicted proteins | sample 2165561 | NCBI WGS metagenome assembly RRZU01 (sample SAMN10456909, study PRJNA506462) | wastewater metagenome | isolation source: wastewater sludge | place: USA: Moscow, Idaho | reverse complement strand
ATTTCATCTATTTTAAATAATATTTTTTCTATATCCTTATCTTTTATAAAGTCAACCAATTCAAATAATAATTCTGTATTTGCTATTCCAAGTATATTCAATGCATCTTCATAACTAATAATATCCTTATAAGCAATACATTGATCTAAAAGTGATAGTGCATCTCTCATAGCACCGTCAGAATTCCTTGCAATTAATTTTAATGCTCTATCTTCCACTTCTACATCTGTATCTTTTATAATTTCTTTCATATTTTCAACCATATCTGTTGTTTTTATTCTTTTAAAATCAAATCTTTGGCAACGAGATAATATGGTTTGTGGAAGTTTTTCCATCTCTGTCGTAGCCAAAATAAATATAAGATGTTCAGGTGGTTCTTCTAAGGTTTTTAATAATGCATTAAAAGCCTCATTTGTAAGCATATGAACCTCATCTATAATATATATCTTATATTCTGTCTTTGAAGGTGGATATATTACCTTATCCCTTAAATCTCTTATATCTTCAATCTTTCTATTACTTGCCGCATCCATCTCTATAACATCCATAATGGTCTCATTCATTATACCTTTACATATTTCACATTCATTACATGGGTTTCCATCTCTATTATTTGGACAGTTTATTGCCCTTGAAAATATCTTTGCTGTAGATGTCTTTCCTGTTCCCCTTGTACCTGAAAATAAATATGCATGGCTTATATTCTTTTTCTTTATTTGATTTTTCAATGTTACAGTTATATGTTCTTGACCTAATACATCATCAAAGGTCTTAGGTCTATACTTTCTATACAATGCTTGATACATCTCTATCATCCTCATTATTTTAATATATCTATTATAACAGATTAGATTTTTTTATAATAGATAAAATCACTAAGATATAAATTATATCTTTACTCTTGTTTATAATTACAAGAATTCTACAATTATTTTGTTTTCTATAATAAATACAATATTCTGAATATTAGATAATATTATACTAAATATATTATTAAAAGGAGGATAATAATGATTAAACTTAATGAACAAGATATTAAAGACATAATTAATGGTGCTGCTATATTAGCTGGCGGAGGTGGTGGATCTGTTAATGCTGCTTTAAATATGTTAGAAAAACATAAAAAATTACATCCAGATAAAGTTAATGCAATATTGATAAAAACTAACGAAATGGAAGCTGGCAAATATGCTGCAACTGTTGCTGGAATGGGAGCTCCTCAGGCTCTTCATGGAATTGATTTTACTAAACATATATTTAATTCATATGAAGCTTTAAAAAATTTAGCTAAAAATTTAGATACTCCAAAAGATATTGAATATGCATTAGCCGTAGAACTAGGTGCTTTTTCAACTTTCATACCTATATTAGTTTCTATGATGCATGGCATTCCTATAATTGATACAGATGGTGCTGGAAGAGCAGTGCCTGGGCTAGATGTATTATTGTATTCTGTAAATGGATTAGATACATCTCCTATTGTAATGGCAGATGACACTAATAATAAAGTAGAATTTCAATTGTCTAATCCTAAAGATGCTAAATTAGCGGAAAAACTTTGTAGAGCTATGACTACGGAATTTGGAGATATTCTTGGAATTGCAGGTTGGATATTGGATAGAGATCAAATAGAAAATTCTTTAGCAACGGGAACCATATCCCTTTCATTAAAAATTGGAAAATTGTTTAGAGAGTCAAAAGAAAATAATAGTTTAGATACTTATTTTAATCTATTAAAAGAAAATAATATTGTAGAATCACAGTTATTGACAACCGGTATAGTAACAGAATTTTTTAATGAAACAAAAGGTGGATATGACTATGGACATTTCCTTGTGAAAGATGAAGAAGGCAATATATGGAAGACTCAATATCAAAATGAAAATCTTACTATAAGAAAAAATGACAATATTGTAGTTACAGTTCCAGAAATAATAACAACTTTTGATTTGGATTCTGGTGTACCTTTAACAAATGCAGATATTAAAGAAAATCAAAAAATTGCCATAGGTATTATGAAGGTAAATGAAAAATGGTGGAAAAATCCTGATATGCCCAAATATTGGCAATCTTATTTAGATAGAATTGACTATAATGATAAATTGATTAAACTTGAAGATATAAATTTATAAAAGGATATGATGATATGAATTATAATGAAAATATTGTAGTTTCTGCAAAGAAATTAATAATTGACTGTTTAGATACTAAAAAAGAAGAAAAACTATTAATTGTAACCGATGAGAAAAACTTTAATATAGCATATCCATTTGCAGTTGCAGGAAGGGAATTAGGTATAAACACAAGCTTTATAGAAGCCACTTCCCAAACCAAAGGAGAGCCTCCTAGTCCTGTAGCTGCTGCAATAAAAAATACAGATGTGGCTTTTTTTATAACAAGTATGAGTTATAGTCATGTGAAAGCAAGAATAGAAGCCAATGAAAAAGGGGTTCGTATTGCTTCAATGCCCATGTTAACAGAGGAGATTGCAGATAATTATCTAGATACCGATTATAAATTTATTAAAGAAATTAGTGATAAATTGGCAAATATGATGAAAGATGTGGAAATAATAAAAATAAAATCTAAATTAGGTACCAATCTTGAATTTTCAGTAAAGGGAAGAACTCCCCTATCTGATACAGGTTTTATAACTGAAAAAGGTGCTATTGGAAATTTACCTGCTGGAGAAGCTTATATTGCCCCTATAGAAAATTCTGCAAATGGAACTTTGGTCGTTGACGGCTGTATAGCATATCTGGGAACACTAGAGGATAATATAGAATTAACCATAAAAGATGGATATATAGTTGATATAAAGGGAAATAATGCTAAAGAAAGATTTATAGAATTTCTAAAAGATAAAGATGATGAAGCAAGAGGGATAGCAGAATTTGGTATAGGAACCAATCCTGCTGCTAAAATAATTGGACATCCACTATTGGATGAAAAGGTTTGGGGTACTATCCATATTGCATTTGGCATGAACTCAACAATGGGTGGTACTAGAGATTCCAATATCCATTATGATTGTATTATAAACAATCCCACAGTTTATTTTGATAATATAAAAATTATAGAAGAAGGAGAACATATATATTAGGATTGACAAAATAAAATATATATACTCTAATAAAAGATAAGTAGATACTTATCTTTTATTTTTTTGGGGAGTTGTTAATATGATTACTGTTAGAGATTGTTTAAAAGTAAATGCTCTAAAAGATGCAAAAATAATTGCAGGAAAAAATGGTATTGATAGATTTGTCACATCGGTATCTGTATTAGAATATGCAGAATTATCCTTTTTCAAAGATTATATAGGTCCTTCAAATGAGATTGTTATATCTGCCTTTGCAAATATAAAAGATGATATTAATATGCAATTAAAATTAATTGAAAGCTTTAATAAATCAAATTTCTCAGCATTAATACTTTATTATGTGGGCATATTTCTTCCAGAAATTGATAGCTCTCTTATTGATTATGCTAATAAAATGGACTTTCCTATTATTATAATGCCTGAAAACAACTATGATATTAGCTATAGTGATGTAATCTCAGATATATATGAATTAATTATTAAAGAAAAAAATAAAAATAGTCAAACCATAAATAAACTTTTAGAAAAAATATCTTATTTGAATATAGAAGATAGAAATATACATAAGGTTTTGGAATTACTTAGTAGAGAATTAGATATTAATATATCCTTAGTCGATAGATTTTTTAATATAATATCGTATAGCTCTTTAAACAATGACTTTATAAAATCAATAAATTGTATTCTAAAAGAGGATTTTAGTAATGATATTGTAAAAGACTCCAATAATATATATCTACTCAGAGATTTTGAAACTATCCATGATGAATGGCTCTATCTTTTAATTAATTCCTCTAATATGGACAATGATATTGATTATAAAATGGATAAATCCATAGAATTAATAAAATTATATTATAGTATATGGGAAAATAATAAAAGTAAAAATTTGTCCTATGAATTGGTGAAAGCCATTTTCTCTGAAGATAATTTTAATATGAGAAGAATTGCCAAAGAGATAAATTTTAATATAGAAAAAATATCTAAGATGTGGATAGTTTCAGTGAGTATTGATGATCTTAAAAATAAAAAATTGATTTTATCAAAATATCTTATGAAAACAAAGGAATTTATCTCCAAAAAGGATAGAGTATCACTTGTAAATATATATAATGGAAAAATTGTTATTATGTTGGATTCTTTAAAATATGATGAATTAGACAGTGAATTGATAAATGAGTATCTCTATTCTATAAATGGCAAAGAAAAAATAAATATATCCATACTAAATAATTTAAAAACAGTTAAAGATGTGCGGATAAACTATCTATCCTATATTGAAAATGAAAGAACTTTGAGGAAAATATATCCTTTAAAAAATATTTTTTATAAAGATGATATTAATTTTACATCCATTTGTAATAATCTAATAACTTTAGGGGATGAAAAAATAAATGAAATTATAGAATATCTTCTCCCAATTTTTCAAGATCCTAGTAGTGATATTTGGTTAGAAACCTTGTATACTGTATTTTTAGACTCTAATTTTGATATAGAAAAAGCCTCCGAAATATTATTTCTCCACAGAAATACAATTAGCTATAGATTAAAACGAATAGAAGAAATCTTGGGTTATAATTTTCATTCTCTACCCGCTAGACTCAATATATATATTGCATTAAGTCTTTATAGAATATTCGATTGATACAATATTCTACAAGGTTTTCAATCCTTATTTTTAACAATAGATTTATAATTATGATATAATTGTGTAGTCAATATTTAAGTAATATGGACTTCAAATGACAATATAGGTTGGTGATAGAATGTTATTTAGTAGTATTTTATTTTTATATTATTTTCTACCAATAACTATGCTAATTTATTGGCTAGCTCCAAATAAACATAAAAACTTAATATTATTTTTAGTAAGCTTATTCTTCTATGCATGGGGTGAGCCTGTATATGTTTTTCTTATGCTATTATCCATATTTGCCAATTATAAATTTGGTATGGCTATGGGAAAAAATATTGAAAATAAAAGTAAAATATTAATATACTCTGTAGTGTTTAATATAGGATTATTAATATTTTTTAAATACACAGGATTTATACTTACAAATATCAATAATATTTTTAATATAAATCTTAATATACCAGATATCAAACTGCCTTTGGGAATTTCATTTTTTACATTTCAAGCTCTTAGCTATGTAATAGATGTATATAGGAATGATACAAAGGTTCAAACAAGTTTTATGAAGCTTGGATTATATGTATCTGCATATCCTCAATTAGTTGCAGGCCCTATAGTTAGATATAATACAATTGCAGATCAAATTGATAATCGAACCATAGATTTAAAAAATATTGCCGATGGAATCTTAAGATTTACAATTGGCTTAGGTAAGAAAGTAATCTTTGCAAACCAATTTGCTCAGATTGCAGATTGGATATTCTCAAGCAACAATTCTCCTAGCACTGCTTTTGGCGCTTGGATTGGGATTATCGCCTATAGTTTGCAAATTTACTATGATTTTAGTGGATATTCTGATATGGCAATTGGACTAGGTAAGATGATGGGATTTGAATATGAAGAAAACTTTAATTATCCTTATATTTCTAAGTCCATAACAGAATTTTGGAGACGCTGGCATATTTCTCTTGGAACTTGGTTTAGAGATTATCTATATATACCCCTTGGTGGAAATAGAGTTAATACTAAAAGAAATATCTTTAATCTATTTATAGTTTGGTTTGTAACTGGATTGTGGCATGGGGCGTCATGGAATTTTATTATATGGGGACTATATTATTTTCTATTATTAATCATAGAAAAATATATTTTAAGAATGGAAAAACTTCCAAAGATAATAAGTCATATTATGACTTTAATATTGGTAGCTTTAGGCTGGGTTATATTTAGGGCTGAAACTTTAACAGATGGATTAAATTATATATTATCTATGTTTAATATAAGCCTAGGAACTCATAGAGTTATGGGCAGTCATATAATACTTAATGACTATTGGTATCTGTTTATAATGGGGATAATAGGAAGTACTCCTATTATTAAAAATATAGGTAAGAATCTTCAAATGAAAACCAATCGAAATATATTTATCCTAATTGTAGAGATAATTATTATTATAGTAATTTTATATATAGTTACTATGTATTTAGTAAATTCGACCTACAATCCTTTTATATACTTTAGATTTTAACGGAGGTTTAATATGAAAGATAAAAAATATTTTATAATTATATTGCCATTTTTTCTTATACTATTATTTTTCCTATTTAAATCCTTTACTATGGTTAAAATGGAATATAGTATTGAAGAATCTAGAGATTTAAAATTATGGAAGAATATTGATTTTAAGAATCTAGAAAATACAACAGCTGATATTGAAGATTATCTAGTGGATCAATTTCCATATAGAAGAGACTTTCTAAAAGCTTTTTCTGAAAAAGATAAATTTTTAAATAAAATATTTACTAGATCCATTTATGTATTGGATGACAATTGGCTATTTGCTGAAGCAAGTGGTGAGTCCATGGATTATGTATCAAAGGAATTGGATAGAGTATTAGAAAAATATCCTAATAAAGAATTTTTTTATGCAATTGTTCCTAGTAAAAATCTTGCATTGAAAGATAGATATAAAATAACTAAAAATGATATTGCTATTAAAAATTATAAGAGTTTAAAAAATAATTTAGAAAAAATAAATAATGATAATTTTTCCATAATAGATTTAATACCTATTTCAACTGAAAAATCATTTTTAAATGATGATAGTAAATGGTATAGAACGGATTTTCATTGGAATGCACTAGGAGCTAAAATTGCAACTGATTTTATACTTAATAGTTTAAAAGATAATAATATTATAGACTCAATCTATAGTGAGGATAATATAGAAATAAAATATATAGAAGATAAATTATATAGAGGGGATTTAAATAGAAGATTTTCATATATCTATGGAATTGATGATATACCTGTATATATGGATTTAAAAAATACAGATGGATATAGCTATTTTAAAACGGAGGATAATTCCTTTAAAGTAAATAGAAATGAAATTATCTCAACTGGACTAGATAATGAATTCTTAGATTATTCTACATTATATACACCAAATCTTCCCTATTATAGAGTTGAAAACATTAATGCTATAAATGATAAATCCATATTAATTATTAAAGACAGTATGCAAAATGCAGCAATTGATCTATTTACAGAAACCTTTAAAGAAACTAAAGTTATAGATCCAAGATTTGACCAAGAGTATTCCCTTGATAAAATTATTAATTCTACAGATATAGTATTGTTTTTCTTTCATCAAAACAATAATTCTAAAGCCACTGGAGAATATTTTAATAAAAATTTAAATAATAATTAAAATCATTGGATTGACTTTTTCATGATTTTAACATATAATTAATCATTGTAAGACTATTTGGAGAGGTGTCCGAGTTGGCTGAAGGAGCTCGCCTGGAAAGCGTGTAAACCCTTACGGGTTTCAAGGGTTCAAATCCCTTTCTCTCCGCCATAAACCATGCTAGATGGGGAAGTAGCGGTGCCCTATAACCTGCAATCCGCTATAGCAGGATTTAATTCCTAGTCGAGGCTTCTATATAATGTAGTCTGCCCTAGGTAAGTGGTGTTGACAAATGGGTCCTGCGCAACGGAAACCTATGAACCTTGTCAGGTCCGGGAGGAAGCAGCAATAAGTAGACTCTTCCGTGTGTCGTAGGGGTGCCTGTTTCGAGCTAACTGCCTAGGTAACGTATGGGATATAGCTGTCAGAACTAGGTGCATGGTTACATAAGAAAGACCATAGATTTTATATCTATGGTCTTTTTACTTTTATTTTAAATTTTTTAATCTATTATTTACTTCCATATTTAATAATTTATAAATTGTTGCTGTTATTGGTACTGCAATCATCATACCTACAATCCCACCAAGTCCTCCACCTATGGTTACTGCAACAAAAACCCAAATACTTGGTAATCCAACTGTTGTTCCAACTATTCTTGGATAAATTAAATTACCTTCTAATTGTTGTAGTATTATAAAAAATAGTATAAATAACACTGCTTTTATTGGATCAACTGCAACGATTAATATAACACCTACTGCCGCACCAATAAATGCTCCTACAATAGGTATTAGTGCTGTCACTCCGACAAATACTCCAACTGATGTGGCATATGGAAATTTAAATATAATCATACCTATGGTACAAAGGCTACCTAATACTAGTGCTTCTATAAACTGTCCTACAATAAAACTTGAAAAAGTATTATTTATTACTGAAAATACATTTTCTATTCTATCAATATTTTCTTTTCTCATAAAAGCCTTTTTTATTCTTCCATATTGTTCCAATAGACTATCTCTACATATTAATAAATAAACTGTAAATACAAAAGCTAAAAATAAGTTTATAAAACTAGATGTTACACCTGAAATAATCCCTATTGATGACGATAAAATACCTCCAAGTTTAGGTTTTATAAATTCTATTATATTCTGTGCGAGGGTATCTTTATTTAGCTCTTTTAAATCCAATAACTCCGCTAAATTAGGTAATTTATCCTCATTTTTTTCAATATACCCAATCACTTTTTCAATAAAACCAGGCATTGTTTCAGATAAACTTATAAATGTATCTATTATCTGAGGCAAGACAAGATTTATAACTAAAAATATAACTAATAATCCTATTAATAATGATAAAATTACTGGTACTATTCTTCTGGTTTTTAATATAAATTTTTTTTTACTTTTAGGGAAATAATGTTTTTCAATAATTTTTACTAGAATATTTATTATATATGCCATAATAAATCCTAATAATAATGGTGATAAGACATTAAATATTTTTTTGAAAACATTTATTACATTTCCAAAATAGACAATTATTAAAGTTAAAATAGCTATTAATAAAACAATCTTTATGTATTGACTCTTTTTAAAATATTCTTTCATTTTCAACCTCCATTAATATACTAAACTAATTATAATATACCCAAAAATAACATAGTATAATATAAAATAAAAAGACAAGATAAAATATCTTGTCTTTTAACTACTCTTTAATTTACTTTGTCTCATACCATATAAAATTATATCATAGGCTTTCTGTGCATGTTTTTCTGTCATAGGTTTTGTATCTTCTAATGAATAATCTATACCTAAATTTTTATACTTTATTTTTCCTAAATCATGATAAGGTAGCACATCTATTGCTTTAATATTATTTAACTCTCCTAAAAAACTACCCAATCTAAATAAATAATCTGTATTATAAGTTATACTAGGTACTATTACATGTCTTATCCAAGTTGGGATATTCTTATCTGATAGATATCTTGCAAAGTCTAATACTTCACCATTACTTCTGCCTGTTAATTTCTTATGCTCATCATCATCTATATGCTTTATATCTAAAAGAATTAAATCAACATTTTTTAGTAGTCTATCTATTTTATTAATATATTCCACATCACTTTTAAAAGGTATACCACTTGTATCTAAGCACATATGGATGTTTTTTTCTCTACCCTTTTCAAATAATTCTATAAGAAAATCCAATTGAAGCAATGCTTCTCCACCTGATACCGTAATACCTCCACCTTTTAAAAATGGTCTATATTTTTCATAGTCATTTAAAACTTCTTCAACGGTTATTTCATTGTTCTTATTGAAAATCCATGTATCTGGATTATGACAATATAAGCATCTTAGAGGACAGCCTTGCATAAATAACACATATCTTATCCCAGGACCATCTACTGTGCCGAATGTTTCAATTGAATGAATATAGCCTTTCATTTTTACATTCCTTCATGAAATGTTCTGCTTATAATATCATTTTGTTGTTCTTCTGTTAATTTTGTAAAGTTTACTGCATATCCTGAAACTCTAACTGTTAATTGGGGATAGTTTTCTGGATGCTTTTGTGCATCTAATAATGTTTCTTTTGTAAATACATTTACATTTAAATGATGTCCACCTTTTTCTGAATAACCATCTAACATTGTAACTAAATTATCTATTTGTGTATCATTAACTCTCATAATATTTCCTCCTTATTCTTCATCATCTAGGTCTAAGTTTGGTATCATACAAGATTCACATACTGGACTGTTTAATTCAAATTCTAAATCACCTGCTACAATTGTCATCTCTTTTCCTAATGCTCCAGGAACTATTGAGAATGTATTTGATATACCATCTTGAGAATCTAAAAATGGTAATTTTGCAACTGATGATAATGATGCTAATGCACCATGGGTATCTCTTCTATGCATTGGATTTGCTCCTGGTGCAAATGGTTCACCTGCTTTTCTACCATCTGGAGTTGTTCCTGTCTTTTTACCATATACTACATTTGATGT
>RRZU013584097.1_pt1 | contig 10460 bp, 4 predicted proteins | sample 2165561 | NCBI WGS metagenome assembly RRZU01 (sample SAMN10456909, study PRJNA506462) | wastewater metagenome | isolation source: wastewater sludge | place: USA: Moscow, Idaho | reverse complement strand
CTTGGTGACCCCTCTGCCTTCATGGGCCTGTACGACGAAGACGCCGAAGCCTTGGAAGTAGCCAAGGCCATCGAAGGCAACACCACCGCCGAAGCGTTCGCCCAGCAACTGGCGGGTGGCGACGTCGATCCCTTCGAACTGCTCTGGGGCGATGCCGCCAACAGCGCGACGCCACCTGTGGGCGAACCCGTGCCTTCCACCGCGCCATCCCCCACCGCTACGTTGCCCAGCCTGTTCGCCGATCACTACCACTATGCCCACGAGGGCCTGCGCTGGCTGCGCAAGCACCAACCGGAGCAGCAACCCGCCGTGCAGGCCGACAACGCCACCCGCACCCTCAGCTTCCAGCCGGGGCGTGGCCTGGCTCAAATTCTGGCGCGCGATCTCGCCCCGGAAATGTGGCCCACCGACAATACGTTTGCCCTCTGCGCCGACAAGCGCACGGTCGAGGCCGCCATCACCCAGTCCCGCGACGGCAGCGACTGGCCGCAACTGCACTATCTTTGGCCATTGCACCCCATCGCCCAATGGCTGGACTACAAGCTGATGGCCGCCTTCGGCCGCCAGCGCGCCCCGCTGCTGCGCGTACCGCAAGGCCTGCAAGCGGGTGAAGCCATCATCCTCGTGCTGGCCCAGGTGCCCAACCGACGTGGCCAGGCCATGCTGGCCGAATGGTTGGGCGTGCAACTCGATGCGTGGGGCCAGGTACAGGCCGTACTGAGCCTGTCCGACACCCTGCACCGCACCGGGCTGGACGGCAGCCAGAATCCGGCCCCGGCCAACGATGGCCATGCCCCCGACAGCCGCTTCTGGCAGCAAGCCCTGCCCGCCGCCATTCGCGCCGCCGAAGCGCATCTGCACCCCATCAAGCGGGCATTCGATACCGACTGCTGCCAGCGCCTGGACCGGGAACTGACCAAGCTGACCACCCTGCGCGACAAGCACCTCGCGCAGATGGAACTGGAACTGGCCCAGGGCGGCATCGAGCAAGTTCGCGCCGCCCAGCGCCAGCAGCGTGAGAACGCCACCGCCGACCTGTTCGGCCAATACCAGCAATGGGTGCGCGACACGCTGCAACTGGACGACCGCGCCCAGTTCACCGTTGTTGCCGCCCTGGTTTCCCAACAGGACGCAGCACGACAAGACGTAGCGCAAGGAACGGCCCAATGAACTTCACCATCAATGGCCTGAGCAACGCCAACGAGTTCTACAGCCAGCACTATCTGGACGACATCCTGGTCAAGGATCTCAAGCCGCTGTTCGATCAGTGGAAGGAACAGGGCAGCAACAGCCCCGTCGCCCGCCTCAGAAGTGCCAGTGGCGCCAACGGTTATTTCCGCGACCGCGAGCGCTTCCTGGCCGAAAAACGCCCCGAGGCGCGCGCCCGCCTGCTGCACGATTTGGCCCGGCCGCTGCTGGCCGCGCTCGACTACGAATTGCAGCCGCACACCCTAGCCCTGGCCGACGCTGGCCGCGAAGGCGAATTGCCCTTGCTGGCGCTATACCGCGACAGCAAGGGCCACCCGTTGTTGGCCATCGCCACAGCGCTGGCCCTGCCAGGCGACGAAGACACCGCGCCGCTGCAACTACTCCCGCGTGACGGCAAAGGCGCCAAGACCGGCCGTCACCATGCAGACTGGGAGGAAACCCTTTCTCGCCGCCTGTTCGCCGACGACACCCCGCCCCGCTGGGTGCTGCTGGTTCACCACGAACAATGGCTGTTGATCGAACGCAGCAAATGGGGCCGCAAGGCCCTGCTACGCTTCGATCTGCCAGAGCTGTTCGGCCCCCGTGACGAACACAGCCTGCGCGCCTTCTGCGCCCTGCTGGGCAAACAGTCCGTCCTGCCGGCGGAAGGCGGCGCAGCCCTGCTCGACAGCCTGGACGACAGCTCCCACAAGCACGCCTTCGAGGTCTCCACCGACCTCAAGTACGCTCTGCGCGAGTGCATCGAACTGATCGCCAACGAGGCCATCCGCTATAAGCGCGAAGTCAGCAAGGAAAAGCTCTACGAGCGCACCGACACCGACCTGGCCGACCAGCTCAGCCGCGAAAGCCTGCGCTACATGTACCGGCTGCTGTTCTTGTTCTACATCGAGGCCCGCCCTGAACTCGGCTACGCCCCGATCCAGGCCGAAGCCTATCTGAAGGGCTACAGCGTCGAACACCTGCGTGAGCTGGAACAGACCCCGCTCACCACCGACGAAGCCCGCAACGGTTTCTACTTCCACGATAGCCTGCAACAACTGTTCGGCCTGATCTGGCAGGGCTTCCCGCGCCGCGATGCCGGCAGCGGGCAGCAGGAGCTGAACGTCAGTCTTGACCCTACACCGGGCGATATCGCGCAAGGCAGTGGCTTCACCATCGCCCCGCTGCAAGGCCATCTGTTCGACCCAGCACGCACCCGGCTGCTGAACAGCGTCAAGTTGCGCAACCACGTCCTGCAGCGCGTCATCGAACTGATGTCGCTCTCGCACGGCAGCCACAGCAACGGTTCTTCCAAAAACAGCCGCCGTGGCCGCATCAGCTACGCCACCCTGGGCATCAACCAGCTTGGTGCCGTGTACGAGGCGCTGCTCTCCTTCCGTGGCTTCTTCGCCGAAGAAGACCTGTATGAAGTGCGCCGCGACCCCAAGGCCAAAAAGACCAGTAGCTCGGAAGAAGACGGAACCGAGATCCCCGATGGCAGCGACGCCACGGATGACGACGACACACCGTCGCCCAGCGCCCGCGAAAAACGCAAGGACGCCGAACTCGACCCGCTGGAAGCGGCCTATTTCGTGCCTGCCAGCGCCATCGACCAGTACACCGATGCCGAGCGCCTGTTCGGCGGCGAACCTCGCCTGTACCCCAAGGGCCGCTTCATCTACCGCCTGGCTGGCCGCGCCCGCGAGAAGTCCGCCAGCTACTACACCCCGGAAATCCTCACCCGCTGCCTGGTGGAACACGCCCTGCGTGAAATCCTGTCCGGCAAATCCGCCGACGACATCCTGCACCTCACCATCTGCGAACCCGCCATGGGCAGCGCGGCATTCTTGAACGAAGCCGTCAGCCAGCTTGCCGAAGCCTATTTACAGGCCAAGCAGAAGGAACTGGGCCAGAGCATCCCCCACGACGACTACGCGGCGGAAAAACAGCGGGTCAAGATGTATATCGCCGACACCAACGTGTTCGGCGTCGATCTCAACCCCGTGGCCGTGGAGCTGGCCGAAGTCTCGCTCTGGCTCAACGCCATCTTCAAGGGCGGCCATGTGCCCTGGTTTGGCCTGCAACTGGTGGCCGGTAATTCCCTGGTGGGTGCCCGCCGCGACGTCTTCAGCACCGCACAGCTGTCGCCCGGCCGGGGTGAGAAGGATATGCCCGAGCGCGACTGGCGCTGCGCCGTGCCGCGTGCCCTCGCGCTCTCGGAAACACCCTCCGCCACCGATATCTTCCACTTCCTGCTGCCCGCCGATGGTATGGGTGCCGTCACCGACAAGGTGGTCAAGGCACTGGAACCCGCCGCCTTCGAACGCTTCAAGCAATGGCGAAAAGCCTTTACCGCACCACTCGGTCGCGACGAAATCACCCGCGTGCAAGCCATCGCCCAGGCCGCCGAAGCGCTCTGGCAGCAGCACGCTCAAGAACTGGCCCGCGTGCGCCGCGCCACCAGCGACGAACTGCACGTCTGGCCCAGTACCGACGCCAACCGTGCGCCCACCACCACCGCGCAGAAGGACGCCACCTTCCAGCGCGAAATGCTCAGCGAGGCGCAAAAGAACGCCAGCCCTTACCGCCGCCTGAAACTGGTGATGGACTACTGGTGCGCGCTCTGGTTCTGGCCGTTGGATAAGGCTGACGACCTGCCCAGCCGCGAAGAATGGTGGTTCGTACTAGAAACCGTGCTGCTCGGCAACGCCAGCCTCGCTGCCAATGCCGACGGCAGCGACCTGTTTCCGGAAACTGTCCCGCAATCCACGCTGGACTTCACCCCCGAGCGCGACCGCTACGGCCACGTGGACATCGAAGTGCTGGTCGAAGTCCTGCCGCAACTGAAGGTGGCCCAACAGGTGGCCAAGCAGCAGCGTTTTTTGCATTGGGAACTGGAATTTGCCGACATTTTCCAGCAACGCGGCGGCTTTGACGTAGTGCTGGGCAATCCGCCGTGGATCAAGGTGGAATGGAACGAGCAAAGCCTGCTATCCGACTTCGACCCGCGCTTTGCCATCCGCAAGCTCAGCGCCCCACAAACGGCTACTCAGCGCAAGGCCGTGTTCACCGCCATGCCGCAGGCCCGCGCCGACTACCTGGCCGAATGCGTGGTTACCGAGGGGTTGGGCGAGTTTCTCAATGCGGTGCAGAACTATCCGTTGCTCAAGGGGCAGCAGAGCAATCTGTACAAATGTTTTCTGCCGCTGGTTTGGCGCGTGGGTAGTGGCGTGCAGGCATTGCTGCACCCGGAAGGGCCGTATGACGATCCTAAGGGCGGGGAATTGCGGGCAGCGATGTATACCCGCTTACGAGCACACTACCAATTCGTAAATGTAAACTTATTGTTTCAGGATGTGATGATCTGGGTTAGATACTCGGTCAACATTTATTCAGTCCAGAAAGAGAACCTCTCGTTCAAGACCATCGCGAACTTGTTTTCTCCACAAACGATTAGCGCATCACTTGGACATTCTGGTGCAGGCATTACTCCGGGCATAAAGCAGGAAAAAGGCAGCTGGAACATCGAAGGCCACGCCTACCGCATCATCGAGGTGGGCGAAGCTCTACTTGGCACCTTCGCCAAGCTCTACGACGCCCCCGGCACGCCCGCCTTACAGGCGCGGTTGCCCGCCGTGCATAGCCGCGAACTGGTCTCCGTGCTGGAAAAATTCGCACGCGTCCCGCGCCGCTTGGGCGATCTGAAGGATGACTACTTCACGCTGGAAATGTGGCACGAGACCGGCGCACAGAAAGACGGCACCATCCGCCGCGAAACCGGCTTCGTCGGCCGCCCCGAAGACTTCGTGCTTTCCGGCCCGCACTTCTTCGTCGGCAATCCTCTCTATAAAACGCCGCGGTCAATTTGCAATACTCCAAGAGCGTATGACGCACTAGACCTCGAACACCTGCCCGACCACTACCTGCCGCGCAGCAACTATCGTCCGGCATGCAGCCCCGAAGAATACGCCCGCCACGTGCCGCGCGTGAGTTGGGTGGAGGAAGGGGAGGACGAAGCTAAGCCGGTGACGGCGTATTACCGAACAGTTACTCGCCGGATGCTGAGTCAGTCAGGAGAAAGAACACTTATTCCATGCGTAATCCCGAAGGGTATAGCACATATCAATCTTGCTTTCACGCTTGTCTCCCGAAATGAAGTAAGCAATGCGCCGCTTTCGGCAGCGTTCGCCTCCATGCCTTATCACTTTTTCATAAAGACTACAGGGAAGGGTGATTTTCGCTGGGATCTCGCGCAACAGTTGCCGATGTTGCAGGCAAACGGGGAGCAATTGGCAATACGATCACTCGCCCTAAACTGCCTCACCACCCACTACGCCGGCCTCTGGCAAGCCTGCTGGCAACCCGAATTCCAGCAAGACCGCTGGGCCAGCACCGACCCGCGTCTGCCTCAGGACTTCTTCATCAAGCTTACGCCCGACTGGCAGCGCCACAACGCCCTGCGCAGCGACTACGCCCGCCGCCAGGCGCTGGTGGAAATCGACGTCCTCGCCGCCCAGGCCCTGGGCCTGACGCTGGGCGAACTGCTCACCATCTATCGAGTGCAGTTCCCCGTCATGCAGCAGAACGAACGCGACACCTGGTACGACGTCACCGGCCGCATCGTCTTCACCGTCAATATTGGTCTTGCAGGCGTCTGCCTGCCCCGCAAGGCCAACCGCAAGGACACCGAATGCACCGTCGTCACCCCCGACGGCATCCGCCAGCCACGTCGCCTCGGCTGGGAAGACCTCCAGCCCAAGCTCATGCCCGACGGCACCCTGCACCCCCAGGTCCCCGACGGCACGGTGATCGAACGCCCCATCACCGACACCACCCAACCCGGCGGCCCCATCGACCGCACGATCCGCTACGTTGCACCCTTCACCCTGGCCGACCGCGAGACGGATTACCGGGTAGCATGGGAGCATTTAGCTTCTTTACCCCTTTCTGAATGAGGCCGATCATGAAACTGATTTCTATCCACTTGCAAAACTACCGTGCACATAAGGATTTAAGTGTGGAGTTTCATGACGGTTTCAATGTCATCACTGGCATCAATGGCAGTGGCAAAACCTCGCTACTTAAAGGTGCATGTGAAGCATTACGTGGATTGTTCTGGGGCGCCCTCAACCTCGGCCACTCAAGTCCATTCAAAGAAAGAGAATATGCCCACGTTCAAATGTTGAACAAAAATGATCGCTATCGTTTTGAGCGACAATTTCCAGTTTCCATTCAAACAAAAAGTATTTCATTTGATGAAAAGTGCGACTGGGAGTTTAAAAAAATCAATGACCTTGCTAATGTCAACGCAACTGGAAAAATGCCTGTAAAGGGGCTGAAAGAAGCAACAGAACATAATGTTTCGGAAGACGATTTTGATCACGACTTACCACTTGTTGCGTTCTATCGTGCCGATCGGCAATGGATAAGCGCTGAGAATCAAATACTAAAAGCAGCGACCGCAAAATTGTCACGTCTAGATGGCTACAAACAGTGGGAAAATGCTGCTGCCAATGTTTCTGATCTAGAGCATTGGGTTATTTCCAAATGTCTTGAGCGGTTCCAGCACTCTTCTGAGACTGGAAAGCTGTTCAATGAAATTGACGATGATGAATTGGCATTGGTTAACATGGCACTTTCTGATGCTGTCGAGAATATCAGCGGTCTGCGTTTCGACATGCAGCAGAAAAGCCTGCTGGTGGACTGGCGACAGGCAGGAGAGGAGGCGCAAAAAACCATTTCCTTCGACCACCTCAGCGATGGCCAACGCGCAGTGATCTGCTTAGTGGTGGATATTGCCCGACGCATCTGCCTGCTCAACCCGCAACTGGGTAAAGATGTAATCCGCAAAACACCGGGTGTAGTGCTGATCGACGAACTGGACGTGCATCTGCACCCGCGCTGGCAACGCCGCATCGTCAATGGACTGAAGGCGGCATTTCCTGCCGTCCAGTTCATTGCTACCAGTCATTCGCCCCAGGTACTGGGCGAACTGCGACCGGAGGAAATCATCCTGTTGCGCGAGGGCGGTACATCCCAGCCGCAGGTCAGCTACGGGCTGGATTCTAGTCAGGTGCTGGAGGAAATCATGGGTGCTTCTTCCCGCAACCTGGAGGTGGAGGAAAAGCTCAAGCAACTGTTTGAGAAGATCGAAAATGGCCCACTGAGCGAAGCCAAGCAACTGCTGGCGGAGTTGAAGGAGTCCGCGCCTCAGATTCCCGAACTTAGCCGTGCCGATGCCCTGATCCGCCGCAAGGAGGTGATCGGGCGATGAAGCATGTGCAAAAGCAGGGAGCACTGGAGAGCTTCGAACAGTGGAAAGCCCAGGCCAATGACGATTGGCAGCCGACCTATGCCGATTTGCAGAATCCGCAGAAGGCACAACTGCAAGAAGCCTTGCTGAGCGAGCAAGGCTGGGTGTGCTGCTATTGCGGCCGCAGCATCGAGCGGGCGAACAGCCACATCGAGCATTTCCGCCCGCAGGAACACTATCCGAACAAGGCGTTGAGCTACGACAACCTGCATGCCTCTTGCATTCGTGAAACAAGCCCACAAACGCCCTTGCATTGCGGCCATGGCAAGGGCAATGCCTTCGATAAAGCGCGTGCAATAAGCCCGACAGACCTTGATTGCGAACGGCAATTCCGTTACACGCTGGACGGACAAATCCTCCCGGAAAATGAAAACGCCGTCTATATGCGCGATTTGCTCAAGCTGGATATCGAGTTCCTGAACGACCGCCGGGCAGAAGTCTTGCAGGGTGTATTCGACAACGATTTCCTGGAGAGCGCCAGCACTGAGGAACTGAACCGCCTGCGCGACGGTTACAAGCAGCCCGATGCCAATGGTCATCTTCCAGATTTCGGCCACGTCGTGGCGCGTTATGCCGGGCAATTGATGGGCGAGGCAAATGCGTAGCGCCACCGACTTCTTCGAGGAACTCAACTCGGTCGATGAGTCCACCCGCATCGAGGCCAAGCGTGCCAGCGAACTGGGCAAGTCGGTGATGCAGACGGTCATCGCCTTCGCCAATGAACCAGGGCTGGAGGGCGGCTATCTTCTGCTGGGTGCAGACTGGTTCATCAACGATAAGGGCGATACGGTGTACCGTGCCGCCGGCCTGCCCGACCCCGACAAGGTGCAGCGCGACCTGGCCAGCCAGTGCGCGTCCATGCTCAATGTCGCCTTGCGGCCAGAGATGCAGACAGAGACTGTGGACGGTAAGACGGTGCTCGTGGTGTACGTGCCCGAGGCCGACGTCACGCAGAAACCCGTCTACCTGAAGGCCACCGGCCTGCCGCGTGGCGCCTATCGTCGCATTGGTTCTAGCGACCAGCATTGCGTGGATGAAGACCTGTGGGTGCTGCGCGGCGAAAGCCAGCCGCTGCATGGGCCGGATTCCAGCATTCTGCCTGATGCTCGGCTGGACGACTTCGACCCGGCCGCCGTAGCCGCCTACCGGCGCGAACGTGCCCGCATCAATCCCCAGGCCGAGGAGCTGGATTACGGCGACGAGGACCTGCTCGAAGCCCTGGGCGCATTGCGCCGTGTGGACGGTCGATTGCAGCCAACGCTTGCCGGCATGGTGCTGTTCGGCAAGCCACTGGCGCTGCGCCGCTTATTGCCCATGGTGCGCATCGACTACATCCGCGTGCCGGGTAATGAATGGGTGGAAGACCCGGAAAACCGCTTCCAGTCCATCGATATCCGCAAGCCGCTGCTGCTGGCGTTGCCGCAGGCCGAGGCCAGCATCATCGACGAGTTGCCCAAGGGCTTTCGTCTGCCCGAAGGGCAGTTGCACAGCGTGCAGGAGCCGATCCTGCCGCGCAAGGTGATCCGCGAGGCGCTGGCCAATGCTGCCATGCACCGCAGCTACACCGTGCACAGCCCGACTCAGATCATCCGCTACAGCAACCGTATTGAAATTCGCAACGTCGGCTATTCGCTCAAAGAGCCCGCGCAGTTGGGTACCCCGGGCTCGCGCCTGCGCAACCCGGCCATTGCCGCCGTGCTGCACGACCTGCACCTGGCCGAAGCCAAGGGCACCGGCATCCGCGCCATGCGCCGCCTGGCCGCTGAGGCAGGCCTGCCCTTGCCCGAATTTCACTCCGACCGGCAGGCCAACGAGTTCCGGCTCACACTGTTCCTGCACAACCTGCTGACTGAGGATGACCATGCCTGGCTGCGCAGTTTCGCCGGCCCAGCAGTCAGTGCCGACGAAGCCAAGGTATTGATCTACGTTCGCGCCACAGGTGCGGTGGACAACACGGCCTGCCGGGATTTTTGCGGACTGGATACACTGGCGGCCAGCCTGGTGCTACGCCGGCTACGCGACCGGGGATTGCTGGAGAAGCAAGGTGCCGGCAGCCGCACCTACTACACCCTGGCGGCCTCCGAGCGTCAGACACGCGTTCATCATTCCAACCAGCCTGAACTACCGCTGGGTATTCCAGCCCATTCCGATACCCTGCACGGTCGCTCAGTCGAGCATGCCACCCAAACCGACGAAGCTTGCAACCTTGAGCTTGCAACCTTGCCGCCCGAGCTTGCAACCTTTCTTGAAACCCTGAAAGGCCGCACCACGGAGAAAGCCCTGCGAGAAGGCATCCGCCGCCTGTGCTCCTGGGTTCCACTAACGGGAGACCAGCTTGCAACCTTGCTCGGCAAAGATCGGCAATATCTGCGTAACAAGCATCTGATTCCGATGGTGCGCGACGGCGAACTGCGGTTCCGTTACCCGGAAAGCGCTAAACACCCGCATCAGGCTTATGTAACAGCCAAGGCTGGAGATCTTTAGACATGCAACCCTTGATCGTTTCCCAACAGATCACCCAAGGCATCGCCGACTTCCTGCGCGCAGCCTTCCCGGCCGCCACGCCGGGCTTCGACGGCCTGATCCAGCGCTTTCTGGCCGATCGCGACCGAGTGTTCAAGGGCCCGTACCTGACTTTGCCGCTGCCGTTCCGCAAGCAGCCCGATAGGGGCCAGCCCGCGTTCGGCTGGCTGACGCCGGGCTTTGTCCCCCATGCTCACCAGGGCCAGGCATTCATCCGCCTGACCGGTGAGCAGGCCCGATTGACCCTGGTGGCCACCGGCACCGGCTCGGGCAAGACCGAGTGCTTCCTCTATCCGATCCTAGAGCACTGCCGCGAACAAAGGGAACTGGGCCGGCCGGGCATCAAGGCCATCATCCTGTATCCGATGAACGCGCTGGCCTCGGACCAGGCCAGCCGCCTGGCCAAGGAGATCCTACGCACACCGGCCCTGGCCGG
>RRZU012575759.1_pt1 | contig 10460 bp, 9 predicted proteins | sample 2165561 | NCBI WGS metagenome assembly RRZU01 (sample SAMN10456909, study PRJNA506462) | wastewater metagenome | isolation source: wastewater sludge | place: USA: Moscow, Idaho | reverse complement strand
CCTGGTGGTGAATACCGCTTCCGAATGCGGCTATACCCCGCAATACAAAGACCTGGAAGCCCTGTTTGAACAATACAAAGACAAGCTGGTGATCGTGGGATTCCCCGCCAATAATTTCGGCGGACAGGAACCCGGCAGCAATGAAGAGATCAAATCATTCTGCCAGAAGAATTACGGCGTCAGCTTTCCGATGGCTGCCAAGATCTCCGTCAAAGGTGATGACATCGCCCCCATTTATCAATGGCTGACACATAAAGACCTCAATGGGGTTTTGGATGCCGAGGTAAAATGGAATTTCAATAAATTCCTCCTGGATGAACAGGGCCGGCTGATCGGTTACTTTGAAAGCCGTGTAAACCCGTTAAGCGATGCGATAACCGGAAAACTATAACAGCGATCAACATTTTCAGGATCTTAATGAATCAGGCCGCCCCTGCAACTTGTACAGCAGGGTAATCCTTAAACTTTACCCTCCCCTTCTCCCTAAGCCCAGTTTCCGTAATTTGCGGTATGCAATTCAGTGAGGTCATAGGGCAAAAAGAAACCAAACATCAGCTTGTACAACTTTACCACCAGAACAGGTTGAGCCATGCCCTGCTCTTCCTCGGACGCGAGGGTTCCGGCAGCCTGGCGCTGGCCATGGCATTCGCCCAGTTCCTCGTTTGTGATAAGGTACACGGGAAGAACGGCCAGCCACCCACCCCTTCTCTATTTGGGGAACCCGAACCGGAGATAACGGTCTCCGATCTAACGTTAACGGATAGCTGCGGAACATGCCCTTCCTGCCAGAAAGCCTCGAAACTCATACATCCCGACATCCATTATTCCTATCCGGTCATTCCCCGGAAAAGCGGTGAAAAGCCCATCAGCACGGATTATATCGCAGCATGGAGGGAATTTATCAAAGCAACGCCTTACGGAAACCGGTACGACTGGATACAATATATCGGAGCGGAAAACCAACAGGGTAATATTACGGCCAACGAATGCCACGACATTTCGCGTAAGATGAGCCTCAAGAGTTTTGAAGCGCCTTTTAAGATCCTGATCATGTGGATGCCGGAACTGCTCGGCAATGAAGGCAACCGCCTGTTGAAACTGTTGGAAGAACCCCCGCCTGACACCCTGTTCATATTAGTGGCGGAGAACCAAAACCTGATCCTCCCCACCATCTTATCCCGCCTTCAATTGATCAAGATCCCCCAATTGACCAACCGCGATATCGAAGCGGCACTGGAACTCAGGGAATCCGTTGCCATGGAAAAGGCCGAACAGATTGCGGCTATCAGTGAAGGAAATTACCATGAAGCGCTTCACCTGCTCCAGCATGCCGATGACGACTGGGATCAGTGGCTCCGCGGCTGGCTCAATGATATCATCCGCGCCAACCGGGATGGCCAGATCAAGTGGATCGATGAAATGGCCAAAACCGGGCGGGAGAAACAAAAACAATTCCTCCGGTATTTTACCCATCTGCTGGACATGGCCATCCGCGTCAAAATCAGCGGCGAAACAGGCCCTGCCTATGCGGAAAACCGGTCTGCCACCGAATTTGCCCTCAGGCTGAATAAGCAATTTGATTATGGGCAGATGGATGCCATTGCCACTGAGCTGGATAATGCCGCTTACTATATAGAACGAAACGCCAATGCCAAGATCCTCTTTCATGCACTCACCATTAAGTTAAATCATATTATTACCAACAAATCAGTAATTTTGATTCCCTGAGGAAATATTTGGGATCGTGTGTAGGAAAAGGATATTTGGAAATCTCCATCATACCTGAGAAGGTTGTCGATATATTCAAGCGTTCCACCAGGTTCGCGGATGATATGACCCCGTTGCTTATTTTTATTTAAGCTTCTGGCAACCATTGACTTAGCCCATATTTCCCTGATTCTATAACGTACAAACCTGATATATGGGATGTGGAAGTTGCGGTACCGGTAAAGACGGTGCTCCCGGTGGATGCCAGAGTCATGGCCATTGTGCCAGTGGCGGTTGTAACCGGTTGAATGTGTACGACTGGCTGGCTAATTTGCCTTACAGCGACCCGGAAAGTGCTTGCCGGATCGTGGAGGTTAGTTTTAATAAGGGCAGCCGAAAGGATTATTTCAGAAATACCACCCTTCATTACTTCGAAAAAGGCGAACTCGTTACCGTAGAAGGCACGAGTGGCTTCGACGTTGGCATGGTTAGCCTGACCGGCGAACTGGTGAGGCTGCAATTAAAAAAGAATAAGCTCGACGAGAAAAGCCCTGATATCAAGAAGATCATGCGGCGGGCCTCGGAATCAGACCTGGCCAAGATGAAAGAACAGAAAGCAAGGGAAGCTTCCATGCTGATCCGCAGCCGCGCCATCGCCCGTCAATTAAAACTGGAGCTGAAAATGGCGGAAGTGGAGATCCAGGCCGATGGACGTAAAGCCACCTTCTTTTATATTGCCGATGACCGGGTAGACTTCCGGGAACTGATCAAAATATATGCTGCCGAATTCAAGGTTAAGGTTGAGATGCGCCAGATCGGAGCCCGGCAGGAAGCCGGTAAGGTCGGCGGCATCGGAAGTTGCGGCCGTGAACTCTGTTGCAGTACCTGGCTCAGCGATTTTAAAAGCGTCAACACCAACGCGGCACGCTATCAGAACCTGAGCATCAACCAGACAAAACTCAGCGGCCAGTGCGGTCGTTTAAAATGTTGCCTGAATTACGAACTGGATACCTACCTCGATGCGCTGCAATTCTTCCCAACCGATGCCGATTACATTGAAGTTGCCAAAGGAAGGGCCATTTTAGTGAAGAAGGATATTTTCAAAAACCTGATGTGGTATGTTTTACCTGACAGTAATAAACAGTATCCGCTGGCCATTGAAACCGTTAAAAAAATCAAATCACAGAACCGCCAGGGCATCAGGCCGGAAGAATTGGAAACCGCAGAAGTGACCACCGGCAAGCCCAAAGAAGTGGAACCTGAATATGCCGACCTGGTAGGTCAGATCAGTCTGAAGAGCCTGGAAAAAACAACCCGCAAGAGAAGAGACAAGGAAAAAAGACAACAACAGGGCGGCGGCAGGCAACAAGGCGGTGGGCAGCGCCAGGAACAAAGGAACCCGTCGCAGGGCGGCGCACCCAGGGGGGCACAGGCTCCACAGGGTGGCAGGCCCCAAAACGACAGGCCCCAGGGACAAGGCGGCGGAAACCGAAACAGGCCAGCGGGCAACCGCCCTCAACGCGGCGGACAGAACAGGCCCCAGCAACCAAGAGGCAACCAGGCCCCGCCCACTAATCAAGAAAACAAAAACGGCTGATCAGGCCGCGCCCGATAACGCATGTCGATTACGGTCAACCATCTCTCCAAATATTACGGCGAACAAAGAGCCGTAAATAATATTTCCTTTGCTGTCAACCAGGGGGAGATCGTCGGATTTCTGGGACCTAACGGTGCCGGTAAATCGACGACCATGAAAATGATCACCGGCTTCATCGAACCCGATGCCGGCCAGATCGAAGTTTGCGGGATTCCCGTCAGCATCAGTAACAAAGAAACCAGGAAGAGGATCGGTTACCTGCCGGAAGCGAACCCGCTTTATCACGACATGTATGTGCGGGAATACCTGCAGTTCATCGCCTCCGTCCACCAACTGAAACATGCGGGAGATGCTGTGGAAAATGTGATCCGCACGGTTGGCCTGCAACGCGAAGCGCATAAAAAGATCGGCCAGTTAAGCAAGGGATACAAACAACGGGTAGGGCTAGCCGCCGCACTGGTGCATAACCCTGACGTACTGATCCTTGACGAGCCCACCTCGGGCCTGGACCCCAACCAGATCATCGAGATCCGGGAAGTTATCCGCTCGCTGTCGCATAACAAAACCATACTTTTCTCCTCTCATATCCTCCAGGAAGTGGAAGCGCTGTGTAACCGTGTGGTCATCATCAACAGGGGCAGTATCGTAGCCAATGAACTCCTGAGCGACCTGCAGAAAATGGCCTCCGGAGAACAGGCGCTGCTGGTGGTTTTTAACCGACCGGTTGACATGGCCCTGCTACAATCCATTCCAAACGTACAGGAAGTCAGCACCCTGAGGGATGGCGCTTACCAAATACATTGCAGCGAACAGGAATCAGTTAAAAAAGACATACTACGGCTCAGCATTGCCAATAACCTCGACATTGTTTCCCTGCAGAACCAGGCCGACAGCCTCGAGAATATTTTCAAATCTCTGACCAGTTAATGGTCACCTGCCCAAACATTATTATTTTTGCGCGCCAGGGCAGGGTTCTTAACCTGTTCAATTAATCACTATTAAATATTTTGATCCATCATGAGTTACATCGCTTCCATTCATGCCAGGCAGATTTTAGACAGTCGTGGTAACCCTACCATTGAAGTAGATATCTTAACGGAAAATGAAAGGCTTGGCAGGGCCGCCGTTCCAAGTGGCGCCAGCACAGGTATTCATGAAGCGGTTGAACTGCGCGACAACAACAAAAAACTCTATGGCGGCAAAGGTGTGCTCAAAGCCGTTAAAAATGTAAACACCGTGCTGGCCGAGAACCTGCTGGGTTGGGATGTGGCCGATCAAACGGGCATTGATGCCATGATGCTCAAACTCGACGGTACAGAAAATAAATCGAAACTGGGCGCCAATGCAATGCTCGCCGTAAGCCTGGCCGTGGCCAAAGCGGCCGCCCTGGAAGCCAACCTTCCCCTATACCGTTATATCGGCGGCACCAATGCCAGGGTTTTGCCGATTCCGATGATGAACATCCTGAATGGCGGCGCCCATGCCGACAACAAGATCGATTTCCAGGAATTCATGGTCATGCCAGTTGGAGCAACCAGTTTCAGCCAGGGCCTGCAATGGGGCGTGGAGATCTTCCATGCACTGAAAACCGTACTCAAGAAAAAAGGATACAGCACCAATGTGGGCGATGAAGGCGGATTTGCCCCGAATATTCAAAGTAACGAAGAAGCGATAGAAACAGTACTGACCGCCATCCAGGCAGCCGGTTACAAAGCTGGAAGCCAGGTGGCCATTGCTATGGACGCCGCCAACAGCGAACTCTGGAATGCCAAAGAGAAAAAATACATCTTCCATAAAAGTGACGGAAAAAAACTGACCAGCGAACAACTCGTCAAATACTGGGAGAACTGGGTTAAACAATACCCCATCATCTCCATTGAAGACGGGATGGCTGAAGACGACTGGAAGGGCTGGAAGATGCTCACTGACGCGATCGGTCAAAAATGCCAGCTTGTGGGAGACGACCTGTTTGTGACCAATGTAAAAAGGCTGGAAAAAGGAATCAGGGAAAATATCGCCAATGGCCTCCTGGTAAAAGTTAACCAGATCGGAACATTGACGGAAACCATCAATGCCGTCAGCATGGCACAACAAAATGGTTTTAATACCATCATGAGCCACCGGAGCGGAGAAACGGAGGACAGCACCATCGCCGACCTGGCCGTAGCGCTCAATTGCGGACAAATCAAAACAGGTTCTGCTTCCCGAAGCGACCGTATGGCCAAATACAACCAGTTGATCCGTATCGAAGAAATGCTGGCCGACAGCGGCATCTACCCGAACGGAAAGATCACGTTTGGCAAGAAATAAACCCCTGTTAATAAAAAAACAGGCACTGCATCCGTCAATTCGTTGTACCTTACAGCAAGCTTAGGTTCTTATGAAGATATCTGAATCCGTATTGAAGGTCATCAGGAATAAATATTTCATCTCCCTGGTCTGTTTTGTGACCTGGATGATGTTCTTTGATCCGAAAGACTGGTCATTGATCGCAGCCAGGAAAGAAAAACTCAGGGAACTGGAAAGAAGCGAAGGGCAGCTCAACAAGCAGATCGCGGAAACCAGAAACGAGCTTAACCTATTGAAAACCAGCGCACAAACAATAGAAAAATACGCCAGGGAAAAATATCATATGAAAAAGGACAATGAGGACCTGTTTGTGGTTGAAGAACCCGGGCAGCCTTAAAATTCCTTGTAAATCATACAATATCCAAACCCAGATAGCGTTTAATATGCGGATAATGACATTATTTAATTTAAACAGCCGCACTTAACTTATGCCAGTTTTTACTACGGAAGAACTCCTGCAGTACTTGTACCGCGAGGCTTCACCTGAAATGTCTGCTTCAATCGAAGCGGAATTACAGAATGATTGGAGCACCAGGGAAAGGTATGATCAACTGAAAGCCACACACAGGCAATTGGAAGAGATCAAACATTCTCCCCGGAAACAAACCATCGATTTTCTCCTGCAATATGCAGGCAAAACCGAGGAAGAAGTACTGACCACCCAGGCCTGATCCTGGTTTACTTAATTTATTTTCCCGTTCCTGAACTGCAGGACCGGGATTTTTTATGACCCGGAAAGAACGATACCAGTTTGTCATTGATTACTTCAGCCGCCACAGCCCGGATGCTGAAACGGAATTGTATTACGACAACCCCTACCAGTTGTTGGTGGCGGTCATTTTATCGGCGCAATGCACCGATAAACGGGTGAATATGACCACCCCCGCTATTTTTACCCGCTATCCTGATGCCAGAAGCCTCTCGGAAAGCAGTTTTGAAGAATTGTTCCCGCTGATAAAGAGCATTTCATACCCGAATAACAAAACAAAACACCTGCTGGGTATGGCCAGGATGCTGATGGATGAATTCAAGGGCGAAGTGCCGATGACCGTAGAAGAGCTGGTCAGACTGCCCGGTGTAGGACGTAAAACGGCAAATGTGATCACCTCCGTGATCGACCAACAACCTAATATGGCCGTGGACACCCATGTTTTCAGGGTAAGTGCCCGGATCGGGCTTACGCTGGGTGCAAAAACCCCTGTAGCTGCTGAAAAACAACTGGTTAAATATTTTCCGGCTGAGCTGATCCATAAAGCGCACCACTGGCTCATCCTTCATGGCAGGTATGTTTGTACGGCCAGGTCGCCCAAATGCAGCAGTTGCGGGATACAGGATGCCTGTAAATTTTACAATAATAAAAACCGGCCGACAAATAAAGTTGGCTAAAAATCGTTTAGATTTGTAGTTTGTAGGTTATTACCGATTTTCTGACAACCATTTACTTAAACAGGCTTTTCTGAATGAAAAAGGTATCGATAGTACTCAGTTTTGTGATCCTCCTTACCGGGTTTTCCAACCGTGCAGACGCTCAGTATTATTTCTATGACGACAGCTATTATGATTCACCGCTTCTTTTTGAAGTCGGCGGATCCGTTGGCGCCATGAACTGCTTTACAGACCTGGGTGGTAAGAAAGGTATTGGAAAAAGATTCATCAAAGACCTGAACCTGGGTAAAACAGAAATGGCCATGGGCGCGTATTTCAGCGTCATGTACAAATACGCGATCGGCCTCCGCCTGGAAGCTTCGTTCGGCAAGGTTGGCGCGTATGACAGCATCCTGGCCAAAGTACCCACCACCGATATCGCCCGCGCACGTTACAACCGCAACCTGCATTTTCGCAGTAATATCACCGAATTTTCTTTGATGGCTGAAATGCACCCGCTCTTTATGTTTATCGACTGGAGCTGGAGAGAACAGGAACCTCCGAGATACTCTCCTTACCTGTTGGCCGGTATAGGATATTATTCTTTCAACCCCCAGGCACAGTTGGGGCGCCGCTGGGTGGATCTTCAACCCCTCAGCACAGAGGGCCAGGGATTTCCAGAATACCCGGACCGCCAGGTGTATAAGCTGAAACAAATCAACTTCCCGGTCGGGATCGGTGTTAAATACGAATTGTCTTCGATCCTCAACCTTCGCGGAGAATTTGTATACCGCATACTCAATACCGATTATCTTGATGATGTTAGTACAACCTACATCGATCCGCAGGCATTCCTGAATAATTTACCGGCCAATACCGCTGCAACCGCCATCGAACTGAGCGACCGTCAGCGGAATAAAATTACCGGCCCCGGAGGCAAAAGGGGAAGCCCGGCCGAAAAGGATTCTTATTTCACATTCAACCTGAAGCTTGGGTTGATGATCGGCCGCGAAAGGATCCGCTGATTTTCCTGATGAATTTTATTTAATGACCTCTGCGAGTTTTTGCTCCAGTGCTTCGCCGCGCAATTCGGTGGCGATGATCTTGCCTGAAGGATCCAACAGCACATTGTAAGGGATTGCTTCAAAGCCGTATAATTCAGCAACCCCGGATGCCCAGCCTTTCAGGTCGCTGATTTGCTTCCATGAAAGCTTATCGTCTTTGATCGCCTGCAGCCAGTCTGTTTTGTCTTCATCCAGGGATACTCCCAGCACAGTGAAGTTTCTGGCATTGAATTTTTCAAAAGCCGACACAACAACTGGATTCTCATGACGGCAGGGCCCGCACCAGCTTGCCCAGAAATCCACCAATACATATTTTCCCCTGAGGCTGGAAAGTGAAAACGGTTTGCCATTGGTATCATTCATGGTAAAGTCGGGTGCGATGTCGCCAATGGATGGACGGGATTTTCTTTTTGCCTGTTCTTGTTGCTGCCGCTGCTTTTGTTGAGCAACGAACGTATTATATTGATTGATGACAGCAGCTATCCCCTGGTGCCCGGGGAAACGGCCTCCCAGCGATGCGATACTTTTACCCAGCTTTTCCTGATCAGCCTTTTGCGTGTATCCAAGGGCAAACATCGCCACAACAGGATCAGACACCGTATCGATATACCCGAGAATGAACAGGTGGTAATCGGCATACATCTCCTGTATATCGGCTACGCTTACCCGTTGTGTACTGTCGGTTGATGATTTGCCTGAAGAGACCTGCAAGAGCGAATCGGCTTCCGTCAACTTCAGGTGGCGTTTACTGATCTCCGTGATGAAAGATTTCAGCAACCGGTTAGCGGGAGTTTGAAAATCGGGAGTTTGCAGATCGATCTTATCCAGATCGGCCCTGAAACCGATCTTCGCGGCATCGTTGATGAAAATAAACCCGGCAGGTTGTTTCTCCAGGCGTATCCTGAACATCCCTTCCTCCGGCGACGAACCGTTTAATTCAAATCTGCCCTGGCGCATGGTGGCGGTATCGATAATCTCAGGCGCCCTGTCGCTGAAAAACAACTGCTCCAGGTACACTTCCTGATCGGCGGCATGAGAGATGTTGCCGGATACAGTGAACGTTGCTTTCTGATTTTGTTCACGGCAGGATATTAATGTGGATGCGATCCAAAAAAGGATGGTGATTTTTCTCATGAATGAATATTTAATGCCTGCTAATTCTTTAATTTCTCGCCCAGTAATTGATTGACCAGGGCCATGTCGGCCTTTCCTTTACTGAGTTTTTTGACTTCCCCGGCAAAGAGCCCTAATAGTCCCTTCTTGCCTTTCTGGTATTCTGCCACTTTATCCGGCATGGCGGCAATCACCTGGTCTACCCAGGTTGCAATTGCATCACTGTCGCTTTCCTGCAACAGGTTAAGTTCAGCAGCTATCTGATCGGCCATGGAGCCCGGTCTTTCAAGCATGGTTCTGAAGATTCTTGTTGCTGCATTATTGAAATTGACTTTTCCGCTTTCCACAAGTTCGATCAGCGAGGCCAGTTGATGGATCGATAACGGTATATCGCCATATGAGGTTGCCTGTTCATTGCAAAATTGTTTCAATGGCCCCTGCATCCAATTGGCAACGGCCTTGTAGTGTGTCGTATGCTTAATGACAGATTCAAAATAAGCATAGGTGCTTTTATCCGACGTGATCTGCTCCGCATCGTAAGTTGTTAATCCATATTCGGCCGTCAACCGGCTTTTCAAGGTTTCGGGCATCACGGGCTGCTGCCTGATCATTTCAGCCAAATATTCATCCGTAATGATAAAAGGCGGGAGATCCGGTTCCGGAAAATAACGGTAATCTTCTGCCTCTTCCTTGCTGCGGAGCGAAAAAGTGGTTTGGTTGTCGGCATCAAAACTCCTGGTCTCCTGCCGAATGGGTTCTTGTCTTGATACGAGGCCGATCAAACGCTGGCTTTCAATTTCTATGGCCCGCTTGACATTCCTGATGCTGTTCAGGTTCTTCACTTCAACCCTTGTTCCAAGCTTGGTTTCGCCTTTGAGCCTGACAGAAATATTGGCATCGCAACGCATGCTCCCCTCTTCCATATTCCCGTCACAAACATCCAGCCAGCGAAGTATTGCCCGTAATTCAGTCAGAAATTGAAACGCTTCTTCCGCACTGTGTATGCAGGGTTCCGTTACAATTTCAAGAAGGGGCACACCGGCCCGGTTCAAATCGATACAGGTCTTATCCTCCAATACATCGTGCAAACTTTTGCCCGCATCTTCTTCCAGGTGAATCCTGTTCAGCAAAATATCACGGGACCCTGATTCTGAATGGATACTAATATGGCCACCCTTGCATATCGGAGCCGTATGCTGGCTGACCTGGTAACCCTTTGGAAGGTCTGGATAGAAATAATTTTTCCTGGCGAAATAATTGTTCTT
>RRZU010852126.1_pt1 | contig 10460 bp, 10 predicted proteins | sample 2165561 | NCBI WGS metagenome assembly RRZU01 (sample SAMN10456909, study PRJNA506462) | wastewater metagenome | isolation source: wastewater sludge | place: USA: Moscow, Idaho | reverse complement strand
GAAGAATTCGACACTGAAATTCCTGATGAAGAAGCAGAGAAGATCACTACCGTTCAAGCTGCTATCGACTACATCAATTCCAACCAGGACTAATCTTCTGGTCAACAAGAGCGGCGTTGCCCGCTCTTGTTTCTTTTATTCCCCTTTTTAATTTTTACCTCGCGGAGGCAATCCTGTGTCAAAACGCAGAGTTGTGGTGACCGGTCTGGGTATGCTTTCTCCTGTTGGTCATTCTGCCGAGTCCTCGTGGCAAGCATTACTGCAAGGTCAGAGTGGCATTACCAATATTGACCATTTTGATACGGCAGATTTTCCGACCAAGTTTGCGGGTCTGGTGAAAGACTTTGATCCAGAACAGTTTGGTATCTCTCGCAAAGATGCCCGCAAGATGGACCTGTTCATCCAGTATGGGGTAGCGGCAGGCCTTCAGGCGTTAGATGATTCTCGTCTGGAAATTACCGAGCAGAATGCTACTCGTGTCGGCGTCATGATTGGGTCAGGCATCGGTGGTTTGGGTCTGATCGAGCAGAATCATTTTAGTATGATCGCTGGCGGTCCCCGGAAGCTGAGTCCATTCTTTGTTCCATCAACCATCATCAATATGGTCTCTGGCCATCTGTCGATCATGAAGGGTCTGCGTGGACCGAACATTGCCGTGACGACGGCCTGTTCTACCGGGACTCACTCTATCGGCTTTGCGGCGCGTATGATTGCGCACGGTGACGCTGATGTCATGGTCTGTGGTGGAACCGAGAAGGCTTCAACCCCCATGGGCATGGGTGGTTTTGCTGCCGCCAAGGCTCTGTCTACCCGCAATGACGAGCCACAAAAGGCGAGCCGTCCGTGGGATAAGGACCGTGATGGTTTTGTTCTCGGTGATGGTGCGGGTGTGCTGGTGCTTGAAGAGTACGAACATGCCAAGGCGCGTGGCGCCACCATCTATGCTGAATTCGCCGGTTTTGGTATGAGTGCCGATGCCTATCACATGACAGCTCCTCCGTCGGATGGATCCGGTGCTGCGTTGTCGATGAGTAATGCGATCGCGGATGCCGGTATCGATCCGAGCAAGATTGGTTATGTGAATGCGCATGGCACCTCGACTCCATTGGGCGATGTGGCTGAATTGCGTGCCATGAAGGCGACCTTCGGTGAGCACTCCAAGCATCTGATGATCAGCTCCACCAAGTCGATGATGGGGCACCTGCTGGGTGCAGCTGGGGCCGTCGAAGCAATTGTCACCGTGCTGGCGCTTCGCGATCAGGTGGCTCCGCCGACCATCAATCTGGAAAATCCGGATGAAGAGTGCGATCTGGACCTGGTGCCGAATGTTGCCAAGAAAGGCGACTTTGAGTACGCCTTGTCCAACTCGTTTGGCTTCGGTGGTACCAACGGTTCCCTGATTTTCAAGCGCGTCTAAATTCTGGCTGTTGCCAGTAGAGGCCTGATACTCTGTATCGGGCCTTTTTTTATGGCTATGTCGTAGTGATGCGTTGGTAGGTCCATCCGATGTTGGCCTGGTGCCCGGATGAACAGTTCCGACTCAGCACAGCGACTTGGGTCGCGCTAAGCTGACCCTCTGCGCCAGGGTTGGCGCGGCGGAGCCCCCATGGATGGGTTCACGGCGTGTCAGCGTGCGCCACCATGTCGATGGTGCAGAGATCTTCAACAGGTAACTGGGACTGAACCTTTTTTATGGAGTTGTGGTCTATGGAGTGGGTAAACGGGCAGCTGCAGTCATGGCTTCCGGTCGATGATCGTGGTCTGGCGCTGGGTGATGGATTCTTTACAACGATCCAGATCTGGAAGGGAAGACCGCTGCTGTGGGATCTGCATTGGGCCCGGTTGACTTCGTCCGCCGAACGGCTGCAACTTACACTGGCCGACCCTGACAAGCTCTATGACCGCTTACTCTCCTGTGTTGCCGATGTTCATCACGGCAGTGCGAAAATCATCATAACGCGCGGTAGCGGCCCTCGCGGTTACAGTATCCGGGCTTGCCAAACACCCTGTGAGATCATTTCGGTTCACGACTACCCGACGATCTACCAACAATGGCAACAAACCGGCGTCTCTTTGGCTGTCTGTCAGGGCCGTTTGGGTTCATCGCCGCTTTTGGCGGGCTTGAAAAGCCTGGGACGTCTGGAGCAGGTTCTGCTCAAGGCGGAGCTGGAAACACGCGGCGCCCTTGAAGGTGTGGTGCTGGATACGGATGACAATATTGTCGAGACGGTCACTGCGAATGTATTTTGGCGGCGGGATTCCGTAGTATACACGCCAGATTTGCAGACAAGCGGTGTGGCTGGTGTCATGCGGGCCTGGATCATGCAGCAATTGGCGCAATCAGGCCTTGTCTGCTGCCAGCTACGGGCTGGCCTGGCGGCGTTGAAGAGCGCCGATGAAGTTTTTATCAGCAATGCGCTGATGGAAGTTGTACCTGTCACTGGAATTGAAGATGTCACCTATCACGATCACTCCCTGGCTCGCCAGCTGCAAGCTGCGTTTTGCCAAACAACCAAGGCGTAATATAGCGCTGCTGCTCGCTCTGGCTGTTGTGCTGTGTGTCTTGGCGTGGGGACACTATCAGTTGAAATCTCTGGACTCCCTGACTCTGGCTGGGGAAACTCGCCTGTTCACCGTCAAGAAGGGAACCTCGGTCCGTCAGTTGGTGAGTGAATTAGCCGGCCAGCCGACCTCGCCACTCTGGACGCCGATCTGGCTTAAATTGCATCCTGAGCTGGCGCAAATCAAATCGGGAACCTACCGAATCGAATCGGGGTGGCGTGTCAGCCATGCCTTGCTGCTGTTTAGTAGTGGCAAGGAGGTGCTGTTTTCTGTCACTTTGATCGAAGGTGGGCGAATTGAAGATTTTATCCGCACGCTGCAGGCTGCCCCCTATGTCGAGCAAACACTGGATGTGGATGATGTGGCCGAGGTGCGTTCATCGCTGGATCTGAAGCAGGAAAATATCGAGGGTCTGTTTCTGGCGGAGACCTATGCCTACACGGCGGGCACCAAGGATATCGATATTTTGCGACGAGCCAATGCTCATATGAATGACTACTTGAACAAGAGCTGGGAGTCACGTTCCAAGGGATTACCCTACAAGAGCGCCTATGAAGCGTTGATCATGGCCTCCATCATCGAAAAAGAGACCGGCAAGGCCAATGAACGCCCCTTGATCGCCTCGGTTTTCCTAAATCGCCTGCGTAAAGGGATGAAGCTGCAGACTGATCCGACCGTGATCTATGGCATCAAGGATCGCTACGATGGCAATATTCGCAAAGTCGATCTGCAGGATAAAAACCCCTATAACACCTATGTGATCGATGGGTTACCACCGACACCGATTGCCATGCCGAGCAAGGCCGCAATCAAGGCCGCTTTGCATCCACAGGCGAGCCAGTATCTCTATTTTGTTGCCAAGGGGGGCGGGGAGCACCACTTCTCTCGTACCTTGGCGGAACATAACAGTGCGGTTCGCCGCTATATCCTGGGGCGATCCTGATGTCAGCAAAATTTATCGTTATCGAAGGTTTGGAAGGGGCAGGTAAGAGCACCGCAGTTAGTCATGTCGAATCCTGGCTGCGCCAGCAGGGGATCTCGCAGATTGAGAAAACCCGAGAGCCTGGGGGAACCCCGCTAGCCGAACGGATGCGGGCCATTGTCAAAGAGATCCATGATGAACCGCTGACAATTCAGGCCGAGTTGTTGCTGATGTATGCGGCTCGGGTTCAGCTGGTCGAGACTCGCATCAAGCCGGCGTTGCAGCAGGGAACCTGGGTGATTGGTGATCGCCATGATCTCTCATCGCTGGCCTATCAGGGCGGTGGGCGCGGGATTGATGAGCAGCTGATCCGCCAGATCAAACAGGCCGTGCTCGGTGATTTTTCCCCGGATCTTACCCTCTATCTGGATATTGATCCGGCGATTGGCCTGGCTCGCGCCCGAGCTCGTGGTGAGCTGGATCGGATCGAGCTGGAGCAGCAAGCCTTTTTCGAGCGGACGCGAATGCGTTACCTGGCGCTGGCCCGGCACGATCCTCGAATTCATGTCATTGATGCCAGTCAGAATGAGGCTCAGGTTGCTCAGGCTATTCGTCGCGTATTGGAGTCGGCGTTATGTATCCCTGGCTGATGCCTTATTGGCAGGGGTGGCTGGATTGTGTCGCGCAAAATCGTCTGGCCCATGCCTGGCTACTCAGTGGCCCTCAGGGGTTGGGTAAGCTGACTCTAGCGCGTCAGATGGCGCACACGCTCCTGTGTCAGCACCCATCGTCCAGTGGGGCCTGTGGTCTCTGTCATGCCTGCACTCTGCTGGCTCATGGTCACCATCCTGATCTATTGCAGCTTGGTGACTCTGCCGAGAAGAGTCTGGGGGTCGATCTGATCCGTGAGCTGATCGGCAAGCTCAATGGCTCGCCCCAATTGGGTGGGGCCAAGGTGGTGATCCTGGCTCGAGCCGAGCGGATGACGGAGGCGGCGGCGAATGCATTGCTAAAGACTCTCGAAGAGCCTGCGGGGCGTTCACACCTAATTTTGCTGTCCGATCAGCCCAATCGACTGTTACCCACCATTTTGAGCCGCTGTCAGAAGATGCCCATTCGTCAGCCTGAGATCGGCCCGACGCTAGCCTGGTTACATGCTCAGGAGGGCGGTGCCAGCGCGGGTTTGCCGCATCTGCGATTGAACCAGTATGCTCCCTTGCAGACGCTCAGTTACCTGCGTGAAGGGTTGGATGCTCGGCGGCGGGCGTTGTGTGGCTGTTTCGATGCGTTTTTGCGCAGCCCCGAGCAGTTGGCGCCCCTGGTTACATTGATGCTCAATGAAGCTCCCCATGCCCATTCCTGGCTGCACACCCTGATGCTCGATGCATTGAAAATTCAGTCGGGCTGTTCGCTTGACGAGTGTGTTATGAGTGATGTGCCAGACACCATCTCGTATCTGGCCTCTTTTTCGTCGGGGCGGCTTCTCGATGCTCTTGCTCGCTGGCAATCATTGGCCGCCGAGCCGGAAGGCATGCCCAGTGCTATGCCATCTCTGCATCTGACCGCCTGGTTTAACCAATTGATTCTTGAGGTATAACGTCTTGCTCGTTGATTCACATTGTCACCTCGATCGGCTCGATTTTGGCAAAAAGCATCGAGATATCGCGGATGTCTTGGCTAAGGCCGGTGCCCGCGGTGTTTCTCACCTATTGTGTGTGAGCGTCACGCTGGAGCAATTTCCGGCGATGCTCGAGGCGATAACCCCGTTTCCCAATGTATTCGCCTCCTGTGGTGTGCATCCGCTGGATCAGGAGTCTGCCTGGAGCCCGGAGCAACTGCGTACCCTGGCAGCCGATCCACGGGTGGTTGCGATTGGTGAAACCGGGCTCGATTATTTTTACCATCCCGAGCACAAGGCGATCCAGCAAGCGGCCTTCCGTGAACATATCCGGGTTGCGCGGGCACTCAATAAACCGCTGATCATCCATACCCGGGATGCGCAGGAAGATACTCTGGCGATCATGCGTGAAGAGGGGGCCGAGGCCGTCGGAGGGGTTATTCACTGCTTCACCGAGGAGTGGGCTATGGCTGAGGCGGCTCTGGCGTTGGGCTTCTATGTCTCGATCTCGGGTATAGTCACCTTTCGCAATGCCGATCGTTTGCGGGATGTGACTCGGCGTCTGCCAGCCGATCGACTGCTCATCGAAACGGACTCTCCCTATCTGGCGCCGGCTCCGCATCGAGGTGTCGAAAATGAGCCCGCTTATGTGCGAGATGTCGCCGAATACGTTGCTTGGTTGCGGAACTGTTCGGTGGAAGAGCTTGCGGCTGTGACCAGCGCCAATTTTTTCCGTCTCTTCAAGCTGGCGCAGCCCTGACAAAACGACCATCGTCCTGATGACGGCGTGCTAAAAAGCCCCACGGGTGCAAACCGCATGGGGCTTCTTCGTTTCTGTGGCAGGCATCGCGCTTATTGGCAGCAGCGAGCCTTACCCAAATTACCAAGCATGATGATGATGGCTACGGCGAGATAGCAGCCAAAAATCAACACCAGCCACTGGGGCATTTCCCACCCCAGAAAGGCCCACTGGCGCTCGGAGCAGTCGCCGGTCGGGTTGAACATCCAGGGTATCCACTTATCTAAGGGCATCCAGCTGGGGAATTCGGCAAATAGACTGCAGGTGTTAAACGGAGACGGATCGAGTTGATAGCTCACATGTTTGAGCGAGAGCTGTAGCCCACGGAAGGCACTGTAGGCCCACAGCAACAGCGCTGTCCAGCGTAGCCAGGGTTTTTGTGGTGCCAGCAGTGCCAGGCCTGCGGCGATGAGAATACCGATGAAGGCTAACCGCTCATAAACACACATGACGCATGGCGAGAGCCCCATGACATATTGGAAAAACAGGCCACAAATTTCGAAGATCATGGTGGATGCGGCTAACAGTAGCCAGGCTGCGCGTTGACCGCTGATAGTCCGGATATAGCTAATCATGGAGAGCTCCTTACGATAGAGCCTTGATTAGATGCTAATTCTTCAAAAAATGGAAGAGTTCCCGCCGAGGCTGGTTTGGAACTGCGTTGGCCTGGGAGTGCGTCCCGACCGTATTGCCCACTGAGCTGTCTCAGGGGCGTCATCTGGGCTCACTTTGTGAACAAACTGGTCGCACCAGCGCTTGTTGATAACATCGGCGCTCTGTTATCATCCGCCCTGCTTTTTCCCCAAACAGAGAATTTTGATGGTCATTAAAGCCCAAAGCCCGGCTGGTTTTGCCGAAGAGTACATCATAGAGTCGATTTGGAATAATCGATTCCCTCCCGGCACCATACTCCCGGCTGAGCGTGAGCTTTCTGAACTGATCGGTGTAACACGGACAACCCTGCGTGAGGTATTGCAACGGTTGGCTCGTGACGGTTGGTTGACCATCCAGCATGGCAAGCCGACTCGGGTAAACAATTTTTGGGAAACCTCGGGGCTCAATATTCTGGAGACTCTGGCTCGTCTGGATCAGGAAAAGTTTCCAGAGCTCATTGACCAACTACTTTCGGCTCGAACCAACATCAGCGGTATCTTTCTCCGTGGGGCGGTCAAAAACAGCCCGGAACGGGTATTGGAGTTGTTAGCCCAGGCGGATGAGTTGGGCGAGGAGGCGGAAGCCTTCGCCGAATTTGATTATCAACTCTATCACCAACTGGCCTTTGCTTCGGGTAATCCTATCTATGCACTGATCCTGAACGGGTTTCAAAAACTCTATACCCGGATCGGCCGTTTTTACTTCGCCGATAAACAGGCGCGCGATTGTACTCGAGCCTTTTACCGCCAACTGGCTGCATTGGCTCGTGAATCGGGGAAGGCGGATGCGGTCTGGTTGCTGGTTCGGCAATATGGTGCCGATTCGGGCAAGATCTGGAGCACGCTCAAAGAGTCGATGTCCGCCAATCTGGATGAAATCTGACGCCTGAATTCAGGGCTCTCCTTGGGTACACTATGACTGGTAATTTCCGCAACATCTGTCCGGGGAGAAGGGCGTGAACTACCTAGCCCATGTGTATTTGGCTGGGCCACAGGTGACGGACCGGGTCGGTGGATTGCTCGGTGATTTTGTCAAAGGGCCGCTTCCATGCGGCCTGCCTCCAGATCTGGCTTCCGGCGTGGCTTTGCATCGCTTCATCGATGGCTATACCGATCAACACCCGGCGTTTATCCGCAGTCGTCAGCGGATCTCGCCGTCACGGCGACGTTTTTCTGGTGTCATGATTGATCTGATTTACGATCATTTTCTGGCGCGGCATTGGCGTAGCTTCTGCGATGAGCCCTTGCTGCGTTTTACTCAGGAGTTTTACCTCTCGTTAGAGGATTATCGCGATTGGCTTCCTGCCAGCCTGTTGGCTATTTTGGAGCGGATGCGGCAGCGGAACTGGTTAGCTGCCTATGCCGATCTGGCTGTGATTGGTCGAGCTCTCGATCAGATCGGAACTCATCGCATCCAGCGTACGAATACGCTGGTTGGGTCCCTGAGTGAACTCGAGGCACACTACGCCGAGCTCGAGCAGGACTTCTGGGATTTTATTCCGGAGGTTATTCAGCAGGCCTCTGGCTGGCGCCAGGCTCGGTTTGCTGAAGGCCGGGTAGGCGGTTTGTGTTGAGTCAGGGACAGGTGCCGGAGGCGGTCGAGTACTCTCTCTCGGGTGCCATGACGCGCCCTGTACCGCCACGAACGACCATATCACACCGGATGTTGATTCTCGCTAGCTGGTCATTGACTCTGTTGCTGCATATCCTTGGGGTTGTGCTCTTTGTCTGGTTAGCCTCTCATCCTGGCTCTGTCCTCCGGTCGATATCTGCTTCGAGTCGTCCTGAACTCGTGCGTGCAACGTTGCTCTCTGCTGATTGGCGTTCGGCCCATTCCGGCATTGCGGATTCAAAAACAGCGGATGCGGCGGTTAAACCAGCGCCCACGCGGGTTTCTTCTGATGCGCCCGAATTGTCAACACAGGGGGCAAGCAAGCCAAAAACCAGCGCCTTGCCTGCGAGCCAGCAGCGACGGAATCCCAAGCATGAGCAGGTTTCATCCTCGCCAGTTCCGCATCCGCGCAAGGCTGTTCACCATGTTCCGGTCGATGTGCCATCCACGCCCGCTGTGACAGCCATACCGGCATCGCAACCAACCGTGACCACAGCAGAATCAACCGGGGCTGTTGCGTCAAAAGAGAAAGAAACCAATCAGAGCATGACTAAGCCGAGTAATGCCTCGCCCCAAAAAATGGATCTGGAGCCGTCCTCGGTGGCTGTCGAGCCTGGTGGGCCCGTCATTACCCAAGCCCGTTACCGTGGAACGCCGATCCCTGAGGAGTACCCGCTCATGGCGCGGCGTCGAGGTTGGCAGGGAACCGTGATGGTCGAGGTTTGGCTGGATGCGAACGGTGAACAGATCAAGCGAGAGATCCTGCAAAGCTCTGGTTATGCGCTGCTGGATCAGGCGGCACTACGCTCTGTTGCCCGGAACCAATTTACCCCTTACACCATCAATGGCGTTGGTCATCCCGCTCGTTTGCATCTGCCAGTTATCTACACACTCACGGCCCAATAGGCTGGCTTTTACGGCAAACAGACGATTGAGTCCTTGATCTGTGCCGCATCGCCCATTTGTATTTGTAATCCGCTGATAACCTTGCACTAGCTGAGGGCTCTTCGTCGGAGTCCCCCTTGGCACCTATCTCCGGAACCGGGAGTCTGCACATGAGTGATGTTGCACTGTCAACCAGCTTGCTCGCCTTGGTCGCTGTGTTGGGACTATGGATTGGCAACTGGCGAATCTATGGAGTTGGATTGGGGATCGGTGGTGTGCTGTTTGGTGGCATCGCCGTGGGTCATTTTGTGGGTTACTTCGGTGCCAAGCTGGATATGCATACCCTGCACTTTATCCAGGAATTCGGCTTGATCCTCTTTGTCTATACGATTGGTATTCAGGTTGGACCTGGCTTCTTTGCCTCGTTACGCACCTCGGGGCTGAAACTGAATATGTTTGCTGCCTTGCTGGTTTTGCTCGGTTTTGTCGTGGCTTTTTTGATCCACAAGATTTTCGGAGTGCCATTGCCCGTTATTCTGGGTACCTACTCGGGAGCGGTTACCAATACGCCTTCTTTGGGGGCTGGACAGCAAATTTTGAGTGAACTGGGGGCTCAGTCCAGCGAGATGGGGGTCATGGGGATGGGCTATGCCGTGGCCTATCCATTTGGCATCTGTGGCATCTTGTTGACGATGTGGTTGGTGCGGGTGTTCTTCAAGATCAATGTCGACCGCGAGGCCAAAAACTTCGAGCAACAAAGCGGCCAACAAAAGCGGAATCTGCAGACGATTAACCTAGCAATCCGCAATCCCAATCTGGATGGTTTGATGTTACAGGAGATCCCGAGTCTGGAGGATGGGCAGGTGATCTGCTCGCGTCTGAAGCGGGGAGAGGCTCTGATGGTGCCCCATGCAACAACCCGAGTTCAGCTGAATGACTTGGTACACCTGGTCGGTGAGCCTGAGGCATTGAAACGTGTCAAATTGGTGATCGGTGAAGAGGTCGAAGCCTCGTTATCGACGCAAGGAACCGATCTACGCGTTGTTCGCGTGGTGGTGACCAATGAACAGGTGTTGAGCAAGAGTCTATTGGAGCTCGATCTCAAGGTTAAATACGATGTTGTTGTGTCCCGATTAAACCGGGCGGGCATCGAGTTGGTTCCCAGCAACCACTCAACCCTCCAATTCGGTGATATCTTGAATCTGGTCGGGCGACCGGAGGCCATTGAGGCGGTTGCCAGCTTGGTGGGGAATGCCCAACAAAAATTGCAACAGGTGCAGATGTTGCCGGTATTTATCGGGATAGGCCTTGGGGTTGTGCTCGGCTCCATCCCCTTTTACATACCAGGGTTTCCGGCAGCATTGAAGCTGGGTTTAGCCGGTGGGCCTCTGGTCGTGGCGTTGATCCTG
>RRZU010429871.1_pt1 | contig 10460 bp, 7 predicted proteins | sample 2165561 | NCBI WGS metagenome assembly RRZU01 (sample SAMN10456909, study PRJNA506462) | wastewater metagenome | isolation source: wastewater sludge | place: USA: Moscow, Idaho | reverse complement strand
TGGCACTTGAGCCGCAGGAGCATCCCGACGCCCCGCATCAGCGGTGGTCATCGGACGCCGTCCTGCGGCCCGGGGACGTGTGGTCGTCCCGCATCGAGTGGCGGGTGGGCTGAGGGGACCAGGTCACGACCACGCCTGACGCCCGCGTCCGTGGTCTGCTCTGACGTGAACCGCATGGCTAACGGCCCGCCACCCGATCGGCCAGCGCGTCATTCGCCGCAGCCCACGCCTCGGCCATCACCGGACCGCCGTGACCCTCGGACTCCACCACGGTCAACACGCTGCCGGGCCAGCGCCGGTGCACCTCCCAAGCTGTGCTCACCGGCCCGCTCACGTCGAGGCGTCCATGAATCAGGTGCCCGGGAATCCCGGCCAGCGCGTCCAGCCGCTCCAGCAGCGGCGGGTCCAGGAACCCGTCGTGGCTCCAGTAGTGCGCCACCAACGTGCAGAACGGCGCCGCGAACGCCGGATCGGACCACCGGGGATCCGGCTCCGAACCCGTCCCCGACCCACCTGTCCCGATGGAGATGTGCGTGTCCTCCCAGGCACCCCACGCCCGGCACGCGGCGTCCCGCACCGCCGGGTCCGGGTCGCCGACCAGCCGCGCGTAGGCGTCCACGATGCGCCCCTCACCCCTCCGGAACCCGATGCCCGCAGCCTCCGCGTGCGAGGCGAAGGCGTCCCACGCCTCCGGGTACAGCGCGCCGACCCCCTCGGTGATCCAGTCCACCTCCCACCGCCTGGTCGTCGTGACCGCCATCAGCACCACGCCGAGCACCCGCCCCGGATGCTCGGTCGCGTAGGCCAGCGCCAGCGTCGACCCCCACGACACCCCGTTCAGCACCCACGCCTCGACGCCCAGGTGCGCGCGCAACGCCTCGGCGTCGGCGATCAGCCGCGCCGTCGTGTTGGACGCCAGATCGTGCGCCGGCTCGTGCGCCAGCGGCACCGACCGTCCGCAGCCCCGCTGGTCGAAGCCGATGATCCGGAAGCGCTCCGGATCGAGCGCGCGGACGTAACCACGGCGTCCGAGACCCCCACCGGGACCCCCGTGGAGGTAGAGCGCGGGCAACCCGTCCGGGTTGCCCGACTCCTCCCAGAACAGCGACTGCCCTCCGGGCAGCGTCAGGACGCCCTCGGCGTGGGCCGGTGTGCGCGGATACATGGCTGTCACGCTAGGCGATCGCGGCCGTATCAGCGGACGCCGTGCGGGCTCCTCTGTCGTGACAGGGCCCCGCCGATGGGGATGGGGCCCGCAACGGAAGGCCCACCCCAATGCCCCTGCACCACGCCGACGACCTGATGAAGGCCCTGATCGCGAAGCTGTACGCCACGGTGACCGGCAACGATCCGGCCATCACGATCCCGCGCAACAAGTACGTCACCTGGTACCTGCCCGGCATCACCTTCATGCCCGAGGACCTGAAGTACTGCGCATCGGGGCTCTCCGGCCAGACCGCCGAAGACGTCAAGCAGGCCTACCACCAGGCGTTCGTCCTGTCGTCGCTGTTCGACCAGGTGCCCGACACCAGCGCCGGCTTCGTCACCCCGACCATGCAGCAGGGCATCTTCGCCGGCACCGGCGACCGCATCAGCTCGGTCTACTCCGACGTGCTGAAGTACTCCCGCGTGCTTGACCGGCCCCTCTCGGACGCCGAACAGGCCAAGCTGAAGAAGTTCCGCGACCTGATCAGCGTCGAGGTCGAAGAGACCGACCTGATCACCGACGAGGTCCGCACCGTCACCAAGCCCGGCAAGCTCACCATCGCCTACACCTCCGGCATGGAGAACTACCTGCAGGTCGCCGACGAACTCATGGACATGAAGATCGACGCCCTCGCCGCGACCGGCGACGACCCCGAATCGCGCCGCCGCGTCTACAACTGGAACGAGAAGTCGAAGTTCACCAAGAAGCGCCTCCAGGCCGCCGACATGGCCTGGATCTCGCAGGGCTACAAGAACGAGTACGAGCAGATCAACGGCTACATCGCCCAGGTCACCGAGAAGTCGCTGGTGCTCTACAAGGAGGACCTGAAGCGCAAGCTCGAGAACGCCCGCCTGACGAGCATCCTCGACGGCGACAGCGAGTTCTTCTACACGACCCTGCTGCCCGGCAACTTCGCCCAGTCGCCCGGCTGGACCAAGTTCGAGTTCACCGAGGCCGACTACGCCACCCACGACGGCGCGACCACCACCGGCTGGGGCGGCGCCGGGGCCTTCTCGCTCGGCATCTTCTCGATCGGCGGCTCGGCGGGCGGGTCGAAGACCGAGACCAGCGCCGACCAGTCGGCGGCCAACTTCTCGGCGACGTTCGAGTTCACTCAGGTGCCCATCGCCCGTCCGTGGTTCGACCCCGGCTTCTTCTCGATGCGGTCCTGGACGCTGGACGACAACTGGAACCTCAGCTACGACAACCGGCCCGTCAGCGACGGCACCGCCCAGGGCAACACCGGACGCCTCGTCGCCTACGCCACGTCGGCGCTGTTCGTTCGCAACGTGAAGATCCGCTCCAGCAACTGGGCCAACCACGTCGACACCCTGTCGAAGTCGGTCTCCGGTGGCGGCGGCGTCGCGATCGGACCGTTCATGATCGGCGGACGCGCGTCGTCGACCACGAACACCCGCAACACCAACTACCACTTCGACGGCGACGTCCTGTCGATCGACGGGATGCAGCTCATCGGCACGGTCGACGCCATCATCCCGCACAGCCCCAACACCAACCCGGCGCTCAAGCCGGAGGACTTCGTGGGCGGGCAGTGACGCCATGGACTCGACCATCTCGGTGGCACTGGCCACCAAGATGCTCCAACTCTTCCCGGCCACCGACACGACAGGCCTGTCGTTCCCGGTGGCCGGGGAGGCCTTCACGGCCTCCGAGCTGGACATCTTCCATCGCCCGAACGAGTCGGCCGACGACATTCGCCGCCGATCGGGCAACAAGGCCCAGTTCGCGCGGCTGCTGAACCGGGTCCCTGACGACGACCAGCGCTGGGCCTGTGACGGCCGCGTCCTGTGGACCGAGTTCAAAGCGGTGCTCGACGACGCCACGGTCGCCGACACGGCACTCTCGGCGTCCGACCAGTCCCGCTTGCGGGCGGCCCGCGACTACCTGACCGACACCGTCGACGGCGAAGGCGGGCCCGGCTCCGAGGTCTACTCCGCCGCAGTCACGGCCTACTACACCTACAAGGACGCCCACGACGAGGCCGAGCGCACCTGGCTCGACGAGCGCAGCACCGCCGAGAACTCCGGCGACGTGGCCCTGCTGCAGGCGTGGGAGTCCGGCCGCCGCCAGCAGGTCGAGGCCGCCCTCGCCAAGGCCACCCAGGACTGGCTCACCCTCGGCCACAAGGCCGAGGTCGAGGACGCCCAGGCGACCGTCGCGTCCCTGGCCGGCCGCAGCCCCCAGGTGCGCCGCACCACCCTGCTGGCCGACTACGAGCTGTGCGTCGAACCCGACCTCGCGTCGAACGACCCGGTTGGCGTCCTCAGCACGTTCTACAGCCCGTCGGACGCCTTCAGCGCCGCCACACCCTGGACGACCCTCAGCATCGCCGGCGCCGAAATCGGCATGCTGCTCGCCCAGGCGCCTGAAGCGCTCCGGGCCGGCGTCGCCGGCAGCACCGACGGCGTCCGATCGGTCACCCTCGAGTACGCCGACGTGGCCGTCGTGAGGCCCTGGTTCGATCCGTCGTTCCTGGCCGCCCGCACCTGGAAGCTGACCGACGGAACCGTCGTCAGCGACGGTGGGACGCCGCGTACTGGCCGCATCCCGGCCTACGTCACCGGCATGGTCGTGGCGCGCAAGGTCACGGTGGTGCGCGACGCCCCGGCGTCGCCCACACCGGACGCCCCGACTTGGAAAGACCTCGGACGCTGGTTCGACAGGGTCGACCGACTGGACCGCAGGATGGTCCGCCGCGGCCCGGGTGGGATGAAGCGCTTCGACGTGGAGTCGAGCGTGGCGGTGCTGGCGCCGCACGTACTGCGTCGGCCGGACGTGGTCGGGCCGGTGGCCCCCGCTGCCGGGCCGGCCCGCCCGGCCACGCCGGAACCGGTCATCGGCCTGAGTCCGGCGCGTGTCGCGGGCCTCACCACCCTGCGACGCGTGGACGCCCCCGGCGGCGTCCTCGTGAACGGGGGGACCCCCGTCATCATCCGGCCGCCGATCCTGTTCCCGCCACCGCCACCGCCACCACCACCGCCCTCGCCGACGACGGTCACCGAGGAGATGGTCCTCGACGGGGTGATCGTGCTGGCCTACCGGCTGCGCCGCGTCCCGCTGTCGCCCGACCCGGACCTGACACTCCCCTGGGACGGCCGACCAGCACCCACGCCGGACCCGGTTCTGGACCCGCACCCCTTCCCCCTCCCGTCCGGGCACGTCCTGGGCCGGAGGAAGTCGGGCACGGTGCACGACGGCACGGCGTCGGCGTCCGACAGGGTCATCGTGATGACACTGCAGACCCAGCTCAAGAAGTCGCTGCCCGGTGTGGGCATCGACGGGGTGTTCGGCCCGAAGACCGAGGGGTTCGTGGCGCAGTTCCAGCGGTCGAAGAGCCTGACGCCCGACGGCGTCGTCGGTCCGGCGACGTGGCGGGCCCTCTGGTGAGGGCCCGCCACCCCGGGGGCATCGGGTGCGTCAGCGGACGGCGAGCAGCCGGGGCACCTCGGCGGTGTAGCGGCTGCGGAACTGCGTCGGGGTGAGCGCCTTGCCCTTCGGCTTCAGCGCCCGCGACAGGTCGTAGCCCCACTGGCCTGCCGCGGCCCGCTGGGCGCTGGTGCCGTGGAAGTTGTTCTGGTCGGCGTGGCAGCCGCCGCCAGCACCGAAGGCGTCGTCGTCGAACCGGTGGTGGTTCAGGCTCAGGCCCTTCTTCGCGCCGAGCGCGTAGGCGGACGCCGCGTCGGCCTCGAGCTCGATGATCGTGTTCGAGCGCGGAGTCAGGTTGTGCAGATCGTCGGTCGTGATCAGGCCGGTGTCCATGGCGACCGCGTGCCAACGCTCATGGGCGAGGATCGTCTCGACGGCGATCGCCCCGTGTCCGAGCCGGGTGTAGCCGTCGATGATGCCGTCGCCCATCACGATCACCCGCTCCTCACCGGTGACCGGGCCCATCGTCCAGGCACCGAAGCTGAAGGCCGGGTCGTTGCCGTACTCGAAGGCGGGCCGGTCGGCGTACTCGGCGATCGCCGCAGCCATCTTCCGGGCCCAGGCGGCGTCGCGATCGGGGAACAGCACCTGCAGTACGGGCGCGGTGCGCCTGGCGTCCAGGACGGTGCGGCTGTGCACCGGCGCGAGCCGGTAGTCGCCGACCTTCCAGAGCTTGTCCAGGACGCGGTCGGTCTTCAGCATCCGCTTCGTGTACTCGCCGCGGCGTCCGAACGCCGGCGCGTCAGGCGCCCCGGTCATCGACGCTTCTGTCGAGGCGATGCCGATCACCTGCGTGCGGACGGTGAACTCGATCTCGTCGTCGCTCCACGCGGTCTTCATGCGCTCGTCGAGCCACAGCTCGCGGGCGCCCGGCACGCACACCGCCGGGTCGTAGGACGGCTCGTCGAAGCCCCAGTTGATCGACCGGAAGTAGGCGATGTCAGCGTCCATCTCGGGCGTCAGGGCGCGAACCGTGGCCATCGCGCGGGCGTCGGCGGCTTCGGCTGGGGTCAGGGCGTGGGCGGGGGAGGTGGTGAGGCTGAGCAGGAGGGCTGCCGCGGTCAACAGACCGGCGGCACGACGACGCAAGGACATGACAGGCCTTTCGGGGTGGGAACCTGACCGACACGCTAGGCGATCCTCGCCCGCGTGGCCCGCGATTCGTCCGAAGGGTGGCCGAACGTCAGTGCCGGGCGTCAGGCTCGGACGCCGCGGGTGCGGCGTCTGTGCACCAGCCCCGCCACCAGCCGGTGGCCGAGCATGAGGAGGGTGAGCGTGATCGTCGCGACCATGACGAACGTCCACGGTGCGTTGCCGCCTCCGGTCGCGACCCGCAGCGCCATGCCGATCGCGACGGTGACCGCGACCAGAACCACGCCTTCGGGCCACAGCCGCTCCGGCGTCCGCCAGACCCTCAGCAGCAGCCAGCCCGCCGCCAGGCCCACCAGGAACGGCCACGCCGTGAGAAGGAAACCCCACGTGCCGGTGCCGTGCTGCGCCCGCCCCGAGGCGGCGAACGCGAGCACGCTGACCACGTCGAGCGCGGCGACGCGCGCCAGTGTGGACGCCGTGGGCGCCCCGGACGCCGTGCGGTCGTCGGGTGTCTGGCTGGGGGAGTGGGGCATGGGTGTCAGTCTAGGTCGGGGTTCGCCCGCCTTACGCGACGACGGGCGACGATACGACATGGGGTGGCAACACGATCCGTGCTGCTGCCAACCACCGCGCTAGGTTGAGACTCATGGAGATCTGGCCGGGACACAGCTACCCACTTGGCGCAACGTTCGACGGGGCCGGAACCAATTTCGCGCTCCACTCCGAGATCGCCGACAAGGTGGTGCTCTGCCTGCTCGACGACGACCTCAACGAGACGCAGATCGAGCTCACCGAGATCGACGCCTACACCTGGCACGCCTACCTGCCGACCGTTCAGCCGGGCCAACGCTACGGCTACCGGGTCCACGGACCGTTCGATCCGGCCAGCGGCCACCGGTGTGACCCGTCGAAGCTGCTGCTCGACCCCTACGCCAAGGCGATCGAGGGCATGGCGTCCAACCACCCGTCGCTGTTCAGCTACGACCTGGCCGATCCGACGCAGCGCAACACCGACGACTCGCTGCGCCACACCATGTACTCGGTGGTCGTGTCGCCCTACTTCGACTGGGGTTACGACTACCCGCCGCTGCACCAGTACCACGAGCTGGTGATCTACGAGGCGCACGTCAAGGGCCTCACCGAGCTGCACCCCGACGTCCCCGAGGCGCTGCGGGGCAGCTATTCGGGAATCGGCCATCCGGCGATGATCTCGCACCTGACGTCGCTGGGCGTGAACGCCATCGAGCTGATGCCGGTGCACCAGTTCGTTCAGGACAACCACCTCGCCGAGCGCGGTCTGCGCAACTACTGGGGCTACAACACGGTCGGGTTCTTCGCGCCGCACAACGAGTACGCCCACTGGGGTCAGCGCGGCCACCAGGTGCAGGAATTCAAGACGATGGTGAAGAACTTGCACCGCGCCAACATCGAGGTGATCCTCGACGTGGTCTACAACCACACCGCAGAGGGCAACCACCTGGGCCCGACGCTGTGCTTCCGGGGCATCGACAACGCCGAGTACTACCGGCTCGTCGAGGGCGACCAGTTCCACTACTTCGACACCACCGGCACGGGCAACTCGCTGAACATGCGCAGCCCGTTCACGCTGCAGCTCATCATGGATTCGCTGCGCTACTGGGTCACGGAGATGCACGTCGACGGATTCCGGTTCGACCTCGCGTCGACGCTGGCCCGCGAACTGCACGAGGTGAACTCGCTGTCGGCGTTCTTCTCGATCATCCGCCAGGACCCGGTGCTGTCGCAGGTGAAGCTGATCGCGGAGCCGTGGGATCTCGGCGTGGGCGGCTACCAGGTGGGCGGCTTCCCGGCCCTGTGGACCGAATGGAACGGCGAGTACCGCGACACTGTCCGCGACTTCGTGCGCAGCACCAACGAGACTCTGCCCAAGTTCGCCAGCCGGTTCGCAGGCTCGGCCGACCTGTACGAACACACCGGCCGCAAACCCATCGCGTCCATCAACTTCGTCACCGCCCACGACGGCTTCACCCTGCGCGATCTCGTCAGCTACAACGAGAAGCACAACGAGGCCAACGGCGAAGGCGGCAACGACGGCGAGAGCCACAACCGAAGCTGGAACTGCGGTATCGAGGGGCCGACCGACGACGTGGTGGTCCGGGCGCTGCGGCTGCGGCAGCAGAAGAACTTCCTGTCGATCCTGATGTTGAGCCAGGGCGTCCCGATGCTGCTGCACGGCGACGAGTTCGGCCGCACCCAGGACGGCAACAACAACACCTACTGCCAGGACAGCCCCATCGCCTGGGTCGACTGGAACCTCGACATCGACCAGCAGTCGCTGTTCGAGTTCTCGAAGCGGCTGATCGCGCTGCGCCGCGAGCACCCCGTGTTCCGACGCAAGCGCTTCCTTCGCGGCGACCCCCACCACGGCACCGACTCGCCGCTGGCCGACATCGTCTGGTTCACGCTCGGCGGCTACGAGATGGAGCAGGGCCACTGGGACGACCCGAACGCCCGCACCCTCATGGTGTACCTGAACGGGTCTGCGCTGGCCTCCCCCGACGAGCGTGGTGAGCGGCAGATGGACGACTCGTTCCTCGTCCTGTTCAACATGTTCGGCGGTGACCTGGAGTTCACCCTGCCGCCGTCGGAGTTCGGTCCCGAGTGGGAGGCGGTGTTCGACACCGGAGACCGCCTGCAACCGGGCCAGCGCGTCGACCCGCGTTCGAGTCACATGCTGATCGGCCACTCGGTGGTCGTGTTCGCCTGCCGCCGCCAGACCGCAGGTGCGCCCGTCGGTGACCGCGACGTGAAGGCGGGACAGGTCGGCGGCGCTGGCGCCTCCCCGAAGCGGAGCCGTCCGAAGGCCCGCACGCGCAAGCGTGCGCCGAAGAAGCCGCCCGCCGACCAGGCGAGCCTGATCCCGGAGGGCTGACCGGCCGCGCGGGTGCCGGCTATCCCAGCGTGCGCACCCACTGCCCGCCGGACTCGGTGAACCCGACGCCCTGCAGATAGCTGCGGTGCACTTCGGTGGTCGGATGCGCCACGATCTGACGGACGCCGTTCCTGCGCAGGGTGCCTGCGCCCTCGCCGTACAACCACTTGCCCAGTCGCAGGTCCCGGTAGGCGGGCAGCACGTAGTCGAGGGTGAGCTGCAGTTGGTCGCCGGCGAGGCGTCCAACCACAGCGCCGGCCGGCATCCCGTCGCGCATCAGCACGAACGCGGTGTCGCTGGCCTCGGTCTCGAACTCGGGCTGGCTACGGTGGATGTCGGCCTTGTGCGAGGCGAGGAAGTCGGCCAGGAAGGGCGAGGCGGTGTCCATCGGCACGGCGTCCAGATCGCTGCGCGTCCGGGTCAGCTTGTAGAGGTTCCACAGGTTCAGGCACACGATGATCGCGTTGCTGACCGCGACCGGGAGCGACCCGATCAGGAGCCCGTACACCGTGAAGGTCGCGGCGCCGATCAGAGAGACGATGCGGAGCTTCACGACCGACGTCATGGCCAGCGAGAGCACGATCAGCCCTGAGGCGATGTAGCCGATGGTCTCGACAAGGACCGGGTTCATGGCTTCCTCCTGCGACGGTGCGGGTGAGCGACGTGACGGAGCCTCATCCTGCCATCGCTGCGGCTCCGACCGCGGCAACTCACCAGTCCCGATACCGCGCGTGCAGGTACTCGTCGACGACGGCGGCGCCGAGTTCGCCGGCATCGGGTGCTACGACCCGGCCGCCGACCCTGTCGGCCATCTGGCCGATGAACCGGGCGAGCCCGGGGTCGTCGCCGAGCCTGAAGAACGTCGTGCGGGCGGCCATTCGGGCCAGCCGGTCGAGTTCGGCGACTGTCAGGCTGATCGTGTAGGGATCCGGAGGCCACGAGAAGAACGACTCGCCCCCGGTGCTCAGGTGGGCGGTCGGTTCGCCGTCGGTCACGATCAGCAGCACCGGCTGCATGGTCGGGAGGCTGCGGAAGAACCGGGTCGCCAGCATCAGGGCGTGGTGCAGGTTGGTGCCCTGCTCGCGCAGCGGCGGCAGCCCCGTCAGTTCGGCGATGTCCATCGCCTGGGCGTGGCGTCCGAAACCGATCAACTGCAGCCGGTCGCCGCGGAACCGCGTCGACACCAGATGGTGCAGCGCCAGCGCGGTGCGCTTCATCGGCACCCAACGGCCCTCGGCCGCCATCGAGTACGACGTGTCGACCAGCAGCGCGACCGCCGACCGGGTGCGGGCCTCGGTCTCGACGACCTCGATGTCGGCCACGTCGATGCTCAGGCGAGACGACGGGTCGCCCCCGGCGGACGCGGTGCGGTTGATCGCGTTGGTGAGGGTGCGGGTGACGTCCCACGGCTCGGCGTCGCCGAACTGCCAGGCCCGCGTGGCCCCGGTCTGCTCGCCAGCCGCGCCGCTGAGGCGGGTGTCGCGGGCGCCCTGACGCCCGGAGAGCTGGCGCACGGCGTCCTGAAGGAGCGACTTGCCGAGGTGCCGCATGGCCTGCGGCGAGAGCCGCAGGTCGCCGTCGGCGCCCCGTCTCAGGTAGCCGCCGTCGCGCAGGGTGCGCTCGAGCTGGGCGAGCGTGGACGCCGACACGGCCGCGTCGTCGCCGAGCTGGCGGGCCAGCGCGTCGAGGTCGAGGTCGGACAGGTTCGCCCCGCCGTAGTGCTGGCCGAGCTGGGACGCCAGGGCGTCGAGGTCGGCGAGGTCCTGCAGGACGCCGGTGCCGTCGCCGAGCCCCAACCCCTCC
>RRZU012452445.1_pt1 | contig 10462 bp, 10 predicted proteins | sample 2165561 | NCBI WGS metagenome assembly RRZU01 (sample SAMN10456909, study PRJNA506462) | wastewater metagenome | isolation source: wastewater sludge | place: USA: Moscow, Idaho | reverse complement strand
CAGTTCATGCCCAGCGGCACCAGCCCGCAGAGCAACGGCCGCTTTCTGCAATGCCATCGTCAGGCGGTCGGCTGGCTGCTGATCCTCAACCGCCAGGGGCGCCTGCGCGTCGGCAGCACGAGCGAGAACCTCGCCGAGGTCGCACGCTGCCGGGGTCAATGACTCAGGCTGTGCAGCGCGTCATGCCGGCACCCGGCGCAGTTCCCTACCCTTCAGCTGCACCGCGCCCCGCAGGGCCGCCTCCCGGATGCCGGCCGGCGCAGCAAACGACGAGAGTAGCAGCGGACCATGACACAACGGCAGTACACCCGCGGGTTCACCCTGATCGAGCTGATGGTCGCCATCGCCGTACTGGCGATCGCCATCAGCACGGCCGTCCCCGCCTTCACTCAGACCATCCGCAACACCCGCATGCAGGCGAGCAGCGACGAGCTGTTCGCCTTCCTGCTGCAGGCGCGCGCCCGGGCGGTCAACGAGCGGCGCACCTACCAGGTGCGCTGGCAGGAAAGCGCCGGGCTGCTCGACTCGGTCCTGGAGCTGGCTGCCGCCGCCACCCCGAATACCCTGACAGGTCGCCTCGGCCTTGCCGACGAAGACATCGACGTGCGCCTCTTCGATGCCCAGGGCCGGTCGCTGCCGAAACTCTCGGGCAGCCATGCGCAGTATCACGCACTGCAGTACCGGGCCAACGGCAGCGTCGGCAGCACGGTACTGCTGACGCTCTGTCGCGACGACGATCCGGCCAGCGGCCGACTGATCCGCATCCAGCCGAGCGGCTCGCCGACCCTCTATCCGCCCGGCAAGAAAGGGCACGGCAACGACGAAGACCTGACAAGCTGCTCGGAGCCTTAGCCATGACCCAACTCCTGCGCCCGAACGCGGGCTTCAGCCTGATCGAGGTACTGGTCACCCTGCTGCTGACCACCCTCGGCATCCTCGGCATGGTCGCCCTGCAGGCCAATGGCGTGATCTATACCCAGGACTCGATCCACCGCAATGCGGCGATCGAGCTGAGCAACGATCTGGCGGCGATCATCCGCGCCAATCCGGGCGAGATCGTCGAGCAAGCCGAGCCGCCTTTGCTCAGTGGTTTCAAAAGCGAAAGCCTGTTCTTCAAGGAGGAGAGCGGCAGCTTTTCTCCCGCCCTGCCCGCGGCAGACAGCACGGCAGACGCCTGCGCGGCACCGCAGACCGCCCAAGAGCAGCGCGACTGCTGGGCGACCCGGGTATTCGCCCAGCTCCCCGGAGCCGCCGAGCACCTGGACCAGATGCATGTCTGCCGCAAGTCGGACCCCGCGAGCAGCTGCGACAACCTCGGCAGCACCATAGAAATCCAGCTGGCCTGGGCGGCCAAGGAAGGCACCTGCGGAGCAGGGCTCGACTACTGCACCTACAGAACAAGGATCGATCTATGAGCGGAGCCCGCCTGATCGCCGCCGGAAAGCAGCGCGGCCTGTCCCTGGTCGAGCTGCTGATCGCACTGCTGATCAGCAGCCTGTTGATCATCGGCATCACCCAGATCTACCTCGACAACAAGCGCAACTACCTGTTCCAGCAGGGTCAGGCCGGCAACCTGGAGAACGCGCGCTTTGCCAGCCTGCTGCTGGACAGCTACCTGAACAAGGCGGGCTATCGCCGAGCCCCGGAGCAGGCGATGGACGACGCCTTCCCCGCCGCCACGCCAAACGGCTGCATGGCCTTTGCCAAGGGCAGCGCCATCGTCCCGACCAGCGACGGCTTGGGTCTGTGCATCCGCTATCAGCCCCTGTACAGCACGGAGCCCGACTGCCAGGGCAACGCCAGCGCCGCCTTCGACGACAGCAGCGCCTTCAGCGCACCGCCCAGCAGCAGCCTGATCACCCTGGTCATCCGCTACCGCGCAGCGAACCCGACGAGCGAGCTGCACACCGGCGCGCTCAGCTGCCAGGCCGCCGGCGGCGCCAGCCCCACCGAACTGCTCGGCGGCGTCGCGGACTTTCGACTGGAGCTCGGCCTCGGCACACCGGGGGTACGCGACGAGAAAAAACTCAAGGTATCGCCGTTCGTTAGCGCCGCAGACTGGAAAGGTGACAGTACCGATGGGCCGATCCGCGCTGTCCGCTACCGCATGCTGCTGGCCAGCGAGGCGAACCGCCGCGACGACAGCACCGCTCCCAAGGCGCTGACGGAGTGGCTGGACAGTGCCGACAGCGCCACCCGCACCCGCCTGCAAAGCCACGACCAGCGCCGCCTCTATCACGCCATCGGCGGCAATCTGATCCTGAGGAACCTGATGCCATGAACGCCTCGCCCCATCGCCAGCGCGGCGTCAGCCTGCTGATTGCGCTGCTCATGCTGCTAGTCATCACCACCCTGGCCCTGAGCAGCCTGCGGGAAGCCTCCATGGAGGCGAAGATGACCGGCAACCGCGCCCTCCTCAACGACCTGCAGAACTCCGCCGACTCGGCGCTGCGCGAAGCCGAGTTCCGCTTCTACGGCGCCGGCGGCAAGCAGGAGCTGCTCGAAAAGCTCGAACCCACCGCCCGCAACTGCCGCAAGACCAACCAGCTCAAGAGCAACGGTATCAACCTGCCGTGTCTGCTGAACTTTGCCGAGAGCGAGCTGGCCAGCCTGCACAAAACGCCGCTGCTGGCGCTCAAGAACAAGGACGCCAGCAAAGGCAAACCCCTCTACTCGCAGAGCGCGGCCAACGACGCGGACCTGCTCTGGATGCCCTACCGGGGGCTGAGCGCCGCCGAGCCGAGCCAGGGCCTGTACCCGGCGTACTGGAATACCACCCTGATCCGCTCGCTGAACGTCGAATACGGCCAGGAGCTGGAAGGCAAGGGTACCTATATGTACCTGATCAACGCCACCTCCAGCCTGGACGAGAGCACGGAGGACAGCTATCGGGCGACCCTGCAGTCGACGATCTCCAACATCTACATCGGCCTGAACAACTGAGGCTCACCGCATGGAACGGAACTCCTTCGGCAAACGCTCGACCGCTACCTGCAGCGTACTCGGCAGCTGCATCGCCATCGGCCTCGCCCTGCCCGCGCACGCCGCCATCTCCCAGCAACCCCTGTCGCTTACCGAGGGCGTCTCGCCCAACCTGCTGGTCACCCTCGACGACTCGGGCAGCATGATCTGGGCCTACGCACCGGATGCGATCGAAGACTACAAGACCAGACCCGCCGGCCGTTCCAACGCCTTCAACGCGATGTACTACAACCCGGACGTCACCTACGAGGTGCCCAAGCAGGTCAGCTTCTCCAACGGCAACATCATCGTTACCGACTACCCGACGCCCTCGTTCACCAAGGCCTTCTGGAACGGCTTCGACCTGAAAACCTCGTGGGCCGAGTTCGATCTGAGCACGGAGTACAAAGTCCAGTGGGACACTGGCGCCTATAACGCGAAAAGCTTCGTCAGCACCTGCCCCACCGGCATGCCAAAGAACAGCTGCAAAGACGGCGTCAGCCATGCCTACTACTTCAACTACAACGTCAGCAGCACGTGCCCGCCGCCGCCCAATACCAGTGGCAAAGACAGCTGCTACACCTACCAGAAGGTCAAGGACTCGGAGCGGACCAACTTCGCCATCTGGTTCTCCTTCTATCGCAACCGCAGTCTGGCCACCCGCACCGCGGCGAATCTGGCCTTCTACAAGCTGCCGGAGAACGTGCGCATCACCTGGGGCGCATTGAGCGAATGCTTCATTGGCAGCAACCAGGGCGGCCTGTGTTTCAACAACAAGATCGACGAATTCTCCGGCGCCCACCGGGAAAACTTCTTCAAGTGGCTGGCCAACTTCGAGGAAACGGGCGCGACCCCCCTGCACGCGGCGATGCACCGCGCCGGGAAGCTCCTCCAGAAAGAGTCGACCTACGTGAGCGCCGACGGCAGTTCCTCGTCCTGCCAGGCCAGCTATCACATCATGATGACCGACGGCGTGTGGAACTCCCGTACCGACAAGGACAGTCCCGGCAACAGCGACTCCGCCCTCCCCTATCCCTACAAGGACGCCTACTCCAACACCCTGGCCGACGTCGCCTATTACTACTGGAAGACCGACCTCAACACCAAGTTGCAGAACAACATCAGGAAGTACATTCCTTTCGTCGGCGCCAACGATCAGGCCACCTACAACGACCCGCGCAACAACCCGGCCGAATGGCAGCACATGGTCAACTTCATCGTCGGCCTCGGTCTGTCGCGCTCGCTGACCAACGCCACCGCACCCACCTGGACCGGCAGCACTTTCGGCAACGTCGCCGAGCTGATGGCCATGGGCAGCAACGGCAAGCGCTGGCCGGAGGTCGGCCCCAACGACCAGAACAACGTCTACGACCTCTGGCACGCCGCAATCAACTCGCGCGGCGAGTTCTTCAGTACCGACTCCCCCGACGCCCTGGTCGAGGCCTTCGCCAAGATCCTCAGCCGGATCGCCGACCGCACCACCTCGGCGGCCAGCCCGGCGATCAACTCGGGCATCCTCGAAGAAGCCGGCGACCAGTTGACCAGCTACAGCTACCAGACCTCCTACTCCAGCCGGGACAGCTGGTCGGGCGATCTCAAGAGCGCCACCAAGACCCGTACCTGGAACGCCGCCACCGGGCAGTTCAGTGTTGCCAGCACCGACGGCTGGAGCGCGCGTGACCGTTTGGATACCCGCGCCGGCAGCTGGTCGGCTCGCCAGATCATGATCGCCGGCGGCAACCACGCCAGCGGTCTGCAGCGCTTCAGCTGGAGCAACGCCGGAGACGCCGGCACAGTCGGCACCCTGGCCTACTACCTGCGCCAGAACCCCGATGACGGCGACATCCTCGAGCCGCTGAACGCCACACTGGCTCAGGATCGCCTCGGCTTCCTGCACGGTGACCGCAGCCGGGAGGGCACTCTGTTCCGCGAACGGCGCAGCCTGCTGGGCGACATGATCGGCTCCAGACCAGCAGTGGTCCGCGGTGCACGCTATCTGCCCAGCCAGGCCGAACGCCTGGAAAACGACAGCAACTACCTGGCGTTCGCCAACACCCATAGAACGCGCCGGCCGCACATCTACGTCGGCGCCAACGACGGCATGCTGCACGTCTTCGACGCCGAGAGCGGCGACGAAACCTTCGCCTTCGTGCCCAGCGCGGTCTTCCCACGCCTGCACAAGTTGACCGGCAAGAGCTACCAGGGCGCCGCGCACCAGTTCTACGTGGACGGCTCGCCGGTGATCGCCGACGCCTACCTCGACGGCCAGTGGCGCACCGTCCTGATCGGCACCCTGCGCGCCGGCGGCAAGGGCCTCTTCGCCCTGGACGTCACCGATCCCGCCGACATCCGCCTGCTCTGGGAGTTCGGCGCCGAACAACTGCCCAACGACTACACCGCACGCCTCGGCTACAGCTTTGCCCAGCCGACCGTGGCCCGCCTGCATCACGGCAAGTGGGCCGTGGTGGTCGGCAACGGCTATCACGGCGAAAACCACACCAACGGCAAGGCTGCCCTGCTGATCATCGACCTGGCCAGCGGCGAGCTGACCAAGAGCCTCGAAGTCAGCGGCGAGGAGGGCATCGCCAACGGCCTGTCGACCCCGACCCTGGCCGACATCAACAGCGACGGCGTCGCCGACTACGCCTATGCCGGCGACCTGCAGGGCAACCTGTGGCGCTTCAACCTCAGCCCGGCCAACAACCCGGCCGAGGCCCCCTTCTCCCGCGCCAACGAAGGCGACGGTGTGGTGCGCAGCTTCAAGGTGTCCTATGGCGGCGCCCCGCTGTTCCGCGCCGAGCGCAACAGCGTGCGCCAGCCGATCACCGCGCCGCCGGCACTGATCCGCCATCCGACCGGACTCGGTTACCTGGTGGTGGTCGGCACCGGCAAGTACTTCGAGGAAGGCGACAAGTGGGGCCAGCGCAACGGCGACGTTGCGCTGCCGCAGAGCATCTACGGCATCTGGGACATCAAGACCGACAGCACCAGCCCCAACGACAGCCTGCAGCCGGACGCACTGACCCGCAGCGGTCTGCAGGCGCAGACGATGAACGCCGATCGGGAAGCCACGCTCTCCGGCAAGCCCGCCCGCCTGCTCACCGATACCCCCGTCACCTGGGCCACGCCGCCGGCAACCGGCAGCACGACCTGGGGCACCGGCAAGTACGGTTGGTACTTCGATCTGCCCCTGGAGGGCGAGATGATGATCGAGCGGATGCAGGTCTTCGGCCAGACCCTGTTCTTCCAGAGCCTGGTGCCCAACAGCGATCCCTGCTCGCCCGGCGTCGAGAACTGGACCTACGCCATCAACCCGCAGACCGGCGGCCGCACCCGCCACCACGCGTTCAACGAGCACCGCAGCAGCGCCGACCCGGACAAGGTCATCTCCGCGGTCCAGCAGGACGGCGAAGGCGGCCTGACCCTGGGTCAGGAGCCCGACGGCGACTATGTGCTGTGCACCGGCCTGGACTGCGAGAGCGTGGCACCCGACCCCAGCAGCATCGGCCGCCAGAGCTGGCGGATCGTCGAGGAGGAGCAATGAGAAAACCACTGGCCGTCCTGCTGCTCGCAGCAGGCAGCGCCCTGACGGGCACCGGCGTACAGGCCGTCGGCAGCTTCGAGGAAGTCGGCCTGATCGAGGCCCTCGATCCACGCCAGCAACTGGTCACGGTCGACGGACGCACCTACCGCTTGCCCGCCCAGATCCAGCTCGATGGCCTGCCGGCCATCTCCCGCCTGCAGAGCGGGCGACTGATCGGCTTCAGCGGCGTCCAGCAACGCCCGTACCCGCTCATCGAATCCCTGTACCTGTATCCGACCCAAGCGGAGCCGCAACCATGAAGACGCCATCCGCCAGCCGAGGCTTCACCCTGATCGAGATGATGATCGTCGTGGCGATCGTCGGCATTCTTGCGGCCATCGCCTACCCCAGCTACCAGGAGTACGTGCTGCGCGGCAAGCGCAGCGAGGGTAGCGCCTTTCTGATGGACATCGCCGCCCGTCAGGAGCGCCACTATGCCCAGCACCACAGCTACGTGACCGCAAACAACCAGCTGTCGAGGCTGGGCGTGGCCGGCAAGTCGTCCCAGCAGCACTACAGCATCGGCCTGGCCGCGAGCAGTGGCGACGGTGGCTACACCCTGACCGCGACGCCGGCCTTCAGCGACGAGCGCTGCGGCAACCTGACCCTGAACGCCCTCGGCACCAAGGGCGCCAAGGGCAAGACCAGTGCCGGCAGCGATGCCGACAAGACCCTGGTGCTCGGCTGCTGGAAATAGCCGCCGCGCGCGCGCAGCGGCTCAGTCGAGGGACTGCACCCGCAGTTCCTTGGGCATCGAGAAGGTGATGTTCTCCGCGCGGCCCTCCAGCTCGACCAGCGCCTCGGCGCCCCAGGCCCGCAACTGTGCGATCACCCCCTGCACCAGCACCTCCGGGGCCGAAGCCCCGGCAGTGATGCCGACCCGGCCCACGCCGTCGAACCAGGCACGCTGCAGGTCCTCGGCGCCGTCGATCAGGTAGGCGGTGGTGCCCATGCGTTCGGCCAGTTCGCGCAGGCGGTTGGAGTTGGAACTGTTCGGACTGCCGACCACCAGCAGCAGCTCGCAATCCTCGGCCAGTTGCTTGACCGCATCCTGGCGATTCTGGGTCGCATAGCAGATGTCGCTCTTGCGCGGCCCCTGGATGGCCGGGAACTTGCTGCGCAGGGCATCGATGACCCGGGCGGTATCGTCCATCGACAGGGTGGTCTGGGTGACGTAGGACAGCGCCGCGGGATTGCGCACTTCCAGCCGCGCCACGTCCGCCTCGTCCTCGACCAGGTAAATCGCCCCGCCGTTGCGCGCATCGTACTGGCCCATGGTGCCTTCCACTTCCGGATGGCCGGCGTGGCCGATGAGGATGCACTCCTGACCGTCGCGGCTGTAGCGGGCGACTTCCATATGAACCTTGGTGACCAGCGGGCAGGTGGCGTCGAACACCTTGAGGCTGCGCCGCTCGGCTTCGTCGCGCACCGCCTGGGATACGCCGTGGGCGCTGAAGATGACGATCACCTCGTCCGGCACCTGATCGAGTTCCTCGACGAAGACCGCGCCACGGGCACGCAAGTCCTCGACCACGAACTTGTTGTGCACCACTTCGTGACGCACGTAGATCGGCGGGCCGAAGACCTCCAGGGCACGGTTGACGATCTCGATGGCACGGTCGACGCCGGCGCAGAAGCCGCGGGGATTGGCGAGGGTGATTTGCATGGCTGGTCTCGGCACGCGCAAGGGGGGATAAAAGCGGGATGCAGGGCCGGACGGCCCTGCGCACAAGCGGTGGACAGCGCGGCGCGCTATCCACCCTTATGCCGCAGCCGTCTGCTCAGACCGGCTGCACCTCGACGATTTCCACCTCGAAGGTCAGGCGCTTGCCGGCCAGCGGGTGGTTGAAGTCGATGGTCACCTGGGCATCGTCGAACTGCTTGACCACGCCCGGCAACTCGGCGTTGGCGGCATCGTTGAAGATGATCAGCAGCCCCTCGGACAGCTCCATGCCGGCGAAATTGCCGCGCGGCATGACCTGCACGTTCTGCGGGTTGGGCTGACCGAAGCCGTGCTCCGGCTCGATGGCGATCGAGCGCTTGTCGCCGGCCTTGAGGCCGTACAGCGACTGCTCGAAACCGGGCAGCAGGTTGCCGTCGCCGACGGTGAAGATGGCCGGGGACTTGCCTTCGGTGCTGTCGACCACCTCGCCCGATTCGAGCTTGATGGCGAAGTGCAGGGTCACCTGACGCTCGGGGCCAATGCGCTGTTCAGTCATTGCGGTCTCCGCTTTTCTCGGATTTGAACATGTCCACGGCCAGCAGCACGGCACCGACGCTGATCGCGCAGTCGGCGATGTTGAAGGCCGGGAAGTACCAGCGGTTCTGCCAGTGAACCAGGATGAAGTCGATCACGTGGCCGTAGACCACGCGGTCGAACAGGTTGCCCAGCGCGCCGCCGAGCACCAGCGCCAGCCCCAGCGCCAGCCAGCCCTGGCCGCGACGCGGCAGGCGCTTGAGCCAGACCACCAGCACGGCGCTGACGCCGACGGCGATCGCCGCGAACAGCCAGCGCTGCCAGCCGTCGTGGTCGGCGAGGAAGCTGAAGGCCGCGCCGGTGTTGTAGGCCAGGGTCCAGCTGAAGTAGCCGGGAATGATCACGATCTGCTGGTACATCTGCAGACTGCCGTCGAAGTACAGCTTGGTGAGCTGGTCGAGCACGAAGACCAGCGCACTCAGCCACAGCCACGGCAGCGCGGAAGTGCGGGGGCTCATACGCAGCAGCCCTCAGCGCACGCCAACCGGATCGACAGGCGATCAGGCATGCTCGCGCACCTCGCCGTCGCCGTGCACGTTGTCGATGCAGCGGCCGCACAGCTCCGGATGCTCGGCGTGCTGGCCGACGTCCTCGCGGAAGTGCCAGCAGCGCACGCACTTGCCGTGCGCCGACTTGACCACGCGCAGCTTGAGCCCGGCCAGCTCGCTGTCCACCGCATCGGCCGGGGCGTCGGCGAGCGGCGCCAGGCTGGCGTAGGAAGTGATCAGCACGAAGCGCAGCTCGTCGCCCAGCTTGGCCAGGCGGGCGGCCAGCGCCTCCCCGGCATACAGGGTGACCTCGGCCTGCAGGCCGCCGCCGAGGGTCTTGGCGTTGCGCTGGTTCTCCAGCTCCTTGTTGACCGCGGCCTTGACCGCCATCGCCTCGGCCCAGAATTCGCGGCCCAGCTCGGCGTCGGCGTCCAGTTCGAACAGGCCGTCGTACCAGGTGGTGAGGAACACCGATTGGCTGCGCTCGCCCGGCAGGTACTGCCAGATTTCCTCGGCGGTGAAGGCGAGGATCGGCGCGATCCAGCGCACCAGCGCCTCGGCGATGTGGAACAGCGCGGTCTGGCAGGAGCGCCGCGCCACGCTGTCGGCGGCGGTGGTGTACTGGCGGTCCTTGATGATGTCGAGGTAGAAGCCGCCCAGCTCCTGCACGCAGAAGTTGTGCACCCGCGAGTAGACGTTCCAGAAGCGGTACTGCTCGTAGGCCTCGGTCAGCTCGCCCTGCAGGCGCGCGGCGGCGTCCACCGCCCAGCGATCCAGCGCCAGCATCTGCGACGGCTCCAGCAGGTCGGTGGCCGGGTTGAAACCGCTGAGGTTGGAGAGCAGGAAGCGCATGGTGTTGCGGATCCGCCGGTAGGCGTCGGCGCTGCGCTGGAGGATCTGCTTGGATACCGCCATCTCGCCGGAGTAGTCGGTGGCCGAGACCCACAGGCGCAGGATGTCGGCGCCCATGCTGTCGGTGACTTCCTGCGGAGCGATGACGTTGCCCAGCGACTTGGACATCTTGCGGCCGTTCTCGTCGACCACGAAGCCGTGGGTCAGCAGGCCACGGTACGGCGCGTGGCCGTCGATCGCCGCGCCGGTCAGCAGCGAGCTGTGGAACCAGCCGCGGTGCTGGTCGGAGCCTTCCAGGTAGAGGTCGGCGCGCGGGCCCTG
>RRZU012120359.1_pt1 | contig 10462 bp, 9 predicted proteins | sample 2165561 | NCBI WGS metagenome assembly RRZU01 (sample SAMN10456909, study PRJNA506462) | wastewater metagenome | isolation source: wastewater sludge | place: USA: Moscow, Idaho | reverse complement strand
CGCTCTTTGCAACTTGAAGAGCCAGTAGCGCATGAGCCTGAAGCTGATGTTGAGGCCGCAACAGAAATCGATGTATTGGTATCAGAACCAGAACCCGAGCCTGAACCTCGACAAGGCCGTGGCTACGATGGCCCTGGGTTTTGAGAGTATGGCTGAGTGAAGTGCCATCACAGGAAGTGGTCCCATGAGTCACACATCAGAACAAGAACAAGGCATGAGTGATAAAGAAAAGCTGTTTGGTTTACTGGCGGTTGCCGAAGAGCACAGTGAACAAGTGCAGGCACTGTTGGATCGGGCCCATGACCTTCATCAACAGGCAATCGTGGCAGAACAGGGTTTGGTCAAAGCCCAAAAACAGGCCTTATTGCACCTTAACGATGAGGCAAAAGCCGTCATGATTTCCTTAGACCGGCACGCGCAAACCATACATGCGGCATTGGCGCAGAGTAATAGTGAGGCCATCCATACCATGTTAGAAGGCAGTGCCGATCAACATCTGCAACAGTTACAAGAGCGCTTAGCACCACTGCAAACCCGATTAGACCAATGGCAGCAGCAATTGGATCGAAATGCCCAATTTCTGAGCTATGTATCACGGTATTTTGCGCGTAAGGCGATGTGGCTGGCGGTAGCTGTGGCCACCAGTGTGTCTTTGGCCATCGTGGCAGCCACTTGGCTGGCAGTGGAACATGAACGGCAGCAGCTTAAAATATTAGAGCAGGATCAACAGGCCTTACAGCAAAATATCAGCACTTTAAAAACCATCAATGAAGAGTGGGAAAAGAAGCAAGGTAGGTTGCAATTGAGCCAATGTGGTGATGCCAAACGCTTGTGTATACGGGTAGATACTGCAACATATTATGACAATGACTATATGGTGATTAAAGGGTATTGATGTGAGAGAGTGGCATGCGAATGTGGCAGTAAGGATGGTATCGATAAAACAAATTATAAATAGTTTTATATCTTATTTATATTAATTCGGTTATGTTTGCTTGAAGACTGAATGTCATGAGCTGGCGCTTTCTGCACAAGTCAGGCATGTGTCCATTTGAATATGGCCTACTCAAGTAAAGGTCCCGGTATGAAAATCAGTTCCAAAAGAAATGACCCTGATTGAAACCTGGGCAGAACTGTATGGTGGTGGGCATTTTTGCCCTTTGTAATGAGGGGTTATCTATGTGCAATTCAGTATATGAATAATTATGGATTCAAATTTTTTGGTGGCTGGTTACTGTTTTGATTTTGCGTATTACTTGGCTAAAGGGTGCTTAGTGTGTAGAAGTTTTTTAAATATTTTGTTTGAAAGTATGGATAAAAAAATAAAAATTACATTCATTATGTTAAATTGCGCCTCAATATAGCTATTGATAATCAATGGTTTAATTCATCGGAGCGGTTAGGAGCACCTAACCGCTGTATCCCTTACGACTAATAAACTTCAATACATTAAAAATTAATATGTATTGAAATACAATAACTGAGAGGGTGTCATTCATGACAGAAGCAGACCACTTTGATATTTTGACGATAGATGTATTGGGAATGGACATTGTCACCATACAACTGTTGGCACAAAAATTTGACCTGGGATACAACCAAGCAGCTCGGTTTATGGAATATCTCGTAGAGAAACAAGTATTAGAGCCAACCACAGCAATGAAAGCAGTGAAAATATATGACGACTACAGGGATCAGATCCTGTTTCTGGGTTTAAATCCTGAATCCTGCTCAATGACAGAATACCGCGAAGCGTTAAAGAACCAAAGAAAGCAGGTTGAAAACAGTAAGCAATATTTTATTCAGCTAAGATCGAGAAGTGCTCCCAAATCACGTTAAACAGCACAAACAACACATGCCTATTAATGAAAATTCATTAATAGGCTGTTTTTATTGATTTCCCCCTAGGCAGCCTTAAACATGAATTTTTATAAATCATGACAGAAGGCATGAAAGATTTTAGGGTATTCACATCTAGGAGCAATTATGTGGCAATTGGCCTATTTTCAAATGGCAGGCAGTGGTAAACAAAGAAACCAAGATGCCTTATTTAATGGTCAAGAAGTTTGCTATGCCCTCTTACGTAAAACTCGCGTGCTTAATTTCTCAGATGAGCTCACAGTGCGATTGGCGATTTCAGATGGAGTGTTTAGCAGTCCAGCTCCTCACTTGGCCAGTCGCTTTTGGATGCAAACCTTTATGCAATATGGAGATGAAAGTGGTCGATTTTTACGCCAATATCATGGAAAATTTTGCGATGAGATGATAGAAAGTCATTTTGTTGGCTCTGCTGCTACCTTTGTATCGGCAATCACCATGCCAGATGGCCGTTGCTATATTTGTAACGTGGGTGACAGCCGAGCATACCGTATCTCTGTAAACGGGCGGTGGCAACAAGTCAGTCACGATCACACCCTATTGGCCGAATTCATCGAACAAGGACAAGCCCAAATCGGCCAATCTTACGCAGGTATATACGATGCTCTCGCCCAGTGTTTGATTGCAGACAGCAATGAAAACGACTTCAGAATATTTACCACCTCGCTTGTATTGCAAGCAGGAGAATCCATTTTGCTGTGTTCTGACGGATTGTCAGATGCTTTAAACCACGATGAAATAGAGTTAATCTGGAATAGGCATTTAGCAGTTGAGGAAAGGTTAGAAGCATTACGCAAAAGGATACAGAAACAAGCCCAATATGATGATTGTTCTGTTGTTTGTGCCCACTATTATCAAAAAATACAGCCTGAACAATAATTTCTTGTGCTGTTTCTATAAAAGCTTTGTTGATGATGTTCCACCAATAGAGTTTGAAAAGTCATAGATCAGCCAAAATGGCGTGACTCAAAATAAACGGTTTCCGAAGTATTTGGAGGTGCTTCAGTTTTTAAATCAATCAATATGACATCGATATCGAAAATATACGCTGTGTCAAAGAAATTGTAACAACCGTATTTGAAAAGGAATATTTTATTGCAGTACTGTTATTTATCAAAAAAATTTATAGAACGCTTGTAAGGGCGTCCTATAAGCAGTGGACCATCTTTAAACTTAAAGGGAGTGAACATGGACAGTGTTGATACGGTGTTAGATGAATTATCACATTTGCAAAATGTACTTGAACAATCCAAATCTTGGCATTCGACCAAAAGAGAAATGACATTTTTTGATACGGCTTTGCGCAAACATTATGAAAACCCGACCACAGAATTGTTGTCGTTTTTTTTGAATTCAGAAAATGAGCATGGATTACATGGTGTGTTTTACCAAGGATTGTTGGCAGCTTTGACAGCCGATGGCACGGCTGATTGGAATGCCGATGCTTGGGGTGATGTTCAGTGTGTACAAACTGAAGTGGTGACCGACAAAGGGCGCATTGATTTGTTAATTGAAACCGATCGAGCAGTGTTAGCGCTTGAATGCAAAATTGGTCACCATCAAAACAATCCTTTTGTGGACTATCAACAATATGTGCAAAAAAACTATGCAAAAGAAGATACGGTGTTGTTGATTTTGTGTGTCGATGGCAAAAGCCATATTCAAGATTGGACAGGGGTGTCTTATCGGACATTGGCCAGACACACCAAGCCTTTATTGGCAGAGGCTTTGTTGGATCAGCCTTATAATAAATGGGCTTTATTTGCGCGGGAATTTTTAATACATTGGGAAAAGTTGGGGATGGATGAGATGAATCAGCAACAAGTAGATTTTGTGGTATCGAATTTTGAAGACATCAAACGTCTGTCACAAATGCGGGATGGTTTTTATAGCCATGCCAAAAAGCATATTATTGAAACATTGGAAAGTGAATTAGAAGGGGATAAATTTCAGTATCGTTTAACCAATAATTGGTCTGGTGGTCCTGTTTTGAGATTTGCACACAATGATTGGAAGCATTTATGGAGTGATGTATCTGTCCATTTACATGATGACCAACAACCTTTGCAGTGCAGTGTATGGTTGTGCATTGAGAAACCAACATCTGAATTGATTGAAAAAACCCGTGAAGAACTCGCCCTGGTGGAAAAGCCTGTTTTTGATACGGAAAATTGGAATGAAAATGGCAAACAATATTGGGGCTGTTGTTGGAAAATGCCGTTTGATTTAAATAACGTGAGCAATGAAGTGATGGCATTGATGCAGGTATTGATAAAGGTTGAAGCTGCCAGGAATGCTTGATTATTGGTGTTAACCTTCAATATGTGACCAGATGATGGAAAAATTCTCTGGTCATATTATCTCTCTGCTGAGAACATTAAGCCTGTAAGCTATATTACACAAAATAGCTTATAGGCTTCATTCATTGTCCGATGCAAGTAAGTTTAATGGCTTAGCACTTACTGTACATGTCACAAGTTTGATGCATGAACCGCCCCAAGTATTTCGGAGACAGTTTATCTTGAGCTTTGCTACAAAAAAGAAAGTTTCTTATTGGAGATCTAAACATATAAGATAATTTACTATTTTAAATAATATAATTCTTATGGATATATATTTAAATTGTCATATTTGAACTGTTAAATTAAAATAATCAAATCAATTCATCATTATTGAGATATTGTAGTTTATGAAGAGATTTGATTTTTATACTGCACCTGAGTTGTGCTCCGAGTTTGGGGCACGCCTGAGGCAACAGCGCTTGCTTAAAAACATCAGCCAAGAAGAATTGGCCATACAGGCTGGTTTAGGCAGCAGCACCATACAACGCTTTGAGCAGGGCAAAGGTGGTACGTTTGAAAACTTCCTGCGCATTGTGATGGCTTTGGGCTTGGTTCGGGAACTGGAGACACTGTTATTGCCGGTTAAAAACAGCATTGAAGATGTCTTGAACCTTCAAGACATCAATCAACGGCAACGTGCTTCTCACAAGGGTAAGCCATGAGACATTTGAACGTCTATTACGATGGCCATGGAGCGCATCGATTGGTGGGTCAACTGGCAATGGATGGCAAACAACCGGTGTTTCAATACCATGCACAGTGGTTACAGCAGCCCTTGCCCTTATCACCCCTTGAATTGCCAGCAACTGCGCAGTTGTACCGTGGTTATGAGATGAGTCAATATGGTTTACCTGGATTAATAGCCGACAGTTTGCCAGATGGTTGGGGCATACTGTTAATGGACCGGTTTTTCAGAAAATACCAAAGCCGTGAGCCATACGATGTTTCGATACTGGAACGTTTGGCTTATATTGGCCATTCTGCCATTGGCGCCTTGTCTTTTGAGCCAGAATCCAGCCTTGAACCATCAACCGCAGATATGGATTTATTGGCTCTGGCCCAATCTACCCAAGCCATTATTGAAGGGCAGGAGACCGATGCGCTCAAATCTTTACTGATTGTGGGTGGCTCTCCGCAAGGAGCGCGTCCGAAGGCATTGGTGAGATTTGATGACAGTCAAGGAAGAATCAGTACCTTGCCCAATGCTTCAGGTGAGGATTGGCTGGTGAAATTCCCAGCTCAAGGTGAAAATCAAAGCGTGTGTGCTGCAGAGTATGTGTATGCACAAATGGCCAGACAATGTGACTTGGATATGCCTGAGAGTCGATTTTTTGATTTGGGGCAGGGGTATGGGGCGTTTGCAGTCAAGCGGTTTGATAGGCACCAAGGCTTGCGTATTCATACCCATACTTTGGCAGGCTTGTTGAACACCAATTTCCATTTACCCACATTGAGCTATAGCCAATTTTTGCGTTGTATCCGAGCCTTGACCCATTCAGAGCCAGAAGTAATCAAAGGGTACCGCCAATGTGTTTTTAATGTGGTGTTTCATAACCGTGATGACCATACCAAAAATTTCTCTTTTGTGATGAATGCAGTCGGAAAATGGGTTTTATCGCCGCCTTATGATTTGTCATTTAATACGGGACTCAATGGTGAGCACAATATGGACATCATGGGGGAAGGGAAAAATATACGGCGGCAACATCTATTGGGTTTGGCCAAGAGCAGTGATATCAAATCCACTGTTGCCAATGAGATTATTGAACAAACTCTTGCGGTAGCCAGTGCTCTTGATGTTCAGTTGCAATCGTTCCCAATCGATTCTGAGTACCGCCAACGTATTTGCCAGCATGTGGCCCAAAATATGGACTATCTGAAATAAGACTTGCTCGGGTTTTAAGTAAGATGGGGATATGGAATGCTTATCAAATTCTCAGTAGGAACAAGATTTTGATTTTATGACTAATTTTACTGTATGGGTTTACTTTGATTCTAAAAAATAGGATATTTAACGATTAAATGTTTTTGCGAATTGAGAAGAGGAACCACGTTTTAAACAGATGAGCCGATTGTGGCCATGTTCAGCTCATTATTTGAGCCGAATATGGGAGATAATTTTAGCAGGAAACCTGGAATTTTTTACTTACGACTGCCAGTTTCGATAACGCCATATTGTTATTGATTGAATTCTTAATCATCCAAGATCCCGAGCTCCTTCCCTAACTCACGGTGAGAAGTGGTGTGGGTGTTGCCTGCTTTATACTGTGCCAAGGCAGCTTCCACTAAATACACATCTTCAACATCGTCCAAGTATTCTTCTAATGCTTTGCAAACATGATAGGTTTTGGAGCGTCCGGTTTGGGCTGCGAGTGCGACCAAGCGTTTATAAAGGTCTTCGCTGAGATGCACAGCTAAGGTGGTCATATTGAGGCCCTTCTGCATAATAGACAAAATCTAACGTTAATTTTTCAACCAAATGAAAATTTACTTTGCAAATACAGGAGTGTGATTTTAATAAATTTTAAAATGGAAGCCAAATTCTTGAATCGCACACTGTGGTGCGCTTGCCTTTACCGCGCCAAACACCTTGTATGCTGTGTTTGTGCATCAAACAAGCGTCAGTGCAGCGGGCAACCTTAACACCTTGTCGTTGTCAATTGGTGCCACACTTTGCGGCAGCCATACACCTGTAAACTGTCGCCCCAAACGGTTTTTATTTGAGTCAGTAACCACTCATCTGATACACAGCATTTAGCTCGCAATACATGCTTCTGTGTATTCTAGCTGCACTTTGGCAAGAAAGCCCTCTATTCTGATACTCCAAAAACATTGATTTAGATTTATTTTATCTAGAAAAAACAAATCTATATCGTTAAGTGCAGCCAGGATACACAAAACCATTTCACGACAGTAATCCAGCCTTAAACATAGGCAGTATTTGTCCCAAAACAGCCAATATCAGGCCCCAAAAGATGGGTATTACCGCCTTGCAGCCCTGTATGTGCCTAATATTCACTCGATTACGCTTGAATTTGTGTATCCCAGCTGCAGCCTGTGTAGGGGTCGCTTCAGAAAACGGAAAATAAAGTACGTTAAGCCATTTTTTAGTGATTATTGTGAACTGAATTTCAGACTATACGCCATGAGCGAGTAGCCAGTATGCCAAGTCACCTAAGGCAGAGCCGGTTTTCGCCGACTGCAGCCAGTATGCCAGGTCAAAACAAGTAAGACATTTCAATATTTGAATAGACAGTGCTTTAAATATGGATTTTCTATTTTGAAGGCTTTGAAAATTAATGCTATTATGAATAACGTTACATTATTCAATTCGGTATTGATATGGGCCATCCATCTTTTAGCATCAGCACACATGTCCCCATTGAAGCCATGCGGCCAGTCATTCAATCTGGCTTATTACAGATCCCTGTAGCAAGTGACAAAGTTCCGGCAGGTTTTCCCAGCCCTGCCGAACCATATGCCACGGCTTTTTTGGATTTCAATGAGTATTTGATTACCAATCCGGTCGCCACCATCTCCGTGTATTGCGGTGGTGAGTCTATGCTGGATGCAGGAATTGCCAAGGATGATTTGCTCATCATTGATCGCTCAGTGACACCCAAACACCGAGACATCGTCATGGCAGATTTGGGCAATGAATACACCATCAAACGTTTGCACATCGGTGCCAATGGTGTGATTGAATTGCGTTCTGAAAACGCTGCCATGGATTTTCCGAATTTTCAATTTACCGATGGTGATGAACTGGTGCTTGTTGGTGTGGTGATGCACATCATCAAAACGCCTAAGAGATAAACCATGTTTGCCTTGATTGATGGCAACAGTTTTTACTGCTCATGCGAACGGGTCTTTCGGCCTGAACTGCGGCGCCAGCCGCTGGTGGTTTTGTCCAATAACGATGGCTGTGTAGTGGCCAGAAGCACTGAAGCCAAGGCCTTGGGCATACCAATGGGCATTCCCTATTTTAAAGTGCGGCATTTCATACGCAGTGGTCAATTGGTGGCATTCAGCAGCAATTATGAGCTGTATGCCGACATGAGTGCCCGCATGATGCAGACCATTGCCAGTTTGGTAGAGGCCATAGAAACCTATTCCATTGATGAGGCTTTTGCTGAAATGGCAGATGGGGACCACTTGGCTGAGCAAGGCATGCAAATACGCCAACGGGTGTTGCAGTGGGTGGGCATCCCCACTTGTGTTGGCATTGCTCCTACCAAGACCTTGGCCAAGTTGTGTAACCATTTGGCCAAACAATATGCTGGACTGAATGGGGTATTGGTGTGGGGGAACTTGTCTGGTGAGCGCCAAATGAAGGCCATGACCCATGTGAGCGTGGACAAGGTGTGGGGCATAGGTCGCCGCATTGCCCAAAAACTCAATGCCCAAGGCATACACACGGTGTGGGATTTCTATCGCGCTGACACTGCCACCTTGCGTCGCCAGTTTGGGGTGGTATTGGAACGAACCCAGCGTGAGTTGCATGGCTTGGCCTGTGAGTCACTGCAGCAACAAGAGGCCAAGCGCCAACATCTCATTCGCAGCCGCAGTTTTGGCCAAGTGGTGACCGATATAGAGACTTTGGAAGCGGCTGTTGCGCATCACATCAGCAGCGGTGCGGCCAAATTGCGTGAGCAGGGAACGCAAGCGCATGTGGTGGGGGTATTTGTTCACACCAATCGGTTTAGAGAGCAAGATGCGCAATACCATTGCCACCGCCACATGGTGTTGTCCACGGCCAGTGCAGACACCTTACGATTGAACCAGGCGGCAGTGACGGTTTTACGGCGCATGTTTAAACCTGGCTATGCGTATAAAAAATGTGGTATTGAGCTGGCAGGCATAGAAAATAAAGCCATAGGCGTGCAACAAGATTTGTGGCTGTGCGGACCAGGTGAAAAATCCGCCCGTGTCATGGAGGTACTGGATCAAATCAATGACAGGTTTGGCCGCGGTAGCCTCAAAATCGGCAGCGAATTATTGTCGACGCATTGGCACATGAACCGGGATGCATTGAGTCCATGCTTTACCACCCAATTTGCGGATTTATTGGTGGTATGAATGGCAAGTGCTGATGCTTACCCAAGTGGCCTGTAGGTGCGTATTTTGCGGCTTAATCCAGAATATCCATCCCCAAATGTATCAAAATCAGTTAATTTGCTTGAACGCTGAATAAGCTGCGGCCAAAGCAAAGCGGTTAGGTGCCGAGTGAAAGGTTATTCGACTCATTATATGAGCCGAATATGGAGTATAATCGGCTCATTCATGACACAGGAGCCCTAAAATGCCGCAATGGATTTGGCAGCAAGTAGATTGGCCGCATTTTTACTGGGATCAAGACAGCATTGCGAATCAATTGGCATCTGCTCATCGTGCAGTGGGGTTCATTAATGGTCGTTATCAAGACAGTCCGCATTTAGGGCAGCATGTGTTGGATGCATTGCTGATGAATTTACTGTCTTCATCGGCCATTGAAAACGAACGTTTGAATGCCCAATCTGTACGGTCCTCATTGGCCAGACGTTTGGGCATCAGTGAAGAGCAGCCGTATCCGCAAAGTGAGCGTTCTGAAGGTTTGGCCAATATGATGATGGATATGTTGGAACAGCCTCAACAAGATTTAAGCTTAGAACGTTTGCTGCAATGGCACAGTTGGCTGTTTCCCAGTTTGGGCATTTTTAACGCGGATTTGAAAGTAGGGAGCTTGCGCGGGGATGAACCGATGCAAGTGGTTTCTGGACGATTGGATCAACCCAATATTCATTTTGAAGCGCCACCCCGACAGGGATTAGAACAGCGCTTAAACGACTTTATTGTTTGGTTTAACCACAGCCGCAGCAGTAAAGAGCTTGATCTCATCATCAGAGCCGCGATTGTGCATTTGTGGTTTGTGACCTTACACCCGTTTGAAGACGGCAATGGTCGCTTAACCAGAACCTTAACTGATTTGGCGTTGACCCAAATGGATGAACAAAGCATCCGTTTGTATGCGATGTCTTCCTCCATTTTGGCACGCAGACCCGAGTATTACCGTATTCTGGAACAAACACAAAAAGGCAGTTTGGACATTACACCTTGGGTGAGTTGGTTTTTGGAGTGCTTATTAGAGTCTTTGCAACAAGTACACACCAAAATCCATTTAAGCCAGAATCGGGCATTGTTTTGGCAAAAATACGCACACTTACAGTTGCGGCCAGAACAGGTGAAGGTATTGAACCGTTTAT
>RRZU013218299.1_pt1 | contig 10463 bp, 11 predicted proteins | sample 2165561 | NCBI WGS metagenome assembly RRZU01 (sample SAMN10456909, study PRJNA506462) | wastewater metagenome | isolation source: wastewater sludge | place: USA: Moscow, Idaho | reverse complement strand
ACGGGTTTTGCAATATGGAGTTATTCAAATGGTCTTTTTTGTTATGGGAATGATGTTGGCTTTGGGAGTGGTCAAAGAAACAGGTGCATTGGATCAGTTTGCATCTTTTCTCAATAAGACCGTGGGTAATGTATGGGTAATAGGTGCATTAACGGGTGCAGTCAGTGCTGTACTTGATAATTTTGCCACCGCAATGAGTATGTTCTCTTTGCATAACGTATTTGTGCAGAATGAAAGTTATTGGAAGGTAATTGCTTATGCTTCAGCTGTGGGGGGGAATATTCTTACGATAGGCTCTATGAGCGGTTTGGCTTTAGCTAAAATGGAAAGAATGCATATGGGATGGTATTTTCGCAATGTTGGTTACAAGGCTCTTGCTGGTGACGCATTGGGATTACTCGTTATGTATTTTGTTATTAGATAATATTATTGTTTAAACATTTTGAATCAAAATACTAGTAAGGTATTAAACAGTTATGGTAAAAATTAAAACAATCGGCATTTTGACATCCGGAGGAGACGCTCCCGGAATGAATGCGGCAATTCGTGCGGTTACGCGTGCCGGAATCTATAATGGATTCAAAGTTAAGGGTGTTTATCATGGTTATGATGGTCTGATTAATGATGAAATTAAACCTTTTACCACAGAAAGTGTCAGTGGCATTATTGCTCATGGTGGGACAATCTTAAAAACGGCACGTTCGAAGGGATTCATGACGGTTGAAGGGAGAGCTAAAGCTTATGAGAATATAAAGAAAGAGGGTATAGATTCTCTAGTCATTATCGGTGGAAACGGATCTCTCACTGGGGCTATGAAGTTTGCCAGTGAACATGATGTTTGTTGTATAGGGCTGCCTGGTACGATTGATAATGATCTTTATGGTACTGATTCTACAATAGGTTATGACACAACTCTGAATACTATTCAGTCTTGCGTTGATCGTATCCGTGATACAGCACAGAGTCATGAACGTATTTTCTTTGTTGAGGTTATGGGGCGTGACGCAGGTTTCTTAGCTCAGAATAGTGCTATAGCAACAGGAGCAGAGGCCGCTATCATCCCAGAGGACAGTACAGATGTTGATCAGCTTACTCAATTTATGCAGCGTGGCTTTCGTAAATCAAAAAAGAGTTGTATTGTCATCGTGTCGGAAAGTCCTAAATGTGGGGCTCTATACTATGCAGACCGCGTTAAGAAGGAATTCCCTGATTATGATGTACGTGTTTCTATTCTTGGTCATCTGCAGCGTGGAGGAAGTCCTTCTTCTCATGATAGAATACTAGCAAGTCGTACTGGAGTAGGAGCAGTTGAGGCTATTATGCAGGGACAACGTAATGTTATGGTTGGAATTCGTAATAATGATATAGTCTACGTTCCATTCTCAGAAGCTATTCGTAGTGATAAACCATTTGATAAGAAGCTTATTCAGGTACTTGACGAACTGAGTATTTAGTTTGTTTGAAAATTTATTAGATTATTATGTAAAAGGTTGCGGTCCTCTTAGGGACCGCTTTTTTATTAAAAAGGTCTTAAAAAGTAGATAATTAATAAATAAAACTCATTTTAGGTTTGTAGTTTACAAAAAATATCTGTAATTTTGCGTTGACATTTATGAAAAGAATGTCTTTAATAGGATTAGACTAAAATAAATATTTTGGATTTTAAATAATAAGCTTATGACACAAATTAATGGGCATATCTCCCAGATTATTGGTCCTGTCATCGATGTGTATTTCGATACGCAGGGTCTGGATCCGGATAAGGTGTTGCCTAAGATTTATGAAGCTCTAAAGGTAGAATGTCCAAGTGGCAAAGAGCTGGTCATTGAGGTGCAACAGCACATTGGTGAAGATACAGTCCGTTGTGTCGCTATGGATAATACCGATGGCTTACAGCGTGGTTTGGAAGTTATCCTTACGGGGAGTCCAATTACGATGCCTGCTGGTGAGCAAATTAAGGGTCGAATGATGAATGTAATAGGACAGCCTATTGACGGGATGAAACCGCTCGATATGAAAGGCTCTTATCCTATTCATCGACAGCCCCCAAAGTTTGAGGATCTTTCTACACACAAGGAAATTTTACCTACGGGAATTAAGGTGATAGACTTGTTGGAACCTTACATGAAAGGCGGAAAGATCGGTTTGTTTGGTGGCGCTGGTGTTGGTAAGACCGTGCTTATCATGGAGTTGATTAACAATATTGCCAAGGGGCATAACGGTTATTCTGTGTTTGCCGGGGTAGGTGAGCGTACTCGTGAAGGTAATGACTTAATCCGTGATATGTTGGATTCTGGTGTTATCAAGTATGGCGATAAGTTCAAACAAGCTATGGATGAAGGGAAATGGGATTTGTCCCTTATAGATCAGAACGAATTAGCTAAATCGCAAGCTACCCTTGTCTATGGTCAGATGAATGAACCTCCTGGCGCACGTGCTAGTGTTGCTCTTTCTGGTTTGACTGTGGCAGAAGAATTTCGTGATCATGGTGGTAAAAATGGTCAGCCGGCTGATATTATGTTTTTTATTGATAATATCTTCCGTTTTACGCAGGCTGGTTCTGAGGTGTCAGCCTTACTTGGTCGAATGCCGTCGGCAGTAGGTTACCAACCAACTTTGGCTAGTGAGATGGGGGCTATGCAGGAAAGAATTACGTCTACCAAAAATGGTTCTATTACTTCCGTTCAAGCTGTGTATGTTCCAGCTGATGACTTAACAGACCCTGCACCAGCTACTACTTTTACTCATTTGGATGCAACAACTGAACTCTCCCGTAAGATTTCGGAACTTGGTATTTTCCCTGCTGTAGATCCATTGGGTAGTACTTCTCGTATTTTGGATCCATTAATTGTCGGTAAAGAACATTATGACTGTGCTCAGCGTGTAAAGCAGCTGTTACAGCGTTATAATGAACTTCAGGATATTATTGCGATTTTGGGTATGGATGAACTTTCTGATGAAGATAAGCAGACTGTGAACCGGGCCCGTCGTGTACAGCGTTTCCTGTCGCAACCCTTTGCTGTTGCTCAGCAGTTTACTGGTCTTCCAGGTGTTATGGTTCCAATAGAGGAAACAATAAAAGGCTTCACAGCTATTCTTGATGGTGAAGTTGACGATCTGCCGGAACAGGCATTCCTCAATGTTGGTACAATCGATGATGCTAAGGTGAAGGCAAAGAAGTTGTTGGAAGCTGCTAATATTTAATTCCAGAGAGAAAAAACGATAAAAAATAAATGCTGATGCTCGAACTTAAGATTATTTCGCCTGAAAGGGTGGTATATCAAGGAAAGGTGGAAAATATCATTGTTCCCGGGACTTTGGGAAGTTTTGAGATTCTTACGGATCATGCTCCGATTATTTCTTCTTTGGAAGAGGGAGTCGTAGAATATACCACAAGCGAAGGTAGAAAGCAGATGAAAATAAACGGTGGCTTTGTTGAGGTTAAGAAAAATGAAGTAAACGTTTGTGTTGAAGTGTAATAATTTCTATATTATATAGGTAAAGGATGACTGCAGTAAAAGATCAGATTACTAGAATTGGCAATGCTTATAAGAAAATATCTCTTTGGCTGATAGCAGGTTTGATGCTTATTTCTTTTCTGTTAATGAGTGTTTTGCAAAATGTCAAGGGGATGGATGCTTTAGTCGTATCTGTTGTATACTCTCTTATTATAAGTATAGCCTATGGAGAATCGTGGAAATCTGTGGCAAGGCATTCGCCTTCTTCGCTTTCTAGATTTTATCTTGCAGCTATGGTTGTGAGGTTATTTACAGGTGCACTTGTCATATTAGTAGCCGGGCTTTTGCTACGTGGTAATAAAGAGGTCGTTCTTACCTTTATGTTGATCTTTGCGGTCTTTTATATAGTGATGCTTGTTTTCGATTGCATCTACTTCGCTCGTTTGGAAAAAAATAAATTAATTAAATAAGAATATGAAATATATCAAACAATTGTTCTTCTTGCTGCTGGTCGTTTTGTTGGCAACTCCTTTGCAGATGTCTGCAAAGCGGACTATAGATGTGAAGAATATTTTGTGGGGACATATCAAAGATTCTTATGAATGGCACCTTACAAAGGTCGGTGACAAGCAGGTTGTTATCAATCTTCCTGTCATTGTTAAGAGTTCTACTGGTTGGCATGTATTCTCTAGTTCTCAGTTCTCTGAGATAAAGGATGCTAATGGTGACCGTAAGGGTCCTTATAACCTTTATATTAAAAATGGTGATTCAAAAGTTTATCCTAATAAAATTGTAGAAAAGATTGGTGGAAGAGAGGTACGTCCTTTGGATATTAGTATAACGAAAACGGTATGTGTTTTGTTTATTGATTCTATCATTCTTCTGCTTTGTATTCTTATCCCAGCTCGCTGGTGCAAGAAGCATAAGCCTGATGATCCTGCTCCAAAGGGATTCGTCGGGTTGATGCATATGTTTATTCTGTCGGTTTACAATGAGTTGATAAAAGGTATAATGGGTGATGAGGCTCCAAAATATGCTCCATGGTTGCTCACATGCTTTTTCTTCATTTTTACTGCTAATATTATGGGCATTGTTCCATTTCCACCGGGTGGTGGTAATTTGACAGGTAACATTGCGTGTACATTCTTTTTAGGTATAACAACTTTCATCATAACCAATCTCACTGGTACTAAGGCTTATTGGAAGGATATTTTCTGGCCAGAAGTACCAACGTGGTTGAAGGTACCAGTCCCGTTTATGCCGTTCATTGAATTGTTTGGAATCTTTACAAAACCATTGGCTTTGATGATTCGACTTTTCGCTAACATGATGGCTGGTCATGCTATAGCACTGTCTTTTGCTGCTATCATTTTCATTATGTTTAATATTAGTGAAAGTGCTTTAGTTAACAATATGGCAGGATCAGGTATGACAATTGTCAGTGTTGCCATGAGTTGTTTCATGATGTTACTGGAAATATTGGTTAGCTACATTCAAGCTTTAGTTTTTACAGCTTTGAGTGCACTGTTCATCTCTTTGGCTCATATTCATCCTGAGTCAGAAAGGGCATAATTATTAGCTGGTCTTACAGGATCGGCATGATACAGCCTTATTAAAGAAAATAAAAATCGAACAAATAAAAAATTAGAATTATGTTATCATTATTATTAGCAGCAGAAGTTGCAAAAATGGGTGCCGCAATTGGTGCAGGTCTTGCCGCAATTGGTGCAGGCATTGGTATTGGTCGTATTGGTGGTCAGGCTATGGATGCCATGGCTCGTCAGCCGGAAAAGATGAGCGATCTTCGTTCTAACATGATTATTGCAGCCGCTTTGGTTGAGGGTGTTGCTTTCTTCGCCGTTATTATTGCGATCTTGGCTATTGTCATGTAATAGAGATATTCCCAATGGGAATATACATCTTGTTTAATTTTTAAACTTTAACCAGTATATATGGATTTATTACTTCCTGATAGTGGCTTGCTATTTTGGATGACTCTTGTCTTTCTGATAGTTTTCGTTATCTTGTGGAAATGGGGCTTCCCTGTTATTGTCAAGATGGTGAATGATCGTAAAGACTTCATTGATGGAAGTCTGAAGAAAGCTCATGAGGCAAATGAAAAGCTTGCTAATATTCAAAAAGAGGGTGAATCCATTCTGCAGGAAGCACGTGAGAAGCAGGCTCAGATATTAAAGGACGCTGCAGATACACGTGATGCCATCGTAGAAAAGGCTCAGGATAAGGCTCGTGAAGAGGGTTCTAGACTCCTCAGCGATGCCAAGGCACAGATTGAAGCCGAAAAGCAGAATGCTATTCGCGAGATACGTGCACAGGTAGCTGAACTTTCTGTTCAGGTTGCCGGTAAGGTCCTGAAGAAAGATCTTTCTACTGATGCTAAGCAGATGGAACTCATCAATAAATTGCTGGATGAAGTTTCTGTTGATGTAAAGAATAATTAAAATATAGTTTATGGATTTAGGTGTAATATCAGTTCGTTATGCCCGTGCATTCCTTAAGGGTGCCACGCAAGCTAAGCTCGAAGATCAAGTTTATCGGGAGATGTTAACTCTTGCTGACAGCTATGTCAATGTGCCTGAACTGAGATTTACGATAAATAATCCTATGCTTGGAAAAAGCAAGAAACAAAGTCTCTTGGAAACTGCTGCCGGAACTTATCCTTCAGAACTTTCCAAGAAGTTTTTTGCTCTTGTTTTAAAAGAGGATAGGGAAAATGCCTTGCAATTCATGGCTAGTTCGTATATCACTCTTTACAGGAAACAGAAAAATATCACCCGTGGCAAATTGATCACTGCTGCAGCTGTTTCGGCTGAAACCGAACATAAGATGAAGCAGATGGTCGAGTGTAAAACTCAAGGCCTAGTAGAGTTTAATACCGAGGTTGACCCTTCTCTTATCGGAGGGTTTATTTTGGAGTATGACACTTATCGTATGGATGCCAGTGTGAAGTCTAAGCTGAACACAATCCTTGCGGCCTTGAAGAAATAAAAAAAACAATAAACAATGTCAGATAAAATAAAACCAAGTGAAGTGTCCGAAGTATTACTTCAGCAGCTTCAGGAAGTCAACAATGGTGAGCAGTTCGACGAAGTCGGTACTGTTCTTACTGTTGCCGATGGTGTAGCCCGTGTTTACGGTCTGCGCAACGTAGAGGCTTCTGAGCTTTTGGAGTTTGAAAATGGCACTATGGCTATTGTCATGAATTTGGAGGAGGACAATATTGGTTGTGTGCTTCTTGGCCCTACGTCTGGTATAAAGGAAGGACAAAGCGTTAAGCGTACTCATCGTATTGCTTCTATTCGTGTCAATGATAACTTCCTCGGACGTGTAGTCAATCCTTTAGGAATGGCTATTGATGGCAAGGGCGACATCGATTTGGCTGAATCTTTTGAGATGCCACTAGACCGCAAAGCTCCTGGAGTGATTTTCCGCCAGCCGGTAAAGGAACCTTTGCAGACTGGTCTGAAGGCTGTTGACTCAATGATTCCTATCGGTCGTGGTCAGCGTGAACTTATCATTGGTGACCGTCAAACTGGTAAGACTGCGATTGCAGTTGATACTATTATCAATCAGAAAAGTTTGTATGAAGCTGGTAAACCGGTATATTGCATTTATGTAGCAATAGGTCAGAAGGCTTCTACTGTAGCGGCATTAGTACAAACTTTGAAAGATCATGGTGCTCTACCTTATACGATTATTGTAAGTGCTACTGCGGCAGATCCTGCAGCTATGCAATATTATGCTCCTTTTGCAGGTGCTGCTATTGGGGAGTATTTTCGTGATCGTGGTATGTCTGCGCTTGTTGTCTATGATGATCTTTCAAAACAAGCTGTTGCCTATCGTGAAGTCTCATTGATCCTTCGTCGTCCTTCAGGACGTGAAGCATATCCTGGAGATGTTTTTTATCTTCATAGCCGTCTTCTGGAGCGTGCAGCCCGTATCAATGATCAGGAGGAAATAGCGGAGTCAATGAATGACCTTCCTGAATGTATGAAAGGACATGTCAAAGGTGGCGGTTCTCTTACTGCCCTTCCTATCATTGAGACTCAGGCTGGTGATGTCTCTGCATATATTCCTACTAATGTGATTTCTATTACTGATGGTCAGATCTATCTGGAAACAGATTTATTTAATCAGGGATTCCGTCCAGCTATTAATGTTGGTATTTCTGTATCTCGTGTTGGTGGTAGTGCACAGATTAAGAGCATGAAAAAGGTTGCAGGAACACTGAAAATAGATATGGCCCAATATCGTGAGCTTGAGAGCTTTTCTAAGTTCTCTTCAGATATGGATCCTGTTACAGCAATGACTCTTGATCGTGGTCGTAAGAACAATCAGTTACTTATTCAACCTCAATATAGTCCAATGCCAGTTGGTGAGCAGATTGCTATATTATATTGCGGTGTTCATGGACTCATGCATGATGTTCCAGTAGAGAAGGTTCGTAGCTGTCAGGATGCATTCCTTGATAAGATGCGTTCACAGCATCAGGATGCTATTGATGTGTTAGCTCAAGGTCAACTTACTGACGACGTGGTCAAGGTTATCAAAAATGCCATGGCTGATATAGCCGGGCAGTATAAAGCATAATAGCCTATGCCTTCATTAAAAGAGATTAAAACTCGTATTGCAAGTGTAAATAGTACTCGTAAGGTAACGAGTGCTATGAAGATGGTTGCTTCAAGTAAATTGCACCATGCTCAGGTTGCTATTCAAAATATGTTGCCATATGAGAATCTTCTAGAGCATATTATGAAATCATTTCTGCTGTCTATGCAGGATCAAGGTGTAAATTCTCCATATTTAACTGTTTATAAGCAAATTAAGTGTATAGCTATTATTGCTTACACAAGCAATAGTTCTCTCTGTGGTGGATTTAATAATGCAGTCATAAAGAAACTCCAGCAGACTATAGATGGGTATAAAACTCAGGGTATAGCTGATATTGTCGTATATCCAATAGGCCGAAAGGTCGAGGATTACGTCAAGCAACGAGGTATTAAGACTGCAGGAAGTTTTTTGGAACTAGCAGAAAAGCCTGATGCCGTGGCTTGTTCTGCAATTGCTAAAGAAGTAGCTTTGCATTATAAGCATGGTGATTTTGATAAGGTTGATATGATTTTTCATCATTTTAAAAGTGCTGGTTCTCAAGTTCTTACTTATAGGACATTGATACCTATAGATCTTTCTACAGAGGCTATTGGTGCTGAAAATGATCGTGACTTGTCTAGTAATGTGGCTACAGCTAAGGTTCAAGAATATCTTCGTAGGAAGAAGGAAACTGCAAGAAAACGTTCTGACGGTGTTATGCCCTTGAATGATGATTTTATTGTTGAGCCAGATCTGCATACAGTTCTTCAAAAACTTATTCCAAATCAACTTGATTTGTCTGTATATACCGCTTTACTTGATAGTAATGCCAGTGAGCATGCTGCTCGTATGGTAGCGATGCAGACTGCAACAGATAATGCGGATGATTTATTGAAGAGTCTTAACCTGCAATATAATAAGAGCCGTCAACAGGCTATTACTAATGAATTGCTGGATATTGTATCGGGATCAGTCAATAACTAATTTTGTTACTGATAGAAAAATAATGCCAGGAGAAACTTTTTAAAGGAAGTTTCTCCTGTTTTATAAGGTTTATATGGAAAAGAAGCAACAGTTATTATCAGATATTGTTAAAGGTTTTTTTTGCGGTTTCTTGTCGGGAGTTCTTGACCGTCGCCAACCGAGTTGGCGATTTGAGCAAAATTCGAAACTTGTTAAGCAGGTAATAGCTGATTATTTTGATTGTTTTGCAGTGTATTTCTGTAATGTGACATTTCCGATTATATTATCATCTAATTTCAATAATTATGAGGAAGTTCAGCTTGATATGAGTAGGCATCATTTTTCTGATGAAACTCCGGTAAAGATGCTTATGCGTTATGCTTGCCAATCTAAAGAGCTTTATGCTTTTATGGTTGAAATTTATCAGAAAGAGATGATAAAACTTTTAGAAGGAAATTTTACAGGTGAAATTGACAATACAGATATGTATTATCAGCGTGCTGTATTGGAAAGTCATCAGTTAGGATTCAATGAAGAAAATAAGAAAAGCTGAATTTATTAATTCAGCTTTTTCTGTTAGGAAAGTACAGACCTTATCTTCTATCTTTACTTTTTATGTTTTTTACAATAAAATATTTCCTTTGTTTTCTTTGAGATAACCATGTCGATAAGCATAAAGCAGCATTTGTAGGTCTGCTATTTGTGCTTTAAGTTCTTTACCTTTGTCGGTATCTTCTACAAGCATTCGATGACTACTCATTTCTACAATTTGCGTTGTACTCTTGATATCTGTTCCTAATCGGATCGCATCCTCTGTACTTGTGAAAGGTTCATGCTGTACTAATTGAAAACCTCTGCTGTGGTACACCAAGGTATATCCAGCAATACCTGTTTCTTTATGATAAGCTTGACTGAATCCTCCATCAATGACCATTAGTTTTCCTTCTGCTTTAATTGGGTTCTCTCCGCTTGATGCATGAACAGGTACATGACCATTGATAATGTGGCGGTTTTCTCCTTTTACGCCGAAGGCATCAAGGATTCCATCTACAATTTTCGGGCTTTCACGAAGTTTATAATAATATCCTTTTTCCTCATGCCATGTATTTTTGTCTGCAATAAAATAACGTTCAAATGTTGCCATTTTTGATTTATCAAAAAGAGGACTGTCAGGGCCACACCAGAGATAAAGAAAATAATCTGTAGCATATCTCTTTTCAGACTCATCTGGATCATCTTGAAATGCAGTTCGAATTAACATTTCTATTTGATGCATAAGCTCTTTCCCTTTATATTCTTGACCTGGAAAAATTTCAATATTTTTTAAGGATCCATCTTCATTGAGCGGAATACTTGCATGGAATAATAGATTTCCATTGCATATTTCATACATGCCCCCGTGCTGCAAAAGAAGTTGGATATGTCTCTGTAATT
>RRZU011342217.1_pt1 | contig 10463 bp, 6 predicted proteins | sample 2165561 | NCBI WGS metagenome assembly RRZU01 (sample SAMN10456909, study PRJNA506462) | wastewater metagenome | isolation source: wastewater sludge | place: USA: Moscow, Idaho | reverse complement strand
TCAAATGGCTCAGGAATTCGATTTCAAATATGTAATCTCTACTCTTCGTGAATCATTCTCTGCAACACACAATGGTTGGAAAGCAATGATTTATGATGGAAAGGAATTCTATACTTCAAAACGTTATGATATCGACCCTATTATCGATCGTGTAGGTGGTGGCGATTCATTCTCAGGTGGAGTTATCCATGGTTTATTAACAAAACCAACTCAGGGCGAAGCGCTTGAATTTGCCGTGGCAGCATCAGCACTGAAACACACTATCAATGGCGACTTCAATCTGGTATCAGTTGAAGAAGTAGAAGCATTGGCTGGTGGCGATGCAAGTGGCCGTGTACAGCGATAAAAAAATTAATATACAAGCCCTTAAAGTAAAGCAAATTGCCTATCTTTAGGGGCTTGAAAATATAGAATTATTCATTAACATTATTCTCCTCTCTCCCCATCCGGGGTTGGGGGTTATTTTATTCTTATGAGATTTAGCAAAGTACAGGTTATGACAGTGATGAAAGAAACAGGAATGGTTCCTGTTTTTTATCACAACGATGTAGAAGTAGCAAAAAATGTGGTTAAAGCATGCTACGAAGGTGGAGTTCGTGCTTTTGAATTTACAAACCGTGGTGATTTCGCACACGAAATCTTTCGCGATTTAGTAAAATTCGCAGCAAAGGAATGTCCTGAAATGATAATGGGTATCGGCTCAATTGTAGATGCTCCAACTGCAACATTATACATACAGTTAGGTGCAAACTTTATTGTAGGTCCACTTTTCAATCCGGAAGTGGCTAAAGTAGCTAATCGCAGATTGGTACCTTACTCACCCGGTTGTGGTTCAGTATCCGAAGTAGGATTTGCACAGGAAGCAGGTTGCGATATTTGCAAGGTGTTCCCCGGCGATGTATTGGGAACTGCTTTTGTAAAAGGTTTAAAAGCTCCTATGCCATGGTCGAACCTGATGGTTACCGGTGGTGTAAAACCTGAAGAAAGCAACCTGAAAGGTTGGTTCGATGCAGGTGTTACCTGTGTAGGTATGGGTTCGAACTTATTTCCTGCCGATATGATTAAAGGTGGAAACTGGGCAGGTATTACAAAGCTTTGTTCGGATGCACTTGAGATCATCAAAAAAGTCAGAAAATAAACACTTTAAATATAAAAAAAATGTCAAAATCAACAGCAGAAAAAATTGGTAGTTATCGTTGGATAATTGCTGCTTTGCTTCTTTTTTCAACTACGATCAATTATATGGATCGTAACGTGATAAGCTTTTTGAAGTCTTATTTCTGTTCACCCGAAGGATTTGGATGGACAAACACACAGTTCTCATATGTTACATCAGTATTTACAGCATTTTACGCAGGGTTTACCTTGTTTGCAGGTATTATTATTGATAAAATCGGAACTAAATTAGGTCTGGCATTTTCATTAATTGTTTGGTCAATTTTCGGTTTACTAAATGCATTTGCCGGCAAAACAGTAGCTCTACACATTGCAATGCGTAGTTTGTTTGGTGCTGGTGAAGCCGGAAACTTCCCTGCTTCTATTAAAACAGTAGCTGAGTGGTTTCCTAAAAAAGAACGTGCCCTTGCTACAGGGATTTTTAACTCTGGTTCAAATATCGGAGCTATGATTGCTGCACTTTTTGTGCCTTGGTGTATGGTGTATTTTACTGGCGACAATATGATATTCGGACTTGAAGGATGGCAAATGGCCTTTATCCTTACGGGTGCGGTAGGCTTTTTGTGGTTGTTTTTCTGGTTTGCTATTTATGGTTCACCAAAAGAACTTTTAGCAAAAGGGAAACTAAAACAAGCAGAATACGATCATATCCACAGCGATGCAGATGAGGCAGCAGCAGCTGCTGCATCGATTGCAGCCGGCAAAGGCGATAAAGTTCGTTGGGGACAATTGTTAGGTTATCGTCAAACATGGTCGTTTGTTGTAGGTAAATTTATGACCGATGGTATCTGGTGGTTCCTATTGTTCTGGTTACCCGACTTCCTGAAAAAACAATTCCATATGACAACACAGGAAGTAATGTGGCCTACATTTACTGTATTTGGTATTGCAATTATTGGGTCAGTTTTCGGTGGTTCAATTCCGATGTTCTTTATGAATAAAGGAATGGAAGCCTACAAAGCACGTATGACAGCTATGCTTTTAATTGCTATTGCTCCTCTGGCTCTACTTTCAACAAGTTATTTCGGTAATGTTGAATTATTCGGAAGCAATGCCTCTATATTGGCTGTTGCTGTAATTTGTTTAGGTGGTGCTGCGCATCAGGCATGGTCTGCAAATTTATTTACGACTGTTTCGGACATGTTCCCTAAAAAAGCTGTAGGCTCAGTAACCGGTATTGGTGCTGCTGCCGGAGGTTTGGGTGGTGTAGTTGTACAGCTTTTAGCTGGTGGACTTACCGACCATTTTGAAGCTTTAGGAAACGAAAAAATAGCTTACACTATTATGTTTGCAGTTTGTGCATTCTCCTATTTAATTGCATGGGCAATAATGAAAGCACTCGTACCAAAGTTCAAATTGATTACTGATTTGTAATTCTAAAAAGCTGCACTCTAAAGTGCAGCTTTTTTTAGCTTGTTCTTTTTGTTTTTGACTTTAACAGCTTACTTTTCTTCAGATTTTCATTTACTCTGAAAATCACTATTCGCCGAATCAATTCATAGGGTATCGGTTCATCAAGCTGAAATTGTATGGAACCCTTTCCTCTTTTGTAGGCCTTCAGTTCTTCATCGAATAATTCGTTTGTGTCAGGTAATGCATAAAAACCTACGTGCATTTTATGACACGCAAAATATACCAAGGGCTTACCTAGTGTTTTATACCCAGGCATGCCGTATGCCATTTTCTCTTCGCTACCCGGCGCTACTTCAATGATAATGTCCCTGATTTTATTCAGTATTTCTTGTCGCTCAGGTTCAAATCCGGCTATATATTTTTCTACATCTGTCATATTTCCGGTTTAAATGAATTAATTACTCCCTATTTCAACAAACTGTTTTTGATATTGTTTATTTGAGTACGATGCATTGTTCAGAAGCATAACTCACGATTGACAAGAATATTTATCTTATCAATTATTACAGTATATGTTGAAATAAAAAGTGAATAGTTTTGAACAACTATACTTAATAAGTTTATTTTCTTATTGACAAATTCGTCCTATATCACTTTAGCTTCATTCTAATAGTGGTTCTTAAAGGAAAATATTGCTAAATAGAGAAAAATAATAGTGATATTAAAATAATTTATCAGTGATACTATTGTAATTTATAAACTTTGATATAACTTTGCAGCATCAATCAAAAAAACAACAAATAACTCATAAAATAAAATGGAAAAAATTGTAATTGTAGGTGGAGTAGCTGCGGGAGCAACAGCAGCAGCCAAAGTACGAAGAATTTCGCCCGATGCCCAAATCACTATGCTCGAAGCAGGTCCGGACATCTCATTTGCCAACTGCGGATTGCCCTACTATATAGGAGGTGATATTAAAAGCCGTTCGAAACTAATTTTACAAAGCCCTGAAAGCTTTAAAGAACAATACAATGTTGATGTACATACACATACTTTAGTTACATCGATTGATAGAAATGCACATATTGTAAAGGCTACCAACACCCAGAGTGGCGATATAATGGAATATGAGTATACTAAACTTATTCTGGCACAAGGCGGACGCCCGATAAAACCAACTTTACCAGGAGCCGATTTGTCGCATGTATTTACATTGTGGACACTGGAAGATATGGATAAAATTGCACGACATATCAATGAAAAGAAACCTAAAAACGCTGTAGTAGTTGGAGGTGGATTTATTGGCCTTGAAATGGTAGAAGCATTGGTAAAACGCGGTATAAAAGTTAATGTTGTAGAAATGATGCCACATGTAATGGCCATTATGGAAGCTGAAACTGCCGGTTTTATCGAAAAAGAAATGCAGGAATATGGAGTGGGTATACATACCGGTGCCGGTGTAACCGAAATTGGTACTCAAAACGTAAAGCTCGATAATGGTAAGGTACTGAATGCCGATATGGTTTTACTTTCAATTGGCGTACGACCAACACTTCAATTAGCGAAAGATGCCGGACTCGAAATGGGTGAAGCTGGAGGCTTGTTAGTGAATGAATACATGCAAACATCGGATGCCGATATATACGGAGCAGGCGATATGGTTGAAATTGAGCACCGCGTAAATGGTAAAAAGGTGCGCATTCCTTTGGCTGGACCTGCTAACCGCCAAGGACGTATAGCCGCTGAAAATGCATTGGGAGGAAAACACAGCTACAAAGGCTCAATAGGCACCTCAATTGTACGGGTATTCGAAGCTGTAGCCGGAACTACCGGATTATCACTTAAACAAGCCCGCTCGTTGGGAATCGATGCCGATGCAATTGTTGTACACAAAGAGCACCATACATCGTATTATCCAGGCGCCGAACAAGTAACCGTAATGTTGGTGTACGATAAAACGACCGGTGTTATTCTGGGCGGGCAAACTGCCGGATATGCAGGTGCTGATCGTCGTCTGGATGTGATAGCCACTGCTTGTGCCGCAAAACTAACTGTAAACGATTTAGCCGATATCGACTATGCTTACTCGCCCCCTCTTGGCACAGCCAACGATGCCATTAATATGGCTGCATTTACGGCAGAGAATAAAATGTCGGGCTTTAGTCCTTCGGTAACTGCATCGGAACTTGATGCTTTTGTTGATGGTAAAAATGTATTGTTTTTAGATGTGCGCGATATTTTTGCCTACGAAAAAACACATGTGATGGGTGCAATGCATATTCCACTGGAATTATTACCTGAAAAACTTTCGTCGATTCCTGCAAATCGTGCAATTATTGTATACGATGAATATGGAAAAAAAGGGCATCAGGCATTACGTACACTCATTGGTGCTGGTTTTACTGATGTAACAAATGTATCAGGCGGACATGTTTCGTTACAACGTCAGGCACGTGCAATTGGGTTTAAGAATATCAAAATAGATTTACTTCCTTTGGAGGAAAAATCGATACACGAAAAAAAAGAAACTGCAGTTGAAGAAGAGACTGTGGAAACAACAGCGGGCAATGAACCAATTATTGTTGATGTGCGCACACCTGAAGAGTTCCATGCCGGAGCGGTGCCCAACGCAGTAAATATCCCGTTGGATGAGTTAATGAGCAGGTATGAAGAACTTGGCAATGATGCTGATCGCGAAATAACGGTGTATTGTGCATCGGGAGCACGCTCGGCGTATGCACAACGCATGCTGATGCAAATGGGCTACAGCAATGTAACCAATGGAGGTGGATTGCATTCAATGATGGCTCAGGTTCGCGCCAAAAGTCAACCCAAGCAGGAAAATAAAGCGTCGAACGAACCAATAATAGTTGACGTAAGAACAAGAGCCGAGTTTTTAAGCGGGGCTTATCCGGGAGCTGTAAACATCGAATTGGATCAGTTAGCTACCAGAGCAAATGAATTGGGCAGTAATGATCGCGATATTACACTCTATTGCGCCTCCGGAGCACGCTCTGCCTACGCTCAGCGCATGCTGCAACAAATGGGCTTCACTAACGTAAAAAATGGTGGCGGACTTATGCACATGATGATGAGAAGATAAACCAGAAGCCGGACAATAAAAAAAACCTTTCGTATATAGCGAAAGGTTTTTTTTATGCTTGTTTATTCAATCCGATTGGGTCGGTTATCTGTTTTAGGAGTAATCACCAAGGGGTTTTCATGTATTTCAGCATAAAACTCGCGGTTATTATACACATCCACCGCCATATAAAGAGCCTGACGGAAAGAGTCTTCGGATGCCTGATTTTTACCGGCCAAATCATAAGCTGTTCCGTGAGCAGGTGAAGTTCGAATAATGCGCAGGCCGGCAGTATAGTTTACACCACTATCCATCGATACCGTTTTAAAAGGAATTAAGCCCTGATCATGATACATGGCCAAAACACCATCGAACTTATTAAATTTACCCGATCCGAAAAATCCATCGGCTGGATAGGGTCCAAAAGTCATAATACCCTTATCGGCTGCACTCTTCAGAGCAGGCGCAATGATTGAGGATTCTTCGTTGCCTATCACACCCTCATCGCCGGCATGTGGATTTAATCCTAACACAGCAATTCGTGGACGAACAATTTTAAAATCCTGCTTCAGGCAATTATTAAACACTTCGAGCTTTTGAAATATCAATTCACTGGTAAGCGATTTCGAAACATCCTGTACCGGAATATGCCCTGTAACCACAGCCACACGCATAACATCGTTAATCAAAAGCATTAAAGCCGGAGTACCTGTTCCAAAATTTTCTTCCAGATATTCTGTATGTCCCGGGAAATGAAACCCATCAGACTGAATATTCTTTTTATTTATTGGTGCAGTAACCAATGCATCAAGGGCACCACGTTTAATATCCTCGGTAGCCATTTGAAGTGCTGAAAGGGCCGCCTTTCCGGCCTCAACAGTGGACTGACCCGGCTCAATTTTAGCATCCTCGGGGCAACAATTGATAATATTAATGCGTTTCGGATTTAAATCCTCAACCTTATTAATGACATTCAGGTTGAGGTTTTGCAAATCAGTATTTTTCTTATAAAAATTAGCAATTTTGGCCGACCCATAAACAATGGGTATTATATTTTCAAGTACCTGAGGCTCCGAAAGCGACTTAAGAATTACCTCGTAACTTATACCATTGTAATCGCCATGAGTAATACCTATTACTATCTTATTCTTTTCCATTTTAGTTCATTTGTGTGTTTTTGTATTATGGGCACTACAGTTTAATAAACTGTACACAGAACAGCAAGTGCATTATTTCACTGAGTCCGCATTTACTTTTTTAGCTTCTACTACCACTTCGTTAAGCGCATTAATCTCGTGTGGCAAACGCGTAGTGTATACTACAGCCTCCAACTGACGCATTGGGTTACGTTTCTTTTTTCCGGGAGCAAACACAAAACCTTCGACAGTAACAATGCGTTGATTTACTTCGTCGAGGCGCGAATGACTATAAAACGGACCACCCATTGATGCACCATTGAACATTTTCCATAAGCCTCGCAGTTCGGCGCAATATGCTTTGTTTACCCAAATTTCACGGAATTCAGGATCGGCATACTTTGTTTCGGTTCCCATAAACGAGCCTTTTAATTCTCCGGGGATGTTGGCTTTCAATATCGAATCGCGTTTGGCAATAAGTGCTTCCTTGCTAAACATTTTTTTATCAGTATAAGGATACGAATACACAATAATATCCTGACGTACACCAGCCTGATCATTGGTTATCCAGTAAAAATCCTTTTTCTGAACCGATTTACTGATACCCTGAGGTACATTTACGATAATGCCGAATTGTTTCTCAATTTCTCCCTGAGCCTTAGCATTGATATAATCTTTGTAAAAACGAATCTGACGGTCGCGTTCCGATGCAATAAAATAATCCTGCAATGGTAACTCATATTGTTTCAACGACTTTAACAGTGTAGAATCATCGGGTGCTGTAATACGAACGACAGTTTGAGGATAGGCCCAACGGTCTTTGCTATATCTGATTTTAGTTGTAGTATATTTGTTTGAAATATCAACCATCAAAATATTTCTGCTTGGCTTCAATAAGTCTGAAAACTCCACATGATTGCATTGTTTTACATCCATTAAAGGCTCCGGTTGTGGAAGCGAAGGTGTTTCCTGGGCAAAAATACGAAACAGCTCCTTCCCTACCTCACTGTTCCAGGCAGTGTCGTTCACTACTATAAGTAGCTCGAACTGACTTCCGGTTACAGCTGGTAACGTACGGTCGTTGCTAATACAAGCATTGAATAAAACAGCTAAAGTAGCTAATAACAATAGTTTGGCTTTCATACAATTAAATTTATTCTATTACACAAAATTATACGCTTCAAAAGTAACATAAAGTACCATATTTAAAATAGTATTTTTGAACTTTTTTATTTTAAGATTTGATTTGTAGTTTTTTTAACATCAAAGAAATGTAAAACCGAACTCATTATTTTGTTCCGCTCTTTCTCGCTGTAAATTGTTTCAAACGGGATAGACATGGAAAAACATTTATATTTTCCACTATATGCTACAGCAGCACTATTGTTGGAACCTGAAAGTCTGCATATTGTAAATGCACCAGGTCCCGCAGGTTCAATTGCATCCACTTTTTCAACATAATACGATTTCTCGTTGGGATTATTGTAAAATTTAAACTCTACCCTATCAAATTGAGCATATGGCGATGGAACAATTAATGCCTTATCGCTCAGTGTTTCGTTCACTGACTTCAATTTGTAATGCAAAACGTTTTCCATAAAAAAGCGATTTTGTGTCGAAATAAAGTTCGTATCGTACAAATCAGACCCTATAAAAGCCCCACTTAAAAACAAACATCCGCCCTTTTCGAGATAGCCTTTTAGTTGCTGCTGGAAAACCGCAGGAAAAGTTTCGAATTCAGGTGACAGCGTTCCCTTTCCGATAACCGATTTTTTCTGTTTTCCTAACACTAAATCAACATACTGATAGCTATTTAAAGAAAGCTCATTGCCAATTACAGCCTTAATCGAAGTACTTACAAAAGAATAACCAGCATTACGGATAGCTTTGCCATGCAAGTAAGCATAATCGAATGTATTTCCGGCAATCACTTTGTTCTCATAGTTGCTGTATCCGGCTCCGAAACCCGGGTCGTCATCACTTTTCCAAATCCTTGCACGATTATATTCGCGTTGCTTACCAACAAAAGCATAATCCATCAGGTAGGGAACTCCGGGATCGGCATCATTATCAAAGCCTGCCTGTGAGCCATTTTTAGTAAAACTAAGAGGTCCACAAACGCGTTCGAAACCGTTAACAATCAAAACTTCGCGGCGAGAATTATTCATTTTACAAGCCGATACAATTTCTGAGGGAAAACTTTCGCCTCCATCGTTAACGGCCGTTACCATAAAACTGTATATCTTTCCGATTTGTAAATCCAACTCCAGATTTGGTGCATCCACTACCCTTCCATTACCAAAACCTTCGTCGTTTATACGTGTGTAAACTATATATCGCAAAGGTTTAGCTGTGGGTTCAATTGGGTCAAGTACCGGTTTCCAGCTAATTCTCAGACGGTTTTTTGAAACAAAACGGCATTGTAATTTTTCAACAGGCAATGGTTGTACTACCGCACCCGTACCACGTAAGAAACGCAACATTCCCTTGTAAATTGCTCTTGAAACGGTAAATCTGAATCGGGGATCAAGTCCGTAACGCATATCAGCAAAGTTCTGATGCGATAACAGTTCGAGTAACATAGTTGGCACTTCAGGAGTACGCGACTCACTGTAACTCTTATTCCACAAGCCACGTCGGGTCCATTCGGGAGCTAAAGTGAATCTGACATCATTAACAATTTGAGTTTGAATTAAATCAGTAAGATCACGCGAAGCCAATCGGGAATTTCCATTTGCAAAAACAGTTTTACCATACGTATTTTTAACCGAACAAATCCCCAGAGTACCAATTATGGTGTCTTTATGAGTATATCCGGCATCGGAATGAAAAGCAAAAGCCATATCAATAGGGATACCAAGTCCTTTGTAATGAGGCAATACCGACGAACCACCAGCCAGGTAATTAACCCAAAATCCACGCGACTGAAAATCGTCCGAATAATCATTTGCACCACCTGTACGGCTATAAATACTATCGGGCATACCTGCCCATTGAAGCCAATAACGGGCACCTTCGGTATAACGCGGATAATTACTTAACGAATAAAGTTTGCTAACATCAAAACTTAAGCTATCGGTGGACTTTAGTGAATCCGCTAATTGTTGTTTATTATAGCGGGCAATATTCCCTGTACCTCCACCAATTTTCACTGCATCGGCAGTAACAATTTTCTTTTTGTAAGCACTAAAGTTCGACAAAACCACCTTGCAGGCAGCATTTCGCCCTTTCTCAAACATAAAATGACCCAAATAAATCCAGGTACCACCACCCATACTCTGATTTATTTTAAAATGAGTTTCACCACCACTGTAATAGACCGAATACCGGGCATCAGGCGCACTGTTTTTGAGAGATTTGTAAGATATATACACAGCATATTTACCGGTTTCAGGAATGTTCGGAATCCACTCAACTGTACTTAACTCTTCCGGGTCGTCTTCGGTATCTGCCTGTACATACGATCCTGCTAAAAATGGGTTCTCACCCTGAATATAATATGGATTAAAATGTCCGAATCCCGGCTTTTGCTGTATCCATTGTTTACCATCGGCCGTTTCACGGTATCGACTGGTACTTGCTTTACTATCGTTATCAATAATTACTTCCTGACTACGAATATCCCGTTCGCGTGGTAAAAACACAGTGGCTCCTGCATTTTCGAGCATTGGTACCAAAAAAGGCAACACATATGATTGTGTGTACAAGTCTTCAAC
>RRZU010996509.1_pt1 | contig 10463 bp, 8 predicted proteins | sample 2165561 | NCBI WGS metagenome assembly RRZU01 (sample SAMN10456909, study PRJNA506462) | wastewater metagenome | isolation source: wastewater sludge | place: USA: Moscow, Idaho | reverse complement strand
CAGGGCGGGAGCATACTTTGTTGGTTATTTAACCAAAGAATAGTTGTGCCCGATAATTGTCATCCCAGCTTGCTTTTTTTAGCTTGTTTCTCTGGCTCGGTGCGCCGCAATCACTCTGTTTTACTATGTTCAGAACAAACCGTCTAAATAGCGCCATATTCTCGACTGCATCCTCCATCGCTATCCTTGATGCATCTTCGTTAAACACCACATCAAGAATGTAATGCTGGCTGTTCTCTATCCGCCAATGCTGACGAATATAGTGCCCGAGCAGCTTGTGCTTGGGGGATAACGAACTGACATAGTAGGAGGTATCTACCGTTCCTTTTCCGTTGGCGCTGCGGTGGCGCTCAACGGCAATGATGCTGCGAATTGTCGGCCATTTTTCCGCCAACTCTGGCGGTAATTTTGCTTTTAATTGAAACACATAGCGTTCTTCCTGGCGGCCATGCCCACTTTCTTTGTGCTCGACCATAATCTTCTCTTTCTGGGCATCAAAGAGTGCCTGGAATTGTGATTGAACGGCTTGATACAACTTCGGTTGGTTCTTCTTTACCTGTACCACCACATGAGCCTTCTTCTCGCTGATTTTCTCCAGAGTCTCGCGCTGACAATGCAGCGCATCAAGCGTAACAACGGCACCTTTGAGCTCAAGAATGTCCAGCATCTCTTTGACGGTTTCAATTTCTCCCCGCTTGGTGGGGGTTGCTTTCTGGCTCAATACCAGACCATTTTCGGTATCGTAGGCCGTGACCAGCTGAAGCGCATCCTTGGAGTTTTTCCGGTATGAGCCGCGTAACACCTTGCCATCAAAGGCAATTACCGGTTTGCCTTGGTGGGTGCGCTGCTCATTGACCCAGCACAGCAATGCTTCAAGCAGGGTATCGATGACAATGCTGCGCAGAATGCGGGCAATGGTGTGGCGGCGCGGGATGCCATTGGCAAAGGGGCGGTACTGACGCAGCCAATCGGCCTTTGAATTGCCATAGGTCTCTATGTCCCGCCAACCTTCGGCACCACTCATGATGGCGCTGATGACAAGAAACATGACATCAACCAGGTCATGTTTACGGTTGATATCAGAGCGGGTTTCTTCAACAAGGGTAAGGTGTTCAATCAAGGTCATAGAACGCGCCTCCTGCATGGAGGCGTGATTAGATCACAGACGATCAGCCTGTTCAAATTTCATTAACAAAGTGCGATCCCGCCCTGATCGTAATGGGGGCCTATGGCCACTCACGGATCAGGCAGTTTATTGTGGGCAGCACCACCACAGGAATACTGAAAACGACCAAAGCCTCTCTGCTGTTGCTGAGGTAATCAAGTAGCAGGGGCGGGATAACCCGCCCCTGCGTGTGTCAGAACCAGCTTTGTACTGCCTCAATAACCAGGATTTATCCTGAATGCACTATTTTGTCATCAAAGATAATAGCTCGATCTTAGGTAAGCAAAACTACCAGCCATCGCTCACAGGCTTACTGTAGCAGGCGCTTGAGGTCAAACAACGCCAAGTGTGTTGTCAGTTGATGGCGGGATAAAGTACACCTGCAAGGTGATAACTTGAACTATAAAATCATGGTATCTTTATGAAAGAACCATATTTTCGCCTTAAATCTTCAATAGCTTTAATTGCTTTCCTTTCTTTTTCCTCCAGTGCTTTTATCTCATTTGATTTTTCTTTTAGCCACTGTGAAAACATTACTTGAGCCTGTTCTCTTGATTTAACATCCACGATGCTTGCCATATTTTTATATCTTTCTGTTAGAGCATCTTCTCGTTCTTGTATTGAAGCCAGGCTATCATTTAAATTGATCTGCATCAGGTCTAATGAGGCTGACCTTCTACGTACTTCCACCTCTCCAGCATCAAGCCGAGCCTCTTTGGCTTTAATTTCTCTATTTATATCATCAACCTGTGAATAAAACTCTGTCTTAAGTTCATCTAACTTAACAAGGTCATTTAGCAAGTCTTGTTTTCTATCAATTTCATCTTGTACATCATAAAGACGGTTCTTTAATTCAACTTCAAGAGTTCTATATCGATCTTGCAATAGAATGATGTTCTCCTCTGCCTCCGAGACAGATAGCTCTTTATCTTGTATTATTTCGCCCCAATTTTTAAGAATTGAACTAGCGTTATTTTCTAAATTCCTGGCCTGATCAATTACTCGTTGTAAATTGCTTAATTCTGATTGATGAGTATTTTTTATCACATTGTATTCTTCATTAATTTTTTTAACATCCGCTTGATGCTTTTTACTTAAAGATGAATGCTCATACTGTAAAACTATTAACTCCCGTCTATTATGGGTGTGTATCATTTCGGAGAGATTGCCTACAGGGGATACTGATAACCATTTTTTAGGGCAGCTTTTAAGATAACCTCTAATCTCTTCCTTTGAGATAGTTTCTCCTTTCACACGAAATCCACTCAGGTCAAGTTCAACACAGGTTGCATTCACCTTCTTTAGTTCTTTAATTTTCCCTCGATCACAAAAGTGCGTAACTGCAACCTCGATGAGAACCTTCTCTCCATCGATGAATCCAATTACATCAGGGATAACTCGGCCTTCATAAACCTCACATACCATCTCATCAAAAACAATGTTTTTATATATTGGGTTTATAGTTCCAATAGGCAGTAACAACTGCCTGTCCGTTGCTAAAACCTCTTTAGCCAGGACATGAATTTCTGTTTCTGGCTTCCAATTACAGGAGTTATCTTCGATAGAGTTAGGCTCATGAGCAAAATGATGGGCTGTCACTGGCCCTTTCTTTGCCCACACGGCACCTCGACAACCAATGCATGTGCAATTGCATCCTTTGCCACTAACAACGTCTTTGACATCAACGATATGGCCATTGTCATCAAGGGCACGAGTCATCAGGATTCTTGCCATCTCTATCCCACCAAAAATGAAGTTATGTCTTAAATCGCATCATTTTATTCACTCAACTTAGCTGCTTTAGCTACATCAGTTACTACAACATTTTTATATAAAAACATACACTTCCATTTGATTGTTTTGAACTTCATCAAGATTAAATCGGATTTAGAGATATGACCACTACCCAGGCGAGCTCATTGGACTTTAGAGGATGCGTAGGAGCTGGCTGACCATCAGGGATGGGTGATGCAAGGAGAGCCCCCTACAGCACGTTGAAAAGGGTCTGAAATTGATACCAAAGGATGTGCGCACGAAAGTAGCATAAACAAGACACCGGTTTGAGACCAGTGTCAGGTGATAACTAGATCTACATATAAATTTTGTATATGTCATCTTCGTGATCAATATGGTAATACGTTGATATTTAGCTCTTTCTTCAACTCTCTAATTTCTTCTTCAAGGTGTTGTAACTGGCGCACTAAAAGTAATTCTCGGCCTAAAGCTGCATCTAACCGCAATTTTAGTGATTTGTTTTCTTCCTCACCTAACTCTTTCGCCATTTTAATACTATCAAATTTTCGCCTTCTTATCGAGCTAGGGGACTCTATTTCATTTTTAAAAGCGTTGATGAGTGTGATCAATGGCTGATGTTTTTCTCGTTTCGGCTTTAAATACCCTGCATCTAAACCCGCTTCTTGGGATACAACAGAAAGGGTAATTGCTGATGGAGCTAAGTTTTTGTACTTCGCTAGCTCAGGCTTACCCTCTTTTAATCGTTGAAAGGCAGCATAACACTTTTCTAACCCATTATTATTCTTCATAAGACTCATCCTTGTTCATCTGATACTTTTTAAATTTATTCAGACTATCTAATTCAGCTTCTAATGCTTGATATTCACCGTCTTTGGGTGTGTATAATTGCATTGCTTTTTGAATTTCAATAATTTGTTTTTCTACTTTATCCCGTTTTATCACAGCACAATCCGAGCCTAAACAATCAGTAAACTCACCCAATATCCGACAATCGCAACCATTGATGTTAGTGCAACCACCCAGCAGAGTTCTGTTATATACGATCTCACCATTTTTTATTTTTTCTTCTGTTGCTTCTCGAAATTCCACAATGCTGACATTGCCATCAAAAATGCGTTCTGCTTGTCTCGACATGTAGCTGCCAGATTTACCAAACAATGGCTCACCCTCTAGTAAGTCATTAATCAATCGTTCAGCCACATCCATTGTGTAAGCGGCCTGACAATCGAAAATTACGTGTGATTCGGGAAGTGTCCATTTTCCTGTTTCTGTATCATAATGCCCAAAGATAGAAACGATATTTTGATGGTTTCTACTGTAGTATTTGGTTATTTCTGTTGTTAGATGTTTGTACTGCTGTTTCAATGTGGGGATAGAAACAAATCCCGAGCTACAGGCATAAAAAGCTAAAGAACGGCGAAATTGATGGCTAGTCAGTGGCCATACATCACCAATTTTAAATTTTAATTCTCCATTATGGTCTCTTTCATTTTCGAAGTCCCTGGATGGATCGCTTGCTTTCAACAACTCCATATCTTTTTCGGTTATCACTGCATCCAAGCGCCACTGAGGCACTCCCAGTTTTTTAATTTTATGGAAGGAAGAATACTTATTTTCTTCGATTTCCTCCTTAATTGATCCACTTAAATATCCCGCGCTTAAAAACAACGGGTAGGCATTTACGTCTGTTATATTGTTTTTCCAACATAACCCTCTGGTGATTCGTTGTAATACTTCAATTGCTTTAATGATAATATCTGGTGCATACCAAGCATCATCCTTTCTATAACCAGTGTATTTTGTAGTGGTGGAAAGCAGTTTTATCATGTTAGTTGGTACAACTATTTTTCCGTTCTCGTCTTTTTCTTCTTGTTTTATATCAACGGTAGATACGCAACTGAACGGTAGGCGTATAATCTCCTGATCGCGCATACCGGTATAAAGATGGATCGCGGTTTTTAATGTAAACCGTATCTGTTTAATTTTTTTTAATAGCTGATGATAGTTAGTTACATTAGACAGAACATCATTTAAGCCATACTCAGTGATAGCTTCCTGCATTGTTGGTTTGAGTCTTTTTTTAGACTTATTCTGAGTTGCATGTGTTAAACCATAACCTTTTTCCGAAAACCGATATAAAAAAAAGGTTATTTGAGAAGTTCCTGAATGTAATGCTTCCAACTCATCTGTGAGTGCGTTTACAAAATGAAGATATAAATCAACGGGTATCACAGGATGTTGTTTGGTCTCTTTATCGCCACGAGAAAACCTTACAAAACAAACAGCATAGCCAAGCTTTTCCTTCCCTAGGCTAACCAACTTTGAAATAAGATCATTTAATGTTTTTTTGCTGCATTCATAATTTTGCAGATTTTTTTTATTTTCTAGTACGTCACAAACATACATTAACCGGTTATTAAACGGGTTGTTACTAAGTTTTACAGCTATACCTGAAATAATACGAATGACACGAAAATATTCATATAAAGTTGATGTACTTAACCGACCAATGCGACCAGAGCCTGTTTTGTGAATGAGACAAAACATAATCCATTTTACTTCTTTTTTCAGCTGTAATGTATGCTCCTCGTTCACGCCACGAATCGATTTAAAATTTAAGCTAGGAACTGGGTTCCCAGGGAGTCCATAGGGAGTGAAATTCCAAAGATCACCACCATATATTGCTGTTGCATTACCTTTTTCATCTTTACATAAAACAAATTCATCGGATGGTGGGGTTAGGTCTGAATCTCCTGTAAAAGCATCTGGGCTGTATATTGTGGTGTTGAAGCTATCCAGGGTGTTATACAAAACATTTGTAACGATATTCATAATATCATCCCCATTTCTGCATAACGCTCTAGCCTGAAAGACCAAAAGGCCGTTAAATCACCATACTCAAAAACATCTACATACAGTGTATTTACAAGCACTTTTGTTGCTTTTGAAAAATCCTTTAAACGATCTATTAAGTAATCAATACGCACAGAAAGTTCTCTCAGGAGCTTTTCTGTTTTTTCAGGATCGGTTGACATCTTTAACACTTGCTCTATGACATATCTCACGCTTAAAAGCTTGTGTATATCGTCACGGTCTGCATGAATTAAGTATTTTGAACAAAACAAACAGCCAAATTGCTTTTTGCAGTCGGGGTCAATCGGTGTGCTTTCCTGTACTTTTTCAGGGTTTCCTCTATTAGAACAATGACCTGTCGGAATGGATGAATCTCGTTCAGATGTGTCTTGCGTAATTTTGATTTCTTTGGCAGCTTTGCTTATCGCTGACCACAGTGTGCCTAGTTCTTTCTTGCTGGTATCCGGTGAGTATGTAGTATAATTTTCTTCGTTTGTTTTTTCGGTGTGATTTAGGATTTTGGCGATTGTTTTTGTACCAACTTTTGCTTCATGTAAAACAACGCTTTTATATTTTCTTGCCTGACGGCTACGCACAACTTGAACATCTAAAGGAAAGAAAAACTTTCTTTCTCGTATCACTAAACCAGATATGGAACCCTCTGTATGCTGCACAGGCTCACAATCTTTATTCATTTTAAAAAACAGAAAACCACACTCTTTTCCCTGTAAGATAAACTCGCGGAACTTCAGATATTCTTTTAAAATTTTCAAACCGTACTTTGAACCTAAGTCGTAGTTTACAACCTTGCCACCGGCTCTGAACTTCACTGCTCTAAAGCTGTAATGAAGAATATTTCGCTCAACATTCAGGGGGTTTTCGTAAACAATTTGCCTTGCTTCATTGCCATAGCATCCAGTCGTTAACATAAAAAGTTGCATATAAGCAGTTAAAGCCATTGATATATCGCAAATTCGGTAGCAGCTGTTAAGACCAAGACTATTATGTTTATCTATATTTTCTTGTGCTTTTTTTAAATCGTGAGCGTTATTGTGCTTAGGTCGACTATTAATACTTCCCATTTCTTCAACAGTCGATAATCTACCCTCCTCGTAATTAAACGTGGCAATATGGTTAGTTGTAAAAGGTGTTTTAATACTACAGTTAGCAGGGAAAACATAAGTATGGTAATCTGGCATTTGTAGTAACCAAGGATACGGTTGCATTTCTAAAACAGCATGACTATATCCTTTAGCAATAGCTAGAAATATATTTGCGTTGTATTTTACTAACGATTTTTCTGGCGCCTGTAATTCTGGGCCGCCATAGCTGATTGTTGTAATACCAGAAACTACCTGTCTACTAGCATCCTCTCCAAAGTTAATTGCAGCCATGTCTTTCATAGACCTCTGGCTTTGATTCGCAGTAATCGGTTTTAGTTTTTTATGAAAAATCTGGTTATTTAAATGATTGGTAAAATCAAAATAAGCTGCGCGAAAACATTCTGGTGTTGTAAATAAATCTGTGTGGTCGTTACTATCAGCCCAGTTTACAACGGTACGAACACTCTTTAGAAAAGCTAAAACAGATGAATCTCGCCAAGCTTTAGTTAATAGATAATCGAACAGCAAAGTTAAAAAAGCTTGCCGTTCATTTTTAAGGCTACAAATACAAACTGGCTGTGAATTAATATTATTTGGCTTAGAGGTCATACCTCTTATGCTGTATGCGATTATGCCAATATCAAATGCACCTTTGATTGTCGATGCTGGTAACAGAATACAAACTTTTTCAGGTGCATCTTCATACTCAAGTAACTGGCTCACTTCAAGCTTGATGGTTTCTCTTGGAGCCATATCGAGCGTACTTATATCATTCATTTTTATTTGTCCTCAATCGGTATCTCTTGGTTTTGCAACACATCACCGAAAAGGACATTTTCAAATGTTTCTTGAGCTTCTATTAGTTCATTGGTTTGGCTGAATAGCTTTAAATAATCCTCAGTAGTAGATTGATGTGCATGATGCAGCCGATGGCGTATGTGGTTAAGCTCTTGTCCAGCCTGCATCTTTTTCTCTGCAATCAGTTTTTGGCATCCTTTATATAAAAGAAGGGCAAATGTTGCTCTCAGCCAATGAAATGAAAAATCCGGCGAGACTTTATTTCCTGTGATTTTTAGTAGCTTGGTTTTTAAATTCCTTGTTACTTGGCCTAGGGCTGGCGATAGTGTTTTTCTGTAGCGGGGGTCTAAATGGGACATATATCGGCAATCCCCTGTCGGACTCAAAAAAAGATAAATATCATCATCGTTCAAAACGTTGCCAAATTTTTGTTTAAATTTTTCTCTGCGTTCATTGGCCTTTTTTGAATTTGCCCATATTTTTATTTTTTCTCCCAACCAAGCCGGTACATATAAAACGTGAGATTTATTATATTTTGTATCGCAGCCGTTTTGTCTATTCGCAAATAATATGTAGCTCTGCTTCTTCTGGCTTAAATACTGTTCCTCAAAAAACTCTAAATGCTTCATTCGCATTGTGAGAATGGTTTGCTTTCGCTCTCCAGTGCATAATGCAAGATAAAAAATTAACTTCTCATCTGTTGCAAAATAATCTGTCTGTAATGCATCTAATAACGTATTTAGTTCTTTTTGGAAAAGGGGGCGTAAATCCTCTCCTTCATCCCGTACGTAGCCAATGTTAACGGGTGCAGGCTCTGCTGTTCTGACAGTTTGAGAGCGCTTTTCACCCTCAAGAAGATACGTATTTCCAGAGGAGGCTTGTTTAAAAACTGAAAAGCTAGTAAGCGTTTCCACTCTTTTAATATCCAAATTTACATTTGGCAAAGTTGCAGCAAAATTATAAAACTGGTACACCGCACCTGTTTTTGCATTTAGTAAATCTGGTTTTGTTTTTTCCACATGCATCAGATGTGAATAGTATCGCCATGTGGGTCGCCTGTGTTTTAATGCATGTTTAAAATCAAAGAGATCAATTGGTGCAGGCTCGTTGTTGTTGTTCCTTGCGCTTTCGCAGAAAATCTTATAGTCAAGCAGGAGGGAAGCCTTTTTGCGTATGTCCCTTGTATCTTTGTAATTAGCACTATTATCGGTTGCTATTTTAAGCAGAAATAGATTTGCTAAATTCCACGGCGTACCATCAGCTTCTAATAATAATGGAAATAAATAAATGCTATCATCGGAATCAGCTGAGTTATTGAGGTCTGTTATAAAGTATTGTCCATTCGGAACAGATATAGAATAGTTATTGATAGGGTAGGTGGACAGATATCCTTTCGTATGAGGCAAATGATGTATTAGAACAATCCGTTGTGCCTTTGTTAGTTGCATCATGTGCATCCTTGCAATAACCACTCTTATACAAAGGGTAGTACGCCTTGAACCGTTGTCAAACTCAAGAATTTACACCTCAATTGTCAATTTGCCATCTTAACTACTAGCGAAGGTCGTAGGTTCGACTCCTATTACCGGCACCATATAAAACAAAGGGTTACAGCTCATTGAGTTGTAACCCTTTGTGGTTTTCGGCCTGTTTTCCGGTTTATGCCCAACACCATGCCCAACAAGTTACAACGTATAGCCGTCAAATAGCCCCTGCTTCGGCTCATCCAGTCGGATCTGTCGGCCCCCCCTATCAACCACCGTTAGCGGCGTCATGGGCATTTAAGATCGTTTCCATGTCAGCATCGGACAGCTTTGAAATATCGTCGATTTCATCAGGGCCAACGATCTTAATAACAATTGGCGCGTTGGCTCCCATCAAACAATCAGACGAACGATGATCAATGACTTGCTTATCCAGCCCTAACAACTTGGCCTTGCTCATCGTGGCGCTAACAGCGGCGGCGGCGCTCCCTGTGTTTAGTGCGGCCTGTCGTGCGGCTTCCAATTCATCAAGCAGCGATTCAAGCGTAATTCCATGCGCTCGGCGGACTGGTTCGCGTAGTTCCTCCAGCCTCATGGCTATCTTGGGGTTCTTGAGCAGCTTGTGCGCCTCGCTGTTTACGGTTGCCGCCCCCATACCCTGCGCGTCGTATGACTGCCGATAAGCCGCGCTAGCGTCCCCCATCTCGACATAGGCCAGACAGAAGTTTTCCTGCTTCGGTGTTAATGCCATGGCTTTGCCCCTATCTGATTCCCCTGTAGCTCAAGTGTACAGATGGCGAGTGTAGTGATAAAAACCGTTTCAAGCGGGAAAGGGATCATCTTGCTGGTGGCGGGAAATGATCTATTACTGCGTAACTGCTGGCAGATGTAGCGGGTGGCACTCGAAGCGGTCACTTCTGCCGCCCTCTTTGGCCGAATGGGATTCTCGATCCGTCAAAGTCTCGGCAACCGTCCGGTCGGTATCCCTTGCTGCGCGGTTTGGCCAGGTAGCTGGCTCGGTAGATTGCTTCTTGCTTGGTGTCCTCATCATCAATGAATAAATATGGTTTCTTTGGCACGGCTACAGTTCCACCGGCTCGCGCCCATATCTCGGTAACCACTTCCAGCAGCTTGGTCGGATAGCGGATTTGGTCGCCGTCCAACATTAGGGAAGGTGCGAACAAGTCCCTGATATGAGATCATGTTTGTCATCTGGAGCCATGGAACAGGGTTCATCATGAGTCATCAACTTACCTTCGCCGACAGTGAATTCAGCAGTAAGCGCCGTCAGACCAGAAAAGAGAT
>RRZU010279449.1_pt1 | contig 10463 bp, 7 predicted proteins | sample 2165561 | NCBI WGS metagenome assembly RRZU01 (sample SAMN10456909, study PRJNA506462) | wastewater metagenome | isolation source: wastewater sludge | place: USA: Moscow, Idaho | reverse complement strand
GCCATCCCGACCGTCGCGCGCTGGCACCTGATCGTCGACGGCCTGTTCGGCATCGGCCTCACCCGGGCGCCAGGCGGCGCCTACGCCGGGTTGATCGAAGCCGCGAACGCGCTCGCCGTGCGCGACGCCTGCCCGCTGCTGGCGCTCGACGTCCCGAGCGGCCTTGACGCCGACACCGGCCGCGCCTTCGCCCCCTGCATCCGGGCCACGCACACGCTCAGCTTCATCGGCGCCAAGCCCGGCCTGTACACCGCTGACGGCCCCGACCACTGCGGCGAAATCCGCATTGCCGGCCTCGACCTTGGCTTCGACGCCGCTGCGCCGGTCACCGATCCGAAGCTCAAGCTTGACCCACCCGCCGGCCACCTGATCGCGCCCGCCCTGTTCGCCGACCGCCTCGTCCCGCGCCGGCGCAACACGCACAAGGGCAGCTACGGCAGCGCCTGCATCGTCGGCGGCGCCCCGGGCATGCTCGGCGCCGCGCTGCTCGCCGGGCGCGCGGCCCTGCACCTGGGCTGCGGCCGGGTCCATCTCGGGCTCATCGACCCGGACGCGCCGCGCGTCGACCTGCAACAGCCCGAACTCATGCTGCGCCGCGCCGATGACCTTTTTGCGAACGTCACACTCGCCGCTGACCTTACCGCCCTCGCCGTCGGGCCTGGCCTCGGGCGCAGCGAGGCCGCGCGCGAACTGCTCGAGCGGGTGCTGGACGCGGGCTGCGACCTGCCGCTGCTGCTCGACGCCGACGCGCTCAACCTGATCGCCGCCGACGGCGAGCTCGCCGCCGCGCTCGGCACCCGCAGCGCCCCGGTCGTGCTCACCCCGCACCCCGCGGAAGCCGCGCGCCTATTGGGCTGCGGCACCGCTGAAGTGCAGGCGGACCGGGTCGCCGCGGCCCTCGAACTCGCCGCCCGCCACCGCGCCACGGTCGTCCTCAAGGGCTGCGGCAGCGTCGTCGCCACGCCCGCGGGTGAATGGTTCATCAACACCAGCGGCAACCCCGGGCTGGCCACCGCCGGCAGCGGCGACGTACTCAGCGGCCTCGCCGTCGCCCTGCTCGCCCAAGGCTGGCCGGCGACGGATGCCGCGCTCGCCGCCGTTCACCTGCACGGCCTCGCCGCCGAACGCCTGGCGGCCGCCGGCATCGGCCCGGCGGGCCTGACCGCGGGCGAGACGATCGCCGCCGCGCGCGCCGTGTTCAACGCCTGGCTGTCCTCACCTTCCTTTTTCCGAGACGTCCCGTGTCACCCAGAATCTTCGGCATCCTGCTGTTCCTCCTCGCGCTCCTGCTCTTCGCCATCCTCGACGCCAGCGCGAAATACCTGACCGCCTTCTACGCCGTGCCCTTCCTCGTCTGGGCACGTTACGCCGTGCATCTCGTCGTCATGCTGGTTGCCGTCGCCCCGAGCCAGGGGCGCGCGCTCATCGCCACCCGGCATCCGTGGCTGATGGTCGTCCGCGCCCTGCTCCTGTGCGCGCTGACGCTGTTCGCCCAGCTCGCCTTCCGCGTCCTGCCGCTCGCCGAAACCACGGCCATCGTCTTCATCACCCCCCTGCTCGTCGCCCTGCTCGCCGGCCCGATGCTCGGCGAAACGGTCACGAAAAAGAGCTGGCTGGCCACCTTGGCCGGCTTTGCCGGAGTGATGCTGATCACCCGCCCGGGCAGCAACCTCGACCCCACCGGCGTCGCCTGCGCGCTCGCCGGCGCGGTCTGCTACGCGCTCTATCAGATCCTCACCCGGCGCCTGGCGGCCAGCGAGACGCCCTTGCGTCAACTGTTCTACACCGCCCTCATCGGCACGCTGGCGATGAGCCTCGTCCTCCCCGGGGTCTGGCCGGCAACGTTGCCGACGCCCTTCGAGTTACTGCTGCTCGTGGGCCTCGGCCTGTGCGGCGGGATCGGGCACTTCCTGCTCATCCGCGCCCTGCGCGAAACGCCGGCCAGCCTGCTCGCACCGCTGCTCTACGTGCAGCTCGTCTGGGCCGCCCTGCTCGGCTGGTGGGTCTTCGGTGACGTCCCCGACGCCTGGACGGCGCTGGGCATGGGCATCATCGGCGCCTCGGGCTTGAGCTTGGTGCTCGGCCGGAGGAAAACCGTTTAAGCACGGCGTGCACGGCGGAAACAAGCGCAGCGGGTAAAGCCGGCCGAAATCTCATCGCGTGGCGGCTCGCCGTGCTCGCACCGTCGCGCCTGCGCTACGCTCAATCCCGCTTTTCGCCCGAGCCGAAAACGACCTGCCCGCCTTCGACGCAGAAGAAACCGGCGTCGTAGCCATAGCGCACGGACAGCGTCTTCTTGCCGAAAGCGAGGTCGACCGCGCCTTCGACGCCGACACTGACCTCGACCCGCGCGCCGGCCACCAGGTCGAGCCGGCGTTCCAGCGCCTCGCGCTCGGGCATCAGCTGCGCCCAGGCTTGCAGGGCGCGTTGCCAGGACTCCTTGGCGCGCGGCAGCAAGCCGCGCGGATCGCCTTGGGTGCTCAGGTGCTTGACGATCTTGTCGAGCTTGTCTTCCTCGGCCTTCTGCGCTTCGAGTCGCTGCAGCAGCGCCTGGTATTCGGCTTCGAGCACGGGATTGACGCCCAGCAGCAGGCGGGTCACGCCCCCCTTGTTGGAGCCGAGGAGCGGCGTGCGGATGAGCATCATCGCGCGCGCCGAACCGCCCGCCAGACGGCCGCGCTGGGTGGCCTTGGTGCCGATGAGGATCTGGTTGTTGGCCTGCAGCTCGCTTTGCAGCGCCGAATCCTCGATGACGATGTTGGTTCCGGCCGCGAGCAGCGCGCTCTCGGCGAAGCGGGCGGCGATCGTCCCGCCCGCCACGACACGCGCCTTGGCGATGATTCCGCCGGCCACGCGCACGTCGCCGCCGGCCTCGACATCGGCGCCGTCGATCAAGCCGCCGACGATCACGTCGCCGGTGGCGCGGATTTTCATGTCCGGCATCACCTCGCCTTCGACCTGCACCGTCCCGTCGAAGCTGATGTTGCCGCTGGCGAGATTGACGTTGCGCACGCGCAGCACGTGTTCGACCGAGACACCGTCGGGCAGGCAGACCGGCTGCCCGCTGAACACCGCGCGCAGCAGGTTGGCGTCGTCGGGCGCAACATAGGCGCCCACCAGCCGTTCGGCGAACGGGGCGTTGTGCCCCGGGGTCGGCTCGAGCGTTTCTCCGCGCACATTGCGACCGGGCGTGCCGCGCGTCGCAGGAATGCGGCGCATCAGCGCCTGCTCGGCCTCGACGGTCGGGATCGCGCCCTGCTCGCGGAAGTCGATCAACCCCCGCTCATTGACTTGCGGCGTGCGGTCGCGTGCCTCGGCAACCAGCAGCTCGAAACGCGACGGCTCGCCATCGACCGCCGGCTCGCCCCGCGCGACGACGAAACGGCCGCGCTGACGCGCACGGCAGGCCTGTTCAATCGCTGCAGCATCCAAGCCGTGGGTCACCCCGGCCTCGCCGAGCACGAGCAGAATCGTCTCGGACGCCAGCGGCTCGCCGCCGCAGGGCGGCACCACATCGACCCAGGCTTGCAGGCCGTCGGGCGCAATCTCGAGCGTAAACCGCCCCGGCCGGGCCGCGGCAAGCATCAGCTCTCCCGCCTCGAAGCCCTCGGCGCAGCGCGCGACCAGCCGGTCGAGGACATCGTCGTCGAGGCTCCAGACGCCCAAGCCGGCAGCATCGAGCGCATCCTGCAGCGCGGCGCGCCCGGGCGGCAAGCGCTCCGCCACAGGCGTCACCTGCGCCCAGAGCGCGGCGTCGCGAACAAAGAACTGCACCCCTGGAACCCCACTCATCGCACCCTCCGCAGGTCGCCGGTCGAGCCCGGCGTTATGTGTTATGTGGCCAGCTGTCAGAGCCAGGACGATAGCATCCAAGCGGCGGACGGCCAAGCCGCACCGCCCGTCCGAACAGGTCAGGCCGGAGCTTCCTCGATCCGCCCAGCATGCATGCGCATCCGGCGGGCGCAACGGGCAGCGATTTCTTCGTCGTGGGTAACGAGGATCAGCGTCGTGCCGCGCTCGGCGTTGATCGCGAACATCAGCTCGATGATCTGGTGCCCGGTCGCCGCGTCCAGGTTGCCGGTCGGCTCGTCGGCGAGCACCAGCTGCGGCGCCGGCGCGAAGGCGCGGGCCAGCGCGACGCGCTGCTGTTCGCCGCCGGAGAGGTGCTTGGGGTAATGGCGCAAGCGATGGCCGAGGCCGACGCGCTCCAGCCAGGCCGTGGCCTCGGCGCGCGCGCCGGAGACGCCGGCCAGTTCGAGCGGCAGCATCACGTTCTCGAGCGCGTTGAGCGAAGGCAGCAACTGGAAGGACTGGAAGACGAAACCGAGCATGCGGCCGCGCAAGCGGGCCCGGGCGTCCTCGTCGAGCTGGCCGAGGTCTTCGCCGGCGACGCGCACCGTGCCCTCGCTCGCCAGATCAAGACCGGCGAGCAGGCCGAGCAGGGTCGACTTGCCCGACCCCGAGGCGCCGACGATGGCCACGCTCTCCCCGGCGGCGACTTCGAAACGGTTGTCGTGCAAAATGGTCAGCGGTTCGCCGCCGTTGTCGACGCGTTTGTACAATCCTTCGACCTTGACCACGACACGATCCGCTGCCGCAGCCTCACTCAACGACATTTCCACCACCGGGGTTTCCGACCGCATGTTCCGCCTTTCGTCTCTCGCCCATCTGCGGGCCAGCGCCCGCGCCCTGATCTGCGCCGTCGTCCTGCTCGCCGTGTCCGTACCGGCCCTGGCCGCGCGCACCGTGCTCGTCTTCGGCGACTCGCTCTCGGCCGGCTACGGCATTCGCCAGGACGCCGCCTGGCCCAACCTGCTCGGGCAGCGGCTCGCCGCCCGCGGTTTCGATTATAGCGTCGTCAATGCCAGCATCTCGGGCGAGACCACCAGCGGCGGACGCAGCCGGCTCGACGCCGTTCTGGAACGCCATCGGCCGGCGGTGCTGATCCTCGCCCTGGGCAGCAACGACGGGCTGCGCGGCCTGCCGGTCCGAACCGTACGCGACAACCTCAACGCGATGATCGACAGCGCCCAGAAGCACAAGGTGCGCGTCCTTCTGCTGCCGCAGCACCTGCCGCCCAACTACGGCCCCTACGCCGACGATTTCGCGGCGGTTTTCCCGGCCGTGGCCAAGGCGCGCAAGGTCGCCCTCGGCGACTATCTGCTCGCCGACATCGCCACCGAACTGCGCTACTTCCAGGCCGACCAGCTGCACCCGACCGCCGAGGCACAGCCCATTTTGCTCGACACCGTCTGGCGCCGCCTCGAACCGCTGCTCAAGGGACGTTGAAGACAAAGGCATGCGGCGCCGGCTGCATAGCCATTTAACCGGCGCTTGCCTACAATAGCGGCCCATGAAACCCGGCCTCACCCAGCTCGTCCGTTACGCGGACCTCGCGGCGTTCGACGAGATCATCGACGTGCGCACCCCCGCCGAATTTGCCGAAGACCATGCGCCGGGCGCGATCAACTGCCCGGTGCTCGACGACGCCCAGCGCGTCGAGGTCGGCACGCTCTACAAGCAGGTCTCGCCGTTTGCCGCCAAGAAAATCGGCGCCGCCTACGTCGCCGAAAACGTTGCCCGCCACCTGCGCGAACGCTTCCTCGACCGCCCCAAGTCCTGGCGCCCGCTCGTCATGTGCTGGCGCGGCGGCGAGCGCAGCGGGGCGATGACGCACATCCTGCGCCGCGTCGGCTGGGACGCGCAGCAGCTCGACGGCGGCTACAAGGCCTACCGCCGGCTGGTGGTCGACACCCTCGTCGAACAGCCGCGCGACTTCGCCTTCCAGGTCGTCTGCGGCGCCACCGGCAGCGGCAAAAGCCGCCTGCTGCAGGCGCTCGCCGCGCGCGGCGCGCAAGTCCTCGACCTTGAAGCGCTGGCCTGCCACAAGGGCTCGGTGCTCGGCGTGCTGCCCGACGCCGACCAGCCCAGCCAGAAGGCGTTCGAAACCCGCCTGCTGGCGGCCCTCGCCGGCCTCGACCCGGCACGCCCGGTTTTCGTCGAAGCGGAGAGCCGAAAGATCGGCCGCCTGCACCTGCCCGACACGCTGCTCGAAGGGTTGCGCGCCGGCGCCTGCATCGAGGTCGAAGCCGAGTTCTCCGCGCGTGTCGAATTCCTGCTGCGCGACTACGACTACTTCCTCGCCGCCCCCGACTGGCTCAACCAGCGCCTCGACGCACTGCGCCCGCTGCAAGGGCACGAAACCGTCAAGCGCTGGCAGGACCTGGCTCGCAGCGGCGCCTGGCGGCAGCTGGTGAGCGAACTCCTGGGACAGCATTACGACCCGCTCTACCGCCGCTCGCAACACCACAATTTCGCCGGCCTCGCCACCCCGCGCAAGCTCGCCACCGAAGACCTCTCGCCGGCCGGTATCGACGCCCTGGCCGCGCAGCTCCACCCCGCCCAACCGGACTGAACGCCCATGCCCCACACCACTTCCGCCGCGGCTCCAGCCGACGAAACCCTGGGCGAGCGCCTGCAGCACATCATCGACACCCTGCCCGCCGACGCCCTGACCCTGGCCGAACTGCGCGACGCGCTCGGCCAGGACGGCCCGCTCTTCTTCGCCGCCCTGCTCACCCTCGTCTTCCTCATCCCGGTTTCGATTCCCGGGGTCAGCACGGTGTTCGGCGCCGCCATCCTGTTCATCGGCATCTGCCGCCTCTTCAACCGCACCCTCTGGCTGCCGCGCCGGGTGCTCGCCCGCCCGCTCCCCGCCGCGCGCCTGCGCGAGGGACTGAGCAAGGGTTTGAGCTGGTTTCACCGGCTCGAACGCATCAGCCGTCCGCACCGCGGGCGCTGGCTCTCGGCGCCCGGCCCACTGGCGGTGGTCAACGACCTGGCCTTCATCCTCGGCGCCGTGCTGCTGATGCTGCCCTTCGGCCTCATCCCCTTCAGCAACACCCTGCCGGCCATCGCCCTGCTGCTGCTGGCCATCGGTTTCCTGCAGCGCGACGGCGTGTGCATCGCCCTCGGCCACCTGGCCAACGTCGCCACCATCCTCTATTTCGCGCTCCTGCTCTCGGGCGGCGGCCTGGCCCTCAAGGCCGTTCTCGAACGCTTCGGCGGCGCCTGATCCGCGGATTGCACCGCCGCGCCCCGCGCGGCGCAACATCGCGCCCGCCCCTCGGGGCAAGATCGCCGCAGCGCTTAGCCGGCACAACTTTCTATGCTAAGTTGCATCTGCACAGGGTCTTGCCGAGCAACCTCTTCCCAGGGTGGAATCCGATGTCCGAGCGACACTACCTGACCAGCCTCTTCGAACCCAAATCGGTCGCCGTCGTCGGCGCCTCGGAACGCGAAGGCACGCTCGGTCACGTCCTCTTCCGCAACATCATCGACGGCGGCTACAAGGGCCGCCTCTACCCGATCAATCCGCGCCACGAAACCGTCCTCGGACTGCCCGCCTACAAGTCGATCGAGGACATCGGCGCACGCGTCGAACTGGCCCTCATCGCCACCAAGCCGAAGACCGTGCCCGAGATCGTCGAGCAGTGCGGGCGCAGCGGCATCAAGATCGTCATCATCCTCACCGCCGGCTTCGCCGAATCCGGCCATTCCGGCGCGGCGCTCGAACGCAAGACGCTGGAAATCGCGCGCAGTTACGGGGTGCGGGTCCTCGGTCCGAACTGCATCGGCGTGATCCGCCCCGAACTTGGGCTCAACGCCACCTTCGGCCGGGTCGGCGCCGACGTCGGCAACCTCGCCCTCGTCTCGCAGTCGGGGGCGATGTGCTCGGCGGTCCTCGACTGGGCAAAGAGCAACCGCCTCGGTTTTTCCAGCGTGATCTCGCTGGGCAGCACCGCGGACGTCGATTTCGGCGAGATCCTCGACTACCTCGTCTATGACAACCGCACCCACTCGATCCTGATCTACATCGAAGGCACGCGCAATTCGCGCCGCTTCATGAGTGCCCTGCGCTCGGCCGCCCGCATCAAGCCAATCCTGCTGCTCAAAGCCGGGCGCCATGCGGCCGGCAGCGCCGCGGTACGCGCCCACTCGGGCATGCATGCCGGTGCCGACAGCGTTTTCGACGCCGCGGTGCGCCGTGCCGGCGTGGTGCGGGTCAAAAACGTCGGCCAGTTGTTCTACGCGGCCAAGGCGCTGGCTTCGAAATTTCGCCCGCAAGGCCGCCGTCTGGCCATCGTCAGCAACGGCGGCGGGCCGGGCGCCATGGCCGCCGACCGCGCCGCCGACCTCGGCCTGACCCTGGCCGAGCTCTCGCCCGAGACGATCAAGACGCTCAACGCGCTCCTGCCGCCGATGTGGTCGCACGGCAACCCGGTCGACCTCGTCGGCGACGCCACGCCGGAGCGCTACCGCGACGCGTTGCTCGCCGTCGCCAAGGACGAGGGCATCGACGGCATTCTGGTGATGCTCTCGCCGCAGGCGATGACCGATCCGCTCGCGGTCGCCGAAGCGGTCATCAAGGTCAGCGAACAGACGACGACGCCGCTGCTGGCCTGCTGGATGGGCGAGGAGCAGGTGCTCGAAGGACGCACCCGCCTGGAAGACGCGGGCATTCCCGCCTTCCGCATGCCCGAAACGGCCATCGAGTTGTACTACCACATCTCCTCGTACTACCGGAACCAGAAGCTGCTTCTGCAGGTGCCCAACGCCAATTACCAGCTCACCCCGCAGGAAACCGAAGGCGCGCGCATGCTGATCGAGGCGGTGCTGCAGGAGCATCGCAAGGTGCTCTCGGAGATGGAGTCGAAGGCCGTGCTGCGCGCGTTCCGCATCCCCGTTGCCCAGACCATGGTCGCACGCAGCCTGACCGAGGCCATCCTGCTCGCCGAGCAGATCGGCTTCCCGGTGGCGATGAAGGTCGACTCGCCCGACGTCCTGCGCAAAAGTGATGCCGGCGGCGTACGCCTCAACGTGCCCAACGCCTCGTCGGTGCGCAACGCTTACCACGACATCCTCGAAACCGTGCGCAGCAAATGCCCGGAGGCGCGCCTCAACGGCGTCTCGATCGAGCCTTACCTGGCGCGCCCGAACGGCCGCGAGCTGCTGATCGGCGTCACCCGCGACCCCGTTTTCGGCCCGGTCATCACCTTCGGCTCGGGTGGCACCGACGTTGAAATTTTCAGCGATCGCGCCGCCGCACTTCCGCCGCTCAACCGCTTCCTGGCCCAGGACCTCATCCGTTCGACGCGCGCCGCGTTGGTGCTGGGCGAATTCCGCAACCTGCCGCCGGTGAACCTGGGCGCCCTCGAGGACGTCCTGCTCAACATCTCCGAAATGGTTTGCGAGCTGCCGTGGCTGCGCGAACTCGACCTCAACCCGCTGATCGTCGACGAGAACGGCGCCATCGCCGTCGATGCGCGCATCGTCATCGACCACGCCAGCGGCAAGGGCGACCGCTACGCGCACATGGCCATCCACCCCTACCCGGCACACCTGACCCAGGAATGGGATCAGCCCGACGGGCGGACGGTGACGATCCGCCCGATCCGTCCCGAGGACGCCGATCTCGAACAAGCCTTCGTCAAGGGGTTGTCGGAGGAAAGCAAGTATTACCGCTTCATGGACACCCTGCGCGAACTGACGCAATCCATGCTCGTCCGCTTCACCCAGATCGATTACGACCGGGAGATGGCTTTCGTCGCCACCATCCCCGAGGACGACGGTCGTATCGTGCAGATCGGGGTCGTCCGCTACGTCACCAACCCGGACGGCGAAAGCGTCGAGTTCGCGCTCGCCGTCGCCGACAGCTGGCAGCGCCACGGCCTCGGCCGCAAGCTGATGTCCACCCTGATTGAGTGCGCCCGCCTGCGCGGCTACCGGAGCATGGTCGGCGACATCCTGACCACCAACGCCAAGATGTTCCGCCTCGTCGGCAGCCTCGGCTTCACCATCCACCCGCACCCGGACGACCCCTCGGTCAAGCGGGTCGTGCTGCCGCTCGCCACCTGAAGACGGCGGCTGGAAACGCCCGCCCTTCCTTGCGTGCCGTGCCCGCCGCGACGGGGCGATGCCTTGCGTTCCGGCAAGCGCAGGCTACCTTGAAAAGCAGGCTGGTGTGACCGCGCTGCTCGCGAGGTATTGGAAAAACCAATATCGGGGGTAGAAAAATACCATGCGACTGGAACGGTTTTTATCCCCTGCGGTCGATGTATAGTCTTGCCATTCCCGTCGCCGTAAACGAGTTCCCACCAGTTTTTGAACGGACGCCGGACGGGAAGCTTCCAGCCCTGATTTGAACCTCGGGGCTGGCCGGCGAAACCGGTTTTACCCACCCACAACGGAGAGAGTTATGTCTGACTGTATCGACCCCTGCCGCCGCAACGTCCTCAAATTCGGAGCCGCCGCCCTGGCGCTGATCCCCGTCACCGCCTTCGCCGCAAAGAATGAGCCCATCCGCAAGGCCATGAAGTACAAGGACACGCCCGAAGGCGACAAGAAGTGCTCGAACTGCCTCCAGTTCGTCCCTGGCAAGACCGCCAAAGACCTCGGCGGCT
>RRZU012463752.1_pt1 | contig 10464 bp, 11 predicted proteins | sample 2165561 | NCBI WGS metagenome assembly RRZU01 (sample SAMN10456909, study PRJNA506462) | wastewater metagenome | isolation source: wastewater sludge | place: USA: Moscow, Idaho | reverse complement strand
TTAAATACAGTTGGTATGGATGGGAAGAAGATTCATATGGATAAGACCTTTATGAGGAAGGTCTTTGAGCCAGAGATAAATAGGCTGGCAATCAAGTATGGGTTTACATCTAATAGTACATGGTCACAAACGCCAAAGAAAGACGAAGTACCAATTGCGACTAGAAAGATATTGCTTCGGAAATTGATAGACCATGCAATTGAGCAGACAGATGATATTGCAGCCTTTATTGCTTATCTTAGAGCAGATGGATTAACAGTGAACGTAGGTAAGAATATTTCAGTGCAGATGGAAGGAATGCCAAAGGCAATGCGAACAGGAGCATTGGGAGAAAATTATACACCAGATCGAATTGTAAAACGCATTGCTTCGAAGTTGGACCCGCTTGTGTGGAAGTCTGTTGGTGAACATTCGCATTATCTTCCGCAAAGGGAACTTGTGAATTTTACACCAAGTAAGATGAAGAAATATAAGGATATGTCACAAGAGGAAAAGAGGCTGGCAGTGCATCTGCTTAGATTAGACCGTAATCCGTGGGAAGAATCAAGAAAGGACAACTGGGCGATTCAGAATATGTCCAAGCAGTTGAATGAAGTGGCTTATGTCTATGAGATAGTTCATTTCTATTCGCATGGGACAGATAACACGAAACAGGCAATGGAAGAGATTGCGAAGCAAAGAAAAGTATTGTCAGCAGAGAAAAAGGAGATTCGAAAGAATCTTCAAGCATATAAACCCATTACAGCAATTTATGAGGAAATGAAACAGTATATGCTTCGGGCATATTTATATGATGTTTATGGCAGAACGGAGTACGTGAATGATTTTGTAAAGTATAAGGAACTGTCAGAACGGTTGGAACAGATTTATGGTAAGTCAGTTGAGGAAGTAGCGGATTTTATTATGGATCAGAAGAATCAACTTCTTTATGCGAAGGCACAGGAGAAAGAATTGTCAGCGCAGTATAGGGCGATTCAGAAATATATAAGTGAGGGCAGATTTGTAGTAAATGAGGAAGGTTTATCTTTCTTCAAAGCAGTTGGACATAGCGAGGCACTTCGCAATGCCAGGGATTTTAACGTCTTTACAACAGATATCAGGTATATTACAGCAAAAGATGTTGATGGAATAACGGTGCGAGTTATGACAACACCAGAAGTAATCGATGGAAAAATAACAGTGGCAACGACAGTCACTGTATTAGGAGAGAACAATCAAGTTATAAAAGAATTCTCTTCTAACGATATGGAAGCAAAGGCTTTTAATGAAGCTATCTTTGAGCTTGCAGATGAATATGGATTAAAGGAATGTCAGACAAGAAAGAAAAATATTCGAGAAAATATGCATTAGTTTTTGCAATCAGCTTTTTGAGGCTCCAAGTACTTAATAGGAGGTGAGAAAAAGTGCAAAGACTTAAGTATGAGAAAAGATCGAATGGAAAGTTTGTAGCAGATTCCAAGGTCTATCAAACCGAATCCATATTTAAGCAACCCAAAATCAATGATATGTTTCTTCAATTGAAAGCCAATGTATGTGATCTTAATCCTGCTTTGGTTACCAAATGTATTACTGGAACCGAGCAGGATTTTATTATGTTGATGAATCGAGCAAAGGATTTTATTGAATATTCTTATCCATCCATCAATGAGGATAGTAAGAAGAATCTCTTAGAAATGTTTCAACAGTGTGTGTTTGGCTATTATGTTCTTACTCCACTTATTGTGGCTAAGGATGTATCGGATATTAAGGTGCTGTCCTATGACCATGTGGTAGTAAAGGCAAATGGCGAAAGATATGTAGCTGATGTGAAATTCTTTAGCGAAGAGGATTACAGATTATGGTATGAGCGGATTCATCGAATTCACAGACTTGGAAGGGCAGAGGAATATGCGTTAGGACATTGTACTGACCGAAAAGGCGTAGATGCATTCTATCTTCGAATTGATGTGCAGCATTCCTGTATTACATCTACAGAAAAGAATAACATTCACATTCGAAAGATGCCGAAGGAAAAATTAACTTGGGAATATCTGAAAGAGAACAAGATGCTTGATGATGAAATGATGGATTATCTGGCAGACCGCATCCTTTCTGGATATGGATTCTTAATCTCAGGAAGAGGCGGATCAGGGAAATCAACATTGCTTAATAACATGCTTGATATGATTCCATTCAATGAATCAATTTTAGTATCGCAAGAGTCTGATGAGTTATATTCCAATATCCATCCACAGGTGCAGTTCGAGCATACAATGACGGTTCGAAAGAATGATGCAGTGACAGATTTTTCATTGGAAGATGAGCTTCGATTGGGATTATTGCAGGACATTGATAATTTCATCATCGGTGAAATTAAAGGTGGAGAAGCCTTGCATGTGTTTACCACAGCTATGAGTACAGGTGCAAGATTCTTTGGAACAATTCACTCGAATGATGCTAGAAGTTCTGTGACGAGATTGGCGCAATGTGCAAGATATGTATCAGATTACCCAATGGAAGCATTGGAAGAAATGCTAACTTGTATGCCATTTGTATTGATTCATATGAGTCATTTTTCTATTGATGAAATCGTTGAAATTGATGGATGGGATGCAAGGGAAAAGAAACTAATTTATTCAGAAATTTATAAGAAAGTAGAAGGAGAAAAGGAAAGATAAGATGGCGTTGTATATATCGTTATCACTGATTTCAGTTGCAATCATGATATGGTCAGCCATACAGGATGTCAGGGAAAGAATGATATACGTCTTTCCAATTACAATGCTTCATATGATGTGGAGCATTTATCTGTATGGTTTTACAGATTATTCAAAGATGCTTTTAGTCACATTTTGGATTGTGCATCTGGTGCTATATGTATTGCTTAATAAATGTGCAATCTGGGGTGGCGGTGATAGTGACATGCTCCTCGTGTTTGCAGATATCGTCTGGGTAACAAGTGCAACAATGAATGGATACAGTCTTGTAATTAGAGAATGTCTGTATTTGATAGTAGGGCTGATATGTTCTATTGCAATTGGACTGATAGAAGGAAAAATAAGAAGGCAGGAAGTAAAAGGAACAAATGAAATTGCAGTGATTCCAGGACTGTCCTTGGTAATGATTCTGCTTATGATTCAGTATTTCGTCTGGAGGTGGATGTGATGAATGATGAAATTATGATATTGGAAAAGATGCTTCCACAACTGGCGAATGTAATGAATGTCGTTCCAGGGGGAGTAGTCAGAATGAAAGAAAGCGAAACCATTCTGATACTGCAGCGAAGAATGGCAAAAAGTGATTTGCAACTGGCAATTACAGAGTATAACGCAATTTTTGCAGAGAAGAATGGAACAACTTTAGACAAGCTCAAAAAGGCAACGATGGCTTATGTAAGAATCAAGGTATTAGTAGAGAATAAGGAATTTGATTTTGAACAGAGATCTTATCGGGAATTGATAAAAGAATTCAAAGCACAGGTTGTTAAAGTCAATAATATCATTCATCTGACACATGTTAATTCCATGACAGCGGATGATTACCAGAAGGAAAAAATCGAACTGGTATTAGAGAAGAATAAAGCATTTCTTGAAGTATTTCAGATGGAGATTGAAGGCTTGGAGAAGAAATTGGAACGAATGCCGGTTGATGAAGAGCAACCAGCAGAGAGCGTAGATATTTCCCAAGAGCAATCGAATAAGCCTAAAAGGAAAACAAGGAAAGCAGGTCTGTCGAATGTGATTAGTAGTATCTCAAAGAAGTTGGAGAAGTCACAGGAAAAGAAATATGTGGATGAGCAGCTTAAGAATGTGGAAAAAGAGCAGTCAGAAACAAAATGTGTGGAAATCCCCTTCTATGATAAGAGTCTCACATTCACAGAGAGAATAGAGTGCAAGGATATACCTGCATATGTGCTCCTTAAGAGGAAGAACAACATTTATTTTGGAATGAAAAGAAATGTAGGAAAGAGTTCTTATGATAATAAGGACCAATCGCTGATAGAGCTGACCGAAGCAACAGAGGAATTTCTACAGTTTATGTCAGAAGATTTGTTATCAGATGAATATGAATTAAAGATGTTTTCAGATAAGGAAAAAGCTGGACTTCGAATGTACTTTGAATTTGTTTCAAGATGCTTTCAGAAACATATTGGTGTAACACTAACGGTTCAGGAATACCTTGCATTTAAGACGTATTATAACCAGTTAGTAAAGCGAATGTTCGAGTTAGAAGATAAAGAAAAGGAAGCGTATTATCGGGCATTGATTCTTGCAGATGCATATTTGCGATATATGGAAAGCTATGATTTGGAATGTGCAGATGTTGAAGCAGCTATTATCACGAATATTATTCGTGAGAGCAATGAAGGGTATATCAATGATTTGAAGCTGATTATTGATAATCATATTGTGGATGTTGGTGCAAAGGAAGACTTGAAAGAACTGATAAGAAAAATCAGAGAATTCAATCAAAAAGAATCGGATGAAAAAGCAACAGATGAAATCCAACAGAAACTGCCTGCAGAAGCTTTGACGCAAATGCCATCTTTTGACGGAGTTGGGTATGTGTCACAGATGTATGGTATGCCAGCATTTCCAGTAGTGAATCAAGGGATGATGCAAATTGTGATTCAGATACTGAATCAGGACAGAGAAATTGTGGATGAGGCATTGTATGCAGGCGATAACATCAGACAGGCTTTATATGATTACTCCACAAAGGATGCCTATATTAAAAGGCTTGGATTTCGTAACAATGGAACAGATGTATTTTATAAAGAAGAAGTGAAATAGGAAAGGATGAGAATATGACAAAAGAAAATGTATGGATATTTGCAATTGCAATTGCTTTTGCAATCGGTGTAGTAGTGATAATGAAATTAAATGGAGGCAAGCTTCCAAGTGGAGGAAAGAACCAAAACACAGAAACTGTAAGTGATACGGTGACAGAAACAGAGGCTATAGCCGAGAAGGTAAGTAACAATCCTGTATTGACAGAAGATTTTGTGACAACCTTTAAGAAAATCAATGCTTTGTCGGTGGAAAAGGTTGTTCGTACTGTGACGGAAAGTGAAGATGGAAGTACAAAGACACAGTATGAATCATATTTGTTATCATATTTGGATATGACCAATGATACAGAGCAAACATGTGATTATTCAAATGCATCTGTTGGAGATGGTTTTGAGGTTGAAAAAGTAATTGAATCAGATTTTATTTCAGAATTTGGATTTGATTATCATCAGATGAATGGATATGAGATTTATGAGCAATTGCTGAAAGATTCTGGGATTGATGGAGATTTGAACAAAGTAACATTCGATGCGAAAACTTATGATATGACAGGTCAGGAAGTCTATGTGTTAGATCAAGAATGTAGTGTGATTCAGAAACTTCTGGAAAACACAGATTATGATGAAATAATTAGTTCCGAAGTATCTTATCAGGTTTCTAAGATTAAAGGAGTTGTTATTCCAGAATATTTTACCGCAGTTGTTCAGTACAAAGCAGGAGAGCAAATTGTAACTAAGAATCTGTTTTTACAGATTATGTTGGAAGATGGAAATATAGGAGGCACGTATGAACTGGAAGAGTAAAGTTCTATTATGTTTTGGCATAATTATTGGAATGTTTGCTTGTCTTCATACCACAGCGTTTGCGGATGATGTTGGAGATACTGGTGGTACTGGTCAGGGAAATATTACAGGAACAAATGTATATACCTTCAATTACATCTATGATTCTGCTAGAGATGCGATTGAATTGCAGGTAGTAACAAAGAATCCTATCAGTAGTTTTGGAAATACAAATACGCATACCTATACGAGCCCATCCGATCAACTTGTGTTGCATACGCAGAATCCAATTTGCGGTAATTCCATAGATAATGCTATTGCAACCATGAATTCGGTTGGTGGGTATAATTTATCTATATCGGACGTGAAGGCAAAGTTGAATTCACTTGGATATTATGACAAAGGAAATGGTGTTTGGAAGTATGATGGTGGATATTTAACTTATGTATCCGCAGTAAAGATTAGACCAAAGGTTCATACAGTACATTATGATGCGAATGGAGGAAGTGGAGCACCTGGTAATCAGACAAAGACAGAAGGTGTGCAGATGAATTTATCCAACACGAAACCTTCTAGAACAGGCTACACTTTCAAGTATTGGACTGCCAGTATAGGCGGTAATTATAATCCAGGGCAGAATTATACTCATGACCAAGATGGTGGTACTGTAACAATGACTGCTTATTGGAAAGATGAGACAGCTCCTAGTTGCAGCGATTTTGTGGCAATACCAAATTATTGGAGTGCAGGAAATGGAACAGTAACATTTTCAGCGCAGGATCAAGGATCAGGATTGTCTTCAATCACCTTGCAGAGATATTCTTATGTGACTCGTTCATGGAGTAATGTGAAAACATGGTCATATAATGGAACAACAAGCAAAGTTACAGGTAGTTACACGGAGTATTCAGAAGGAGTATTTTATTACAAGCTCACAATCACAGATAAGGCGGGGAATACAACAACTAAGACATCTGCGACTATATATCTGGACCATTCTAATCCAGTGTTAAGTGGTGCACAAAATACTTATACGGATTGGACGAATGTAGCACCAGTCATTAGCTTTTCTGCAACGGATTATCTAAGTGGAACTACTTATAATGGTTCTGGACTTGCATCGGTAGTCATCAAAGATGATTCTGGAAATGTCGTAGCAAGGGGAACATCCTCAGCTTATTATAGGCTGGCTGCAAAGTATGAGGGAATTCATACATGGTATATTACAGCAACAGATAATGTAGGACACACAAGTAGTGCGCAAGTTTCGACAAAATATGACATAACAGTGCCAGGTCTGGACGGAACCGAAGTGACAGATGTTATCAATGGAGTAACAGTGTCGGGGTATTGTCAGGACAACATTATCAATCAGCATATTGATGATGAGGCAAGTAGAAGTGTGAATCATCCCAATGTGACATCAGGATTAAAGAGCGTCATTTTGTATAAGGTGTATCGAGGTAACAAAACAGTAATTACAACAGATAGGACAAGAGCAACATTTGGAAGCTCCAATACGCATTCCCATTTCGATATGTATTATGATATCAATCCAACGGATGATATTGTGGACTATTATTTTGTGGTTGTTCAAGATTATGCAGGAAATACAGTAACTAAGAAATTGACCAGTCAGAGATCACTTCTGTCATGGTATCATACAAGTATAGATCGAAGTACTCACGAATAAGGAAAGGAAAATAAATGGATAAAATTACATTGAAGGTAAAAGAGTGCAGTGAGTTTGAAACACTGGGAGAATGCCATGAGAATATAGAATCTGTATCAGAAGCAGTACGATTATGGAAGAAGATTCCGGCAAATAGAATGCATGGAATCAAGTCGATTGCAGTGGTATTAGAATCACCAAGAAATATTATGGATGGTTCGGAATTGGATATCTTAGTAGGGAAGCACTTTGATCTTGAAGTATTGCATTATGTACCAGATATTTTGGAGAATAAGCAGGCACAGGAAACGATTAAGGAGCTTGTGAAAAGTTTTCCTGATTTGGAAGTGCGAGGCAGTATCCCAGAAGAACTTGAAAAGTCGAATAATGTCGACAAGGGAAGTTCAAGATGAATGGGGCATCATAGGTAGAAGTTGGGAACAGTAGTTGGGAAACTGATTACTGTTCTTTTTTGTATTTAAAAGTGGAATACAAATATTGATTTAGATGGTATAATTTCACTAGAAATGTTATGAATGTAAGCAACGATTTGAGAAAATACATTCGCAAAATTTACAAGTCCTTTTGTAGAAAAACAAGGAGATGGTCAGATGAAATTTAAGTTTAGTTTAAAAGATAAAGAGGCAAGTTTAGAGGCAGATGTAGAGAAACTTGTAGAAAAAGGGATGGATCAGAAAGCAGCTAGACCAGAAAGAAAAACTAGATATCAGATTAAGCAAGAGGAAAAGCGTAAAAATGAGGAATTAAAACAAAAACATTTTATGCAAGGAATGATGTTGATGCTCGGTTTAATTGTGATTCTTGTAATTGTTGGAATCGTTGCATCCGTTATGGGAATATAGTGAGGAAACATAATGGCTGTTAAAAAGAAAATGAATGTCGTTTTTAAAGACGAGGAAGAATATCAAAAGTATAAGAGTGGCAAAACACATTCGGATAAAGGATTACGAACCGAAGATGGAAAATTAAGTTCATTACCAGATATTGAGGAAATAGATGAGGATGAAGTTGTTCCTGTGCCTAAGATACAAAGAAAAGAGCCTGGAATAGGTGAGCAAATATTGTATTCAGTGTTAGAAGGATTGCTTGAAGCTACAAAAGATTTTTTGTCAGATGAGGAAAACAGGAAAGCGATTGCAGCATTGGCAAAAAATTGGTGGAATGGTAAAGCTTTGCCAGGTATAAAGAAATCCGTGGAGAATGTGAAAACTATTGCTCATGGAGTAAAAACAGGTGAAACAAAAGCGGAAAGATTGGCGGAATCAAAGAAGAGCAAAACAGATGCTGCAACAATTATCGTAAAAAATGATATATCTGAGAAAAAAGAGAAGGGTAATAAGCGTAAAGTAAGTGCAGAAGAATATGAGCAACAAGTAAAGCAAGTTCAAGTCCTTGCGGTATTACTGGCTGATAGAATCAAGAAATTATCCAATAGTGTTATAGATGAAGATACTATGACAGAGGATGAGTATGTTCTGCAGCAAAATGAAATTAAAGAACTTACTACAGAGGAAATCATGAATACAATTAAGCTTTTGGTGGACACAGATGGGTTTGCGTTAGATGATTCAACAAGAAGGTTGTTTTCTGAGTTTATGATGGGAAATTTAATTGTCAATAATGAATGTGTTCCAATCGAGGCAGTAAGTGAAAGAAGGGAACAAGTTGGAAGAAAAATTGACAGATGAGCAAAAAGCACAAGTGCAAAAAATATTATTATTGCCGATTGTGTGCAGCAAGAGGTATAAATCAATAGAAATTCAAGACAATGTGATATATTCGGGACAGGAATTTTATATGTCACCAGATGAGGATATGTCAGATATTGCAATTGTATTTTATGAGATATTATATGCAAATGCATTGGATGGAAAAAAGATATTAGATAGAAAAGATCTTACTAATTGTTGTTTTGCAGGGGATACGATGAATAGCTTTAATACCATTTCAAATACGTTTAAGAAAAAAGAGTTATCTGGTGAAGAGGAAGCTCTATTAGAAGAATATCAAAATCAGTACCATTGTCTTGCTAATTTTTGGATATTGCCATCTTGCATTGGTAGACGAAGTCGAAAAGGGAATAATCTTGATTCGATGGATATTTTCTTAAATGGTATTGACGAAGATTATGATGGGGTAATGAAAAAACATTTGTCATATTATAAAGCATGGAGTAATGCTTTAGATTTTAGAAAAGATCATTTCCTGACTGGATATATCAATAAGAAAACAGAGAGTGTACGAAAATCTTATGCAGAAAAAGATGGAGTAACAATAATAAATGAAGCGATTAAAAGAATAGAGCAGAGAGCCAAAGATATATCAGGATCAGATAAAGGAAAAGAATTATGGGAACATTTTCATAGATGTAATTGGATCTAATGAGATAGATTACAATTGGTTTATGATAAAGTGGAAAGAAGGTATAAAATGGGAAGAAATAATAACAATGCAGGAATGCATTTTGTGAATCATTCACATTATGGTTCCAATGATGATTTGAGTTATTATGATAAGCATTCATCGGAGTATCTGACGAATCGTGCATATGAAGCAAGAGCGGAGTTGGATGCAATGGGAGAATATGATTTTCTTTCCTATTGTGGGATTATTAAGATAAAAAAAGAAGATGTTGATTATGACGATTGGAGCATCTATACACTACGAGCATTTTCAAGTGAACATAAGAAAGAGTTGTTGCGTGTATCGACGAAATACATATTACTAGATAATAATCTGCAGGAAGTCGTAAGTGACGAAGTTTTAGTTCATGATTCAAATAGTCTTATTTACATTGATGAACAAGATAGCGAAAAATTTGATAAAAATAAGATATACAGGTTGAGAAAAAAAAGAAAGATATTTAATAAATGAGGTAACACAAGAGCAGTGAACAAGAATACGAGTACTTTATATGTAGTAAAAGAAATAGAAGACAGACACGCAATTCTGGTAAATGACTTGGAACTAATTACAGTTCCAAAATATCAGTTGCCTTTAGAATTAACAGTTGGTCAGGAAATTATTCGAGATTTATTTGGAATGTATCATAAAGCATGAAATCTTAGAAAAGACCATAATTAAAGCTTTTCATCCCTCCTGGGTGTTCGCGCAGGAGGGCAAACAGGTGGGAATGTTCCCATAAGAAAACAGAATAGAATATTAGCAGTCCTTCAGAAAAATAAAAATTTCTGGAGGATTTTTTTGCGTATTTTTT
>RRZU010090427.1_pt1 | contig 10464 bp, 10 predicted proteins | sample 2165561 | NCBI WGS metagenome assembly RRZU01 (sample SAMN10456909, study PRJNA506462) | wastewater metagenome | isolation source: wastewater sludge | place: USA: Moscow, Idaho | reverse complement strand
TCAGGTGAGTAAGTATTTTTCATTCGGATATTCTCTCAGAAAGTTAGGTCTCCGAGAAACCCGGCGCGGTTCAAAGTGACGCATCGTTTAGTCGATGCGTATCCGGGCTTTCAGCCCGTAACCCAAACCCACCGTCTTTAGACGGTGGTTGTTTAGTTATCGGTGTATAAAAGGCTGCCTGAACGGTTTTTTTGTACAACAAAACCGTTCAGGCAGCCTTTTAGCCGTTTGAGTATTGGCTAAATTTTACCCATGCGGTATCCGCGACAGCAGATGTTTAGACTCATAGGATGCGCCAAGGCGCATCCTATGCCATATTCTGTGTATTTAATTTAAGGTCATTTAATGATTGGTATAAAAAGGCTGCCTGAAGCTTTTACAAAATATCGTTTAGCCTTCAAAAATCTTGCCAACTCGTCATTCCGGCGTAGGCCGGAATCTATTTTTTAAAACACAACAAATTGATTTTAAATTTCTTTATAAGAAATAAATGGATTCCGGCCTACGCCGGAATGACGGATTTGAGCATTTTTTCATCAATGTGGAAGCTTTCAGCCCGTAGGTCGGATTCTTGAATCCGACACTTGTTCGCAAAACAAGGCACTCACATCATTTTGGCCGATGGCCAAACGTCGGATTTAATAATCCGCCGCATCATGGCACAGAATACGCCTTGGCGCTCAACGCCTCACACACAAAATCACCCAATTGCCACGTCAAATTTCTTCAGGCAGCCTCTACAGCCGTGCCTGAATCCACTCAATCAGCGTGCGCACTTTGGGTGTGGTTTCCATATTGGTGGGATGCACCAGATAGTAAGCGCCGTGTTGCTGCTCATGCTGCGGCCATGCCAATTGCAGGCGGCCGTCGGCCAGCTCTTCCTGCACCAAAATGTGCGGCACCAGCCCAATACCGCAGCCGCATTCGGCGGCGTGAATCACCGCATAAAAAGAATCGAAGCGCGGGCCGTTAAAGGTGCCCGCCCATTCTTGGTTTTGCGCCTGAAAATAAGCCTGCCAAGCGCGTGGGCGCACGCGCGATTGAATCAAAATGCTGTTGGGCTGTTTGGCCACATCGTCCAAGGGTGCCGGGGCGGCATGAGGGGCGCACACCGCCACAAAATGGCCGTCGAAGAGCTTGATGCTGGTGAGCCCCGGCCACACGCCGTCGCCATGCAAAAAGCCGATGTCCATATTGGGGTTGAATTCGGCGCAAAAATCGCCCAAGGCATCGTGCACATCCAGATGGATATGCGGATGCGCTTTGCCAAAGCCTTTCAGCGCCGGAATCAGCCAGCGGGCGCCAAAAGTGGGATGGGTAAAGATGCGCAGGGTTTCCGCCTCGCTGCCGTGCGCCAGAATATTGAGCACCGATTGCTCCAAGCTGCTGAGGATTTCCTGCGCTTGGCGCAAAAACAGTTTGCCGGTGGGGGTGAGTTGCAGCCGGTGTTGCAGGCGGTTGAACAAGGCGTTGTTGAGGCTGTGCTCCAGCTGCGCCACTTGCTTACTCACCGCGCTTTGGGTCATGTGCAATTCCTGCGCGGCTTTGGTAAAGCTGAGGTGGCGTGCCGAGGTTTCAAAACATTGCAAAGAAGCAATGGAGGGGAATTTTTTGGCGGCGAGTTTTTTCATCATGCGCGGATTTTATACCAAATCCAAAAGGCAGATAAGAATAGGGTGCGCATGGCGCACCCTACGGTGGCGTTTGGCGGTGTATTCAGGCTGCCTGAAAGCGGAAATGTTTTCAGGCAGCCTTTTATTTAACAAAATGCTTGGATTGGCTGAATTAATCTGTGCTGTGCCCAGACAGGCTCGGCAGTGCCATGGGCACAATTTTGCGTACCCGCATCACACCGCGCAAGGCGTTGGTGAGGACGATTTGCTCGGCGGCGGCGATTTGGCGGTAGTGCAAATGGCTTTCGCTGATGCGGCTGCAACCGAGGTGGGTTTGCGGGTCGGCCAGAACAGCTTGGCGCATCACGCCGTTGAGCAGCGGCAGGCTGGCGGCGGGGGTGTGCCAGTGGCCGTTGAGGCGCACAAACACATTGCTGCGCCCGCCTTCGAGCAGGTGGCCGTGCTGGTCGAACAGTAGGGTGTCGAAGGCTTGGTGGGCGGCGGCGTGTTGCCAAGCGGCATCGTAGGCGGCGCGATGGCCGGTTTTGTAGCGGCTTAAAAAATCGGCGTGGATGCGGTTGTGCGGGTGCAGCAGTATGGCAATGGTTTCCGGTAGCGGCTCGAGCGAGGCGTGTTGTTGCTGCCAGTGGCCATTGGGCTGGAGCTGCACTTTCAGGCGGAAACGGCCTTGGGTGGGCACGGCGGCGATGGCTTGGGTGAGCAGTTGGGCGATGTGTTCGACGCCGGTATCAAAATGCAGCGCGTGGGTGGCGCGGCTGAGGCGCTGTTGGTGTAGCGGCAGCAGTGGGCAGCGGCCGTGTTCAACGGCCAGTGTTTCAATCAGCTCGAATTGGGGCGGCAGGCGGGTGAGAAAGCCGCTTTTCCAGTGGCATTCTTCGTATTCGGCTTGCGGCTGGCTGTCGATAACGATGCCGGAGCCCACGCCCATGTTGCCGCGGTAATGCTGTTGTTCGGCATTGTGCGCTTGCAGTTGCAGGGTGCGGATGGCCACGTTGAGGCTGCCTGAAAAGCCCAAGCCGCTGCGGCAGGGGGCGATGTGGCCGATGCTGCCGGTGTAAAGCCCGCGCGGGCCGGTTTCCAGCGCTTGGATAATCTGCATACTCATGCGTTTGGGTGCGCCGGTAATCGAGCCGCAGGGGAAGGTGGCGCGCAGGATATCGGCCATGCCGGTGTGGGGGCGGGCTTGGGCGGTAACGGTGCTGGTCATCTGCCACACGCTGCCAAAGGCGCTCACATCAAAGGCGTGCGGCACGTGTACTTGGCCGGTTTGGGCGATGCGGCCCAGGTCGTTGCGCAGTAAATCGACAATCATCACGTTTTCGGCGCGGTTTTTGCTGTCGTGGCGCAGGGCTTCGGCGCGGGCGTTGTCGTGGCCGTCGTGCAGGATGGGAGCGGTGCCTTTCATTGGGCGGGTGTGGATTTGGCCGTCGGCATCGATTTGCAAAAACAGCTCCGGCGACAGGCATAAGGTCCACAACGGCGGCTGTGCGTTGTGTTGCGGCAGGCAGGCCAGCGCGGCGTAGGGCACGGGCTGGCGTGCGCGCAGGCGGCGGTAGAGGGCGGTGGGGTGGCCGTAGGCATCAAAATGCCAACGGGTGGTGTAGTTGATTTGGTAGGTGTCGCCGCGGCGGATGGCTTGGTGGATGGTGTCGATGGCGGCCAGATAATCGCGGTGATCGGTGTCGCTGCGGGTGTGGGCGATGCCGGCGGGCAGGTCATTATCTTGCTGCGCCAGCCAGTGCTCGGTTTGGGTGCGGTTGAACACGCTTTGGCGGGCAAACCAGAAAATGCTTAAGTGGGCGGTGTCTGCTGTGTTTTCAGGCAGCCTGTGTAAGGCGTTGCCGAATTCATAGGGCAGCCACAACACGGCGTGCCAGCCTTGCTGCCAGCCGTGGTGTAGTTGCGCATCAAGCTGATCCAGCGCCGCAGGCGGCAGTGGGGTGGCTGCCTGAAAGTGGCTAAACAGGCACGCGTGCTTGCCGGTGGCGTCGTCCAGCAGCACGAAGTAATCGTTGGGTGTATGCATGGTGTGTGCCGGACGCAGCCCTTTAGCAAGAAGTGCCGTCTTCGGCCTGCGGGCGGATATCGGCCTCGCGGGTGAGGGCGCGGGCGCGGATTTCGGCGTCGCTTAAGGGCTGTTGTGCGTAGGTGAGCACGTCGTCTACCGAGTTTTCAATCACCAATTCGCGTTCTTCAGCTTCCATTTCGTCGGCGCTGGTGGGCGCATGGCAAGCCGACAGATGGCGGGTGTTAACGGTGACTTGTGGCTGGATTTGATCTTGCGGCTGCAAGGGGGTGGCTGGGGCGTCTTGCTGCTCGGCCACAACGGCTTGGCGGGCAAGATAATCGTCGCAGCGGTTGTCTTGCACTAAGGCGCGCTCTTCGGCTTCCATTTGGCAGGCGGTGGTGAGGTCGCAGGTGTCGTTGTTGGGATTCATGCTGTGCTCCTTAAGGTAAGTACAGGATGGTGGGCTTCAGGCTGCCTGAAAGATTAGGAATGGTATTGTTCCCTATTTACTTCGCCCAGAAAATCAATAAACCATATAAGGCAGTAGTACAGGTTCCCGATTTCTATTTATCTTGAAATAAGAGATGCAAAAAACAATAAGGCACTCATGGTTAGAAAGAGTACAGACATACGGTCTAAAATCATAATCCTTTTCGCCATATTCATCTGCTCTAAATTCACTATGCCTTGCTCTGTTTTTATGCGGTTTAAAAATGATTTTAAGCGGTAACCTTGGGCATTTCCATTAATCTTGACATACAGATTTTTGGATAATTTATCTTCAAGCAAAAATACCACGAGGTGAAAACAGACAAACACCAAACTGGCTGTGGCAAATAAGGTTGTCATATAGGTTTAGCGCCGCGCCAATACGGCGGTGGCCAGATAGCGTTGCACGCCGCTGGCAATGGCACCGGCGGCTTGCTGGCGAAAACGGGTGCTGGCCAGCAGTTTTTCTTCGGTGGGGTTGGACAAAAAGGCGGTTTCCACCAAAATCGACGGGATGTCGGGCGCGCGCAATACGGCAAAGTTGGCTTGGTCGACATGGCCTTTGTGCAGTTTGTTTAGCTTGCCCAGCTCGGTTAACACGCCGCGGCCGAGCTTGAGGCTGTCGTTGATGGTGGCGGTTTGGGTCAGGTCGAACAAGGTGTTGTTGACATTTTTGTCGGCCGAGTAGCGCACGCCGCCGATTAAGTCGGCATCGTTTTGGGTTTGCGCCAAAAAGCGGGCGGCGGCGCTGGTGGCGCCTTTGGGGCTGAGCGCATACACGCCGGTGCCGCGCGCGCTGGGGTTGGTGAAGGCGTCGGCGTGGATGGAAATAAACACGTCGGCTTTCAGGCTGCGCGCCTTGGCCACGCGCACGCCTAGGGGGATAAACACGTCTTCGTTGCGGGTCATGTGGGTTTGGAAGCCCATGGCGTCGAGCCGTTTTTTGGTTTCGCGGGCAATGGCCAGCACCACGTCTTTTTCGCGCAGGCCGGAGGGGCCGATGGCGCCGGGGTCTTCACCGCCGTGGCCGGGGTCGAGCACGATAATCGGGCGGCGGTTGGGGCGGGTGGGCGTGGGGGTGCTGATGGTGGGTGTGGTTTCCGGCGGCGGTGTGGTGCGCACCGGCGGGGTTTGCACTTGGGCGCTGGCTTGGGTGGTGCCGTCGCTGTTCACTTTACCACGGCTGTAGTCTTGCAGCAGTGCCATTAAGGGGTCGTTTTGCTCTTGCGCCAGTGCCACGGAAGTGCTGGGGTATAAATCGACCACCAGCCGGTGTTTGAAATCGGCTACCGGGCGCAGGGTGAACACCTGCGGGTTAACGCCGGTTTTCAAATCCAACACCACACGGATGGTGTCGGCATTAAACTGGCCTACGCGCACGCTGGCGATATACGGATCCAGCGGCAGCACTTTTTGCGGCAGGGTTTGCAATACGCTGTTGAGGCTGGCGCCTTGAATGTCCACCACCAGCCGGTTGGGGTTGGCCAAGGTGAATTGCTTGTATTGCAAGGCGCTGTCGGATTCTAAGGTCATGCGGGTGTAGGCCGTGGCCGGCCAAATGCGCACCGCCACCATTTGCGCGGCGGTGCGGGCCCAAGCGGTGGGGCTGATGCTGAGCAAGAGGCTGCCTGAACAGGCGCCAAGCAGGGTTCTGCGGGTTAGTTTTGCCATATGCTTAAATCAAGATGATGCAAACACGCGGCGGCGTGTGCGCTGTGGGCGGAAAGGGTAAGTTGGCGGCCGGGCTCGGCATGGTTTAAGGCCAGCTGTAAATCGGCAGCGGGTACATGGCTGCCGCCTTGCTGCGGCCATTCAATCAGGCAAACGGCTTCGGAGTGAAACAGCTCGTCTAAGCCCGCATCCACCCATTCGTCGGGATGGGTGAAGCGGTAGAGGTCGAAATGGTTGATTTCCATATTGCTGCTTGGCGGGCGGTAGCTTTCCACCAGCGCATAGGTGGGGCTTTTTACTGCGCCGTGGTGTCCCAGCCCGCGCAACAGGCCGCGCACCAATGTGGTTTTGCCCGCGCCCAAATCACCTTCCAGCCACACCACCAGCGGCGCGGCCAAATGGGCGGCCAAGGCTCGCCCCAAATTCAAGGTGGCGGCTTCATCGGCCAAAAAACAATCATATTGTGCAACAACAGCCATGGCAAACCATCAAAATGCTTGATAATGTGTAAATTATGCGTGAATCAACACGAAATAGAAACCCCTGCGGCGGCTTTAGCGGCGTGCTGGCGGGCTGTTTTTGCAGTTCTTAACATGCATGGCCGCGCCGTGTCCGGGTTTTGATGGTGGTACAATACGCGTTTTCAGGCAGCCTGAAGCCAGGTTGGGGATACAGCAGGCATGAGCAGGGTACAACAACGGCCGATTGGCGTTTTCGATTCCGGCGTAGGCGGTTTAACCGTGGTGCGCGCGCTAATGGAGCGGCTGCCCAATGAAGACATCGTTTACTTTGGCGACACCGCCCGCGTGCCCTACGGGGTGAAATCGCGCAACACTATCGAAACCTTCAGCGCCCAAATTGTTGATTTTTTGATGCAACATGATGTAAAAGCACTGGTGATTGCCTGTAACACCATTGCGGCGGTGGCCGGGCCGCGGGTGCGGCAAATGGCCGGTGCCATGCCGGTGCTCGACGTGATTGCCGCCGGTGCTGAAGCGGCATTGCAAACCAGCCGCAACGGCCACATCGGCATTATCGCCACCAGCACCACCGTAAACAGCAATGCCTATGCCCGCGCCATCCACCGACACAACCCGGCAGCGCGGGTGTTGTCGCAAGCCTGCCCCTTATTGGTGCCGCTGGTGGAAGAAGGCTGGCTGGATCACGAAGTAACCCGCTTAACCGCGCGCGAATACCTCAAACCTTTGCTGGCCGAAGACATCGACACCTTGGTGCTGGGCTGCACCCACTACCCCCTGCTCAAGCCTTTATTGCGCCAAGAAGCACCGCAACTGGCGCTGGTAGACTCCGCCATCACCACCGCCCAAGCCACCGCCGCTGCTTTGCAGGCAGCCGATTTGCTCAACCCCAATCCCAACGGTGCCGATTACCGCTTTTATGTGAGCGATATTCCGCTGCGTTTTCAAACCATTGGCGAGCGCTTTTTGGGGCGCAGTTTGGAGCAGTTGGAGATGGTGTCGTTGGGTTAATGTATATGAATATTCGACAATTTTTTCGTGGCAGGATTAGTGCCAGCAGCTATACATTGGTTTTGTCGGCTTGGGTGGTGGTATGTGCTTTGTTAATACAATTTGCCTGCCAAATGGTGTGGGAAGAGCAGTGGCAATTTTCTCGTACTCAGAAATTGGTGGGTTGGCTGAATACCTCAATAATCATTTGTTATGGATTCCTAACGCCGGGGCGTTTGCGTGATTTAAACATGCCCCGTTGGATGTCCAAATTTACCCCGTTCTTGCTGATTGCTGTGATTATGTTGCCGTTGTTAATGTTGTACAGCGGTGAAAAATGGGACAACGAATTTGGCGAATCGCCGCCCCCTTCGCCATGGTGGAAAAAAATATTGGTATTTGTACTATTGGTTTGTGCCATACAGTGGATGTATGAAGCCATGATGATGTATTTACAACTCTCGTATGCATGGCGGCCCATTGATTAAAGGTAATAAGCTATTGAATTAAAAGCCATAGCTGTTTACCGATTGCTCTGTCTCAGCATCTTAGTTTTGGCGGCGCTGAACAATTTTTTATCTTACACAGGCTGCCTGAAAGTACTAAATTAAATAATGAATCCTAAAAAAATTGTCATCCTGATTTCCGGCCGCGGCAGCAATGTGCAGGCATTGGTGCAGGCCGCCATTCCCGGCACGCAGGTGGCGGCGGTTATCAGCAATCGCGCCGATGCCGCCGGTTTGGTGTGGGCGGCGGCGCAAGGCTTGGCCACCGCCAGCTTAAGCCACCGCGATTACCCCAGCCGCGAAGATTACGACGCCGCCTTGATGGCATTGATTGACACTTACGCGCCCGATTTGGTGGTGTTGGCTGGGTTTATGCGCATCCTCACGTCCGCATTTTGCCGCCATTACCAAGGGCGTTTAATCAATATCCACCCGTCTTTATTGCCCGCGTTTACCGGGCTGGACACACACCAACGCGCGCTGGAAGCCGGCTGCCGCGTGGCCGGCTGTACCGTGCATTTTGTAACGCCGGAGCTGGATTGCGGCCCGGTGATTGTGCAAGGTGCGGTGCCGGTGTTGGACAACGACACCGCCGCCACGCTGGCCGAACGGGTCTTAGCGGTGGAACATCAAGTATTGCCGCAGGCGGTGGCCGATTTCGTTTCAGGCAGCCTCCGTATTCGCGGCAACCGCGTTTGCCGTGCCGAAAACACCGTTGACGCAACAACACAACTTATTATTTAGAAAGGACATCAACATGACTACACTGTCTTTGGTTTCCCGTTTCGCGCCTTTGCCGCTGGCCGTGCTCTTGGCCGCACCTTTGGCACAGGCCGCCGATTTCCCCACCAGCGCCGAATTGCAATATGTCGGCCCCTATGGCGTGCCCGCCACCATGACGTTTAACCGCAGCGGCAGCACTTACAAAGTGGTGGCCAGCATCAACGTGCCCATGTATCAGATGCGTTTTGAGTCTTCAGGCAGCATCAACGGCAACACCTTGCAACCGGCGGTCTACACCGACACCCGCAAAGGCAAACCCTATGCACAAGCACGCTTTTCCGGCAACAGCGTGCGCTACGGCAAGGCCGGAGACGCCGCACAAACCGCCGCCGTAAACGGCCCCACTTTCGACTTGTTTACCTTGGCTTGGCAATTGGCCATGAACGAAGGCAAGCTGCCCGCCGGTTTGCAGATTACCAACGGCAAAAAGCTCTATCCGGTGTCGGGCATCCGCAGCGTGGGCGCCGCAAAATATCGTGTTAGCGGCGGTGACACCACCATCAACCGCTACCGCGTACAGCGCGGCGGCGACACCATCGACTACGCGTTTGCACCCGAATTTCACAATATCCCCGCCCAAATCACCTATGTGGATGACGGCAAAACCTACACCCTGAAGCTCAAAAGCATCAAAATCAATGGCAAGGCTGTGCAACCCAAATGATGAACCCAATGCAGCTTAAACACACCGCCGCCGTTTTGGCCGATGTGCTCACCTTCAGGCAGCCTGCCGATGCAGTGGTGTCGGCCTATTTCCGCCGCGAGCGCAAACTGGGGCGGCAAGACCGCCACGAAATTGCCGAAACCGTGTTTGCCGCCGTGCGCCACGGCCAGAAAATCAGCGCCGTGTTGCCCCGCCCACACACCCAGCCGCGCCGCGCCGCCTTGGCCGCGCTGGTGTTGGGGCGCAGCGTCAATCTCAGCGCCTTGACCGATGTGGCCGATGAAGACGACATGGCTTTTTTGGCGGAAGTAAAAGCGCGCAAAAGTGAATTTTCAGGCAGCCTGAACACCGCCGCCGAGCTGCCGCAATGGCTGATTGACACCATGCGCGCCGACGGCTTTGATGACAACGCCGTGCTGGCATTCGGCCGCAGCGTGGTGCAGGGCGCACCGCTGGATGTGCGCGTAAACACCCTTAAAGGCCGCCGCGACAAAATACTGGCCGCCTTGCAAGCCGAAGGGCTGGCGTGCAGCGCCACACCGTATTCGCCGTGGGGCATCCGCTTTGCCGACAAACCCGCGCTCAACAAACACCCGCTGTTTCTGGATGGCACGCTGGAAGTGCAAGACGAAGGCAGCCAGCTGCTGGCCTTGCTCACTGGCGTGAAACGCGGGCAAATGGCGGTGGATTTTTGCGCCGGCGCCGGTGGCAAAACCTTGGCCATGGGCGCGATGATGCACGGCAGCGGCCGCCTGTATGCGCTGGATGTGGCCGAAAAACGGCTGGCCAATCTGAAGCCGCGCATGGTGCGTGCCGGGCTCACCAATATCCATCCGCAGCGCATCGAAAGCGAACACGATGCCCGCATTGGCAAATTAAACGGCAAGGCCGATTGCGTATTGGTGGACGCGCCGTGTTCCGGCCTGGGCACTTTGCGCCGCAATCCCGATTTGAAATACCGCCAAAGCGCCGACAGCGTGGCCGCTTTGCGCGCGCAGCAACACAGCATTTTGCAGGCCGCCGCCCGTTTGGTGCAGCCGCAAGGGCGGCTGGTGTATGCCACTTGCAGCATTCTGCCGCAAGAAAACGAAGCGCAGATTGAGCGCTTTTTGGTCGAAAACCCCGGCTGGCAGCCGCGCGATTGCCGCCTAATCCTTGCGGATAATAAAATCGACCTCGATACCGGCGTATACTTGCGCCTGAACACCGCCGAACACGGCAGCGACGCCTTTTTTGCCGC
>RRZU011291941.1_pt1 | contig 10465 bp, 13 predicted proteins | sample 2165561 | NCBI WGS metagenome assembly RRZU01 (sample SAMN10456909, study PRJNA506462) | wastewater metagenome | isolation source: wastewater sludge | place: USA: Moscow, Idaho | reverse complement strand
TTTACCAACCCCGGAACCGGCGAAGAGCCCCATGCGCTGGCCGCGACCGACGGTCAGCAGGGCGTTGATGGCCCGCACGCCCACATCAAGCGAATGGTCGATCGGTGCCCGGGCCATCGGATTGAAAGGGCGGCCCTGCAGCGGGCGCAGGCTTTCCGCATTCAATGGCCCGTGGCGATCAAGCGGGCGACCGGCACCATCGACCACGCGGCCCAAAAGCGATGGGCCGACAGGTAAGAGCTTGGCGCGGTCAACGGCACGTCGCCGCGCTTGGCGTGCTTGGCCGATACGCGGTGGCTGGGTCTGTGGGTCGATGGCGACGACCCGGGCGCCAGGCGAGAGCCCGTAGACGTCTTCGGATGGCTTCAGTAACAGTCGTTCTCCATTAATGCCGACGACTTCGGCTTCGATGGGGGATCCGCCCAAAGGCAGGATACGACAGGAGCTGCCGAGTGGCAGTTTGAGCCCGGCAGCCTCCATGACCAAACCGTTGATGCGTGTCAGGTGGCCGCTTGGCAGAAGCGGTTTGGATTGCGCGGCAGCATCCCGGCAGGATTCGAGGAAGCCATGCCAGGCCTGATGGTGCGGATTGACCGGAGGTGCTTGCATTGTCCAGGATCAGGGCTGGTCGGCCAGCCACTCGGGGGAGATGCCCATGGCCTCAATGACGCGTCGCCAGCGAGTTTCCAGTGTGGCGTCGACCTCACTTGCCCCCATTTCCACTCGGCATCCCCCGGGAGTCAGGGAAGGATCTTCGATAATGCGCCAGTTGTTATGGCTGAGTTGTTCGCCGATCGTTTGGCGAATCAACCGGGCATCCTCCGGGTGCAGAAAAAGCGCTGGGTGTCCGTTAAGCACGTTCAGGCTAGTGACAGCTTCCCGGACGACCGGGAGGATGAATTCGGGCTTGAGTTTGAGGGTCTGACGCACGACCTGGCTGGCAACTTCCAACGCTGTGGCAAGGAGTTGTTCAGCGATCTGTTGATCAACCCCCTTGATCGCGGCAGGCAGGTTGCCGAGGAGGGCGCCAATCTGGTCGGCAATGACGTGCGCTGCTGACTGGCCTTCGGCAAAGCCCGCGGCATAACCCTGTTCGTGGGCTTCGAGATGAATGCGCTCGATATCTGCCGCGGTTGGGAGGGCGACCGCGGACATCGCTTCCTCGGGGGGTAAGTCGAGTCGAGCCTTCTCCGTTTCGTCTTCGGCCTGGCTGGCCTGGCGGGCGGCAGAGCGCTCTGCTTCGTCGAATGCGGCGACTTCCCAGCGCTGGTAAGCCGTCATTTTCTCCTTGGGCAGGAATCCGGTCATGGCAGATGCTCTGAGCGTCGTTTAGACCATCTGCTCGCCGCCGGCGCCGCCGAGGACGATTTGCCCTTCGTCGGACAGACGGCGGACGATCTTGAGGATTTCCTTCTGCTCGGCTTCGACTTCAGAGAGGCGGACTGGTCCGCGCGACTCGAGGTCCTCGCGCAGCATTTCGGCAGCGCGCTGCGACATGTTCTTGAAGATTTTTTCGCGCAAAGGTTCGGAGGCGCCCTTCATGGCCAGGATCAGCGAGTCGGACTGGATCTCGCGCAAGAGAAGCTGGATTGCGCGATCCTCGAGGTCGAGCAGGTTCTCGAAGACGAACATTTCATCGAGGATACGCTGGGCGAGGTCGGGGTCGTACTCGCGGATCGCGTCGACGACAGTCGTCTCGTTGGCAGTCCCCATGAAGTTGAGAATCTCGGCCACGGCGCGTATTCCACCCATGGCCGATTTCTTGATATTGGCCGAGCCGGAGAGCAGGCGCAGCATCACATCGTTGAGTTCCTTGAGAGCTTCCGGCTGGATGCCTTCGAGCGTGGCGATGCGCAGTACGACATCATTGCGCAGGCGCTCGGTGAAATGGTTGAGGATGTCGCTGGAGTGGTCGTGCTCAAGGTGGACGAGAATCGTGGCGATGATTTGGGGGTGTTCGTGGCGAATGAGATCGGCGACCGTCGGCGCGTCCATCCACTTGAGGCCTTCGATGCCGTCGGTGTCGCCGCCCTGCAGAATGCGCGAAATCAGATTGGCTGCCTTGTCGTCGCCGAGCGCCTTGGTCAGCACGGAGCGGACGTAGGCATCGCTGTCGATGTGAACAGCGGCCGATTCGGTCGCCGTGCGTTGAAAGTCAGCCAGTACCTCTTCAACCTTGGCACGCGGAACCGTCTTCATGCTGGCCATGGCATGACCGAGTTTCTGGACTTCCTTCGGGCCGAGGTGCTTTAGCACCTCGGAGGCATAATCCTCGCCCAGGGCGATGAGCAAAATGGCGCTCTTCTCGATGCCGTCATCAGGTGGCATTTCCGCCCGTCCAGTCTTTGATGATGTTGGCTACGACTTTCGGGTCTTGCTGTGCCATGTCGCGTGCCTGGCTGATCTTCTGGTCGAAGCTCTGTGCTGCCTTTTGTTCAGGCGTGGCGTTTTCCTCGTCGAGAATATCCACCGTACCGCCCAGTTTCTGGTGGGCTAGCGGGGGAGGCGGCGTCAGCATGGTCTTGACCAGCGGGATGACGATCTTGAGCATCAGGTAGGCGAGAATGCCGGCAATGGCCAGATATTTGAACAATTCCTTGGCCAGCGCCAGTATTTCCGGATCCTTCCACAGCGGAATATCGACAGTGCTCGACTCAATCTTGGTGAAAGGCGCGTTGGCGACTGAAACGGTATCGCCGCGATCTTTGTTGAAGCCCATCGCTTCGCGAACAAGATCGTTGATTTGCTTGATGTCGGCGTCGGGCAATGGCTTGACGGCACCCTTGGCGTCCTTGCGGTGATTGATCACGACGGCTGCGGACAGGCGCTTGATTGCGCCAATCGATTGCTTGGTATGGCGGATGGTCTTGTCGACCTCGTAATTGATGGTCGAATCCTTGCGTGTGTTGATTGGTTGCGCGACGCTGTTGATCGCGGCTTGCACGCCCGCGGCGTTGAGTTGGCCCGGGACCGGCTGGCCGGTGGGGGGGGGGCGCGCCTGCGCCAGCGACCGGGGGCTGGGTGAGCGGCGCGGTTGCCGGAACCGGTGGCTGATTGGTTAGCGCCCCCGGGACCCCTTGAGCGGAGGGTGTGGCGCTTGCCGATTCGCTGATTTGCTGGCTGCGAATGCTGATATCGGGCGGGCTAGAGTTGGGGCGGTGTGTTTCCGCCGTTTGCTCGCTTTGCGAAAAATCGATGTCTGCAGCCACCTGGACGCGGGCGTTGCCCTTGCCGACAATCGGCTCGAGGATCGCTTCAATCCGCTTGGTTGCGTTCGATTCGACCTCCTGGACGTAGCGCAGTTGGGTTGGGTCGAGCCCGGCCTCGGTCAGCTTGCTCTTGAGTTGAGAGAGCATGGTCCCGCTTTGGTCGATCAGGGTCACGCTGGTGGTGGCAAGGTTGGGAACGCTGGCTGCGACCAGGTTCTGGATGCCAGCAATTTGTGATGGCTCAAGAGTGCGGCCGGGGTACAGGTTGAGCAGTACGGATGCCGATGGTTTGAGTTCCTCGCGTACAATAACGGTCGGTTTCGGGATGGCGAGGTGAACCCGTGCGACCTGTACCGCACCGATGGACTGAATGGTCCGGGCTAGTTCGCCCTCCAGGCCGCGCTGATAATTGATCTGTTCGGCAAACTGGCTGACCCCGAATTTCTGGTTCTCAAGGAGCTCGAACCCGACGCCGCCGCTCTTCGGCAGGCCTTGCGAGGCGAGCCGAAGACGCACTTCGTGCACTTTGCCCCCGGGGATCATGATCGCGCCACCGCTCTCGTTGAACTTGTAGGGGATGTTCATCTGGTCGAGCGCCGCGATGATCGCGCCACCGTCGCGCTCGCCGATATTCGAGAAAAGAATCCGGTAGTCGGCTTGCTTGAGCCAGGTGCTGGCCGCGACAGCGATGGCGATGATCGCGGCCACCGCGACCATGAGCAGGATTTTCTGCTGACTAGTCAGGCGTGATAGGGCTTCGCGCAGACGATCACCAGGATTGTCCGTGCGTGTTGTCGTTTCGGTTCCGGTTGCCGCCATGCCTGCGCTAGGTCAATGTATATGCGATGTTGGTGCCATGCTCGTTCTCATCCCTGAAGAGAACTTCGCGTTGAATCAAGCAAAAAGCGAAAAGTGCTAAGAATTATTCTACTATTGTAGCTGTGATTTGAATGGGATTGTCCAACGAATGAGCGAGGCGCCGCAACTACCGGCCAACGAGACTAAAGCGGAAGAATTGCAGCGCGCATTCGCCGTTTTCAACCAGGTTTCGCACGAACTGACCCAAGCCTATGTCGCCTTACAGGCGCGGGTCGAATCTCTTACCAACGAACTGGCCGTTGCCAACGGTGAGTTGCGACGCCAATACCAGGAAAAAGAAGCGTTATCCGAGCGCCTGGCGCTTCTTCTGGATGCGCTTCCTGCCGGCGTCGTGGTGCTCGATAGCGCCTCCCGGGTGAGCGAAGCCAATCCGGCAGCCCGGCGTATGTTTGGCGAGGCCTTGGCCGGAAGCGACTGGCCCTCCCTCGTGCAAGCCCACCTGGTGTCGACCGATTCCCCCGATGAATGGCAGCTGGCGGCGCGGCGGCTGTCGATCGCCGAGAGCCCAATCGACTCTGCCGGAGGACGCTTGTTGCTGGTGCATGACATTACGGTGGCGCACGACTTGAAGGCCAATGCCGAGCGTAACCAGCGTCTCGCAGCCATGGGTGAAATGGCTGCCTCGCTGGCCCACCAATTACGCACGCCACTGGCAACGGCTTTGCTCTACAGCGCCAACCTGGCGCAGCCCGATTTGTCGGCAACGGCGCGTGCCCGGTTTGCCGTAAAGGCGACTGATCAGCTTAAACGACTTGAGCGACTCATTCAGGACGTGCTGCTTTTCGCCCGGGGCGAACAAATCGGGCGCGATCGCATTGAACTCAACAATCTCGTGGAGGAAGCAACACAGACGATACGTCCTTTGTGTGCGGAGAAAGCGGTGCGATTCACGCTGACCGTCGCGCTGGGTGACTCTATAATGAGCGGCAGCCGCAAGGCACTCTCCGGGGCGCTGATCAATTTGCTCGAGAACGCTCTGCAGGCTTGCGAATCGTGTCCTCCCGAACAGGGGCGAGTCAGCCTGAATGCCTGGCTTGAAGGGCGTTGGGCGAAGATCGCCGTGCGGGATTCCGGTGTCGGTATCAGCGCTGACACCCAGGCCAGGATTTTTGAACCGTTTTTTACGACACGCGGACAGGGAACCGGCTTGGGTTTGGCGATCGCCCTGGGGGTGGCGCGTGCGCATGGCGGGCAGATTGAGGTCGATTCACGGCCTGGCGAAGGGGCGCAGTTCGTGCTGACGCTGCCGGTGGGCGAAGCGGAACAAACATTGGATACGAGATGAAGCCATCATTACCGATTCTGGTTGTCGAGGACGACCCCAATCTGCGCGAAGCTGTCTGCGATACCCTTGAACTGGCTGGGCATGCCGTCGTGTCTGCCGATGGCGGCGAGGCGGCGCTGGGCATGCTTTCGACACAAGCGGTGGCGCTTGTTGTGAGCGATGTGCGGATGATGCCGATGGACGGGATCACCCTGCTTAAGGAAATCCGCAAGCGGTATCCCCATTTGCCGGTCGTACTGATGACCGCTTTTGCCGATGTTGACCGGGCGGTCGAGGCCATGCGGGCGGGCGCCTGTGATTTTCTCCTCAAACCGTTTGAGCCCCAGGCTCTCCTTGAGCACGTCGTACGTTATCGTTTGCCTGCCACGCTCGACGCCGAAGGCGTCATCGCCGAAGATGCGGCCAGCCAGCAATTGTTTGCCCTGGCCGCCCGAGTGGCGCAGACCGATACCACGGTGCTTCTCACCGGTGAAAGCGGTGTCGGCAAGGAGGTTGTGGCTCGGTACATCCACAATCATTCGGCGCGACGGGACGGGCCATTTGTCGCCATCAACTGTGCAGCGATTCCCGATAGCCTGCTTGAGGCGACTTTATTCGGTTACGAGAAGGGCGCTTTTACCGGCGCACAGCAGGCACAGGCTGGAAAATTTGAACAGGCAGAGGGTGGTACGCTGCTTCTCGATGAAGTGACTGAAATGCCGCTGGCCCTGCAGGCCAAGTTGTTGAGGGTTTTGCAGGAGCGAGAAGTCGAGCGCGTGGGAGGGAAGAAGCCCGTTCCACTCAATATCCGCATCATTGCCACCTCTAACCGTGACATGGCTGACGCAGTGGCGCGCGGTGTGTTGCGCGAGGATGTGTATTACCGGTTGAACGTTTTTCCCTTGCTCATCCCCTCGCTGCGCCAGCGCGTGGATGACATCCTGCCTTTGGCACGGCATTTTCTTGCCGATCATGGGGGGCGGGCCGGACGGGCCGGATTGCGTCTCTCATCCGCCGCCGAGAGTGCATTACGCAGCCATCTTTGGCCCGGCAATGTGCGCGAACTTGAGAATGTGATGCAGCGGGCGATCATTCTGGCGACGAGTGAGTGTATTGAAGCCATGGATCTGCATCTGCCTGCTGGGGCGGCGGCCGGGTTGGCTGCTGCGCTCCCGTTGCAGGCACCCGCTGCGCCGCAGGAAATGCCGCCAACGGCAATGCGAAGCGATAACATGCGTGACCTCGAGCGCGATCATATCCTTGAAACACTGGCAGCCGTTGGCGGGTCGAGGAAACTTGCAGGGGAGCGTCTTGGCATGTCGGAACGAACTTTGCGTCACAAGCTCAAACAGTATCGAGATGCCGGTTTGTTCGAAGGGTGAGATGATCGTTTTTCGGTTGGCGTGAATTTTGCTCTGGTAAGTATGAGGTTATCGGGAGGTAAGGATGGACACCAAGGGTATTGAGCAAATGTTAAGCGTGATGCGTGCGACAGCCGCGCAGGCCGGAGGCCGCCCGGCCGAGGCGGCAAGCGGCACAGCGGGCAACGTGGATTTCGCGCAGGTGCTCAAAAATTCGATCGATCAGGTCAGTCAGACCCAGCGCCAAGCGGAAAACATGGCGGCAAAATTTGCCGCCGGCGATAACGAAGCCAATCTGCACGAGGTTATGATTTCCTTGCAGAAGGCCAGTCTCTCGTTTCAGGAAATGGTTCAGGTACGCAACAAACTCGTTACAGCGTACAACGATGTGATGAATATGCAGGTTTGAGCGGCGCGCAGGCGAGGATTTTGCCTCAGGGCGAAACGTGAACAAAGAGGCGAGGAAGGGAAACCCCTTCCTTGCCTCTTTATTTTTATCAGCGGAAATTAGCCGTATTTGCTGGTGAGCTTGTCGATCGTGCCTTGTATGTGGGTGCGTTTGAGGGCCTCGCGCATGATGTCCGCCGATGATCCCGTGATCGTCTTGCCGCCATCGGTCGAGAAGTTGAGCGGGGGGTATTCTTCGGTGGTCAGTGTGATGGCACCCACACTAAATGGCACCAGGAAAACGATGGTGAGTAGCCACAGCCGGTTCTTCATGATGAAGCCTTCTGATGCGAACACGATGAAAAAAACGGTCGACCCGAGGGTGCCCGTTCAATCTGGTTCTTGCGTGTTGCGCAATAAAGGAAGTGTCAGTGACGGTTTGTAACTGCTGGTTTCTCAGGCCATGCCGGATAGGCGCGCCTTGCGTTCGCGCTCAATGCGGGTGATATAGCGCTGTACCATGTTCAAGCGCGCTGGCGGAACATCGACGAATTCACAACCGATGCGAACAAAGCGCGAACCGGACCGGGTTGCGACATCAAACATGTTGCGCACACTGAGGGTAGCGACCAGCAAACCTTCCTCAGGCAATAACATGTGGCAGTCTGTCAGTTGATCGCCGCGGGAAAAGACGGCGGCTTGCTCAGGAGAGACCATCAGGCCAACACCACCACCGCTGATGTCAAGGAGCGGAAGCTCAATAAAGGCTTGGCTACCATCGTCAAGTCGCAGGTACGTGGTCATACGAATCGGGTTGGAGATCGGCGTCGACAGGCGGAAATACTCTCTGCGTTGTAAACGCAACAAGGTTGGCGGCACGGCGGCCAGAAACGCAGGGCGACCCTCATGTTGCGTCATGGTCAGGCCGTTAAGGCTGAACTGGATTTTCACCTTCTCAAGCACTGTCGTGAGGATAAGCTTGTTGGTTTTGAGGGCGCGTTGATTCATCTCATCATCGCTGCCAATATCGAGGATAAGGCCTCGGGTGTCAGCGGTGAGTGCCAATAGGGCGGTGAGGAGGAACGACTGGCCCAGGTCGAAATGAGCCGTGACCATGGCGCCCTTTTGCATCATGGTGCGCAGTACGGCGAGGATGTCTGTGCGCGAGTGTAGGAGATACTTGCTATAAGTATCTGTCTGCTCCAGTTCGAAGCTGTGCGCTACGGTTTCTGTCGCGAGTTGATCGTCAGCGTCGGCCATCTGGTTGTCTTGTCATTCGGCGTTGCACGCCAAGGATTGTTGTCAAGTAGGAGTGAAGCAGATTGTCGCCGACGTCTGCCCCTGCGAGGCGGCTGATCGCGTTCCCTGGTTGCGGCCCTTGGTGTGGGTTTTGTCTGGCCACATTTTATACCTCTGTGGCTCCTCGGTAGTACTCTCGTCTGGATACAAAAAAGCCAGAAACCTGGAATTATTTAAGGTTTCTGGCTTTTTATCTGCCCGTTGCCGGACTGGGTTCTGGTGGAGACGGGCGGGATCGAACCGCCGACCTATTGATTGCGAACCAATCGCTCTCCCAACTGAGCTACGCCCCCAAAGTCGGAATAAATTGTACGCGGGCCATCTTGCGGCGTCAAATGAGTGTGTTATCTAAAATGCATGTCACTGGATGCCGTGCTGGTCGAGTGCGTTGCTACGCAGCGAGTCCATTCGGGACGGGTGCGTAGCGGATGATCACTGTGTTTTGTTTTGCTGCGGTTTTTTTACCGGCGCAGGTTGTACGGAGAGGGCTACGGCTTCGGCGTAGACGCCTACAACCTGGTCGCCTTTCTTGATCATCTTGAATTGCTCGGGGTCTTGAACTTTCAAGCGGACTTTACGCTCGACCCCCTGCAGGGTAACGGTCTGCTCTTTTTTGTTTACCCCGACGACATCGGCGACGAAGTCGACTTTTGTTGCTTCGTATCCACCGGGCTTCTCCCCGGGGGAGGCTCTTCCTTGCTCTGTGCTCACCGAGCGTTCGCGGATGCCAGCGCCACCTTTCTTCAGTTCCATTACCAAAGCTTGGGTGTGGCGGGCAACGACCTTGTCTCCCGCTTTGATTTGATCGAAATTCTGAACTTCTTTTCCGGCAACGACGATCAGCTTTTCACCGTTGGCGCGTTTGAGAACCAGGCTGCGCGAGGCAGGGTCGACCGATTCGACGGTGGCTTTTGCTTTTTCTTCGATGACTCCAGCGAATTTTCCAGGGCCGACGAGGGCAATGGCGTCTATGCCCGGACTCTGCTGTTGAGCAAAGGCGAACAACGGGATCAGTGCGATGGTCGCGACGATGAGGCGGCGGAGGGATGACATGCTGGCTCCTTACGAAGGGTGGCTTGAAATGGTGACGTTGGTTTCGGGGGGTGTGTATTTCGCGTGCCAAGGATCAAACAAAAAAGGCTTGCACGCCACGCGTACAAGCCTTTTGTGGAGTAAGGCTGCGCGCGCTTACTTCTTCTTCTTGCCCTTGCTGGCGGCAACAGCGGCCTTGAAGGTGGCGCCGGCCGAGAACTTCGGCACGGTGGTCGCGGCGATCTTGATCTTCTCGCCGGTCTTCGGGTTCTTGCCCTCACGGGCAGCGCGGGCTGCAGCCTTGAACGAGCCAAAACCAACGAGGCTCACGCCGTCGCCCTTGGCAACAGCCTGAATGATGGATTCGATAACGGCGTCGAGGGCCTTACCGGAGGCAACCTCGGACAGTTCGGTACGCGCTGCAATTGCGTCGATCAATTCAGACTTGTTCATAGTATCTCCTGTTGTTGATGTTGAGCGCCTCACTGGAACTCCGACACGATTCTCACACTTCATTCGTTGCGTGGGAAGGGGGGGGGGCAAAGAAAAAGCGAATATTTCTACGGTTTTGTTGTTTTTTTACGGGCGCTCCCAGTTTTTGGCTGGTTTCGAGCCAGGGCAAGGGCCAGGAAGCGCCCGGTATGGCTCTCGGGGTGCAAGGCGATTTGCGCTGGCGTGCCGGCTGCCAGGACGCGTCCGCCGCCATCTCCGCCCTCGGGGCCGAGGTCGATAATCCAGTCGGCGGTGGCGATGACATCGAGGTTATGCTCGATGACCACGACGGTGTTGCCGTGTGACGACAGGCGATGCAGGACGGCGAGCAGGAGTTCGATGTCCTGGAAGTGCAGACCAGTGGTCGGCTCGTCGAGGATGTAGAGAGTGCGCCCGGTGTCGCGCTTGGAGAGTTCGAGCGCGAGCTTGACGCGCTGAGCCTCGCCACCGGAGAGCGTGGTCGCGCTCTGCCCGAGGGTAATGTAGGTGAGGCCGACATCGACCAGGGTCTGCAGTTTGCGCGCGATGACCGGCACGGCGTC
>RRZU010960514.1_pt1 | contig 10465 bp, 7 predicted proteins | sample 2165561 | NCBI WGS metagenome assembly RRZU01 (sample SAMN10456909, study PRJNA506462) | wastewater metagenome | isolation source: wastewater sludge | place: USA: Moscow, Idaho | reverse complement strand
TATCTACTGCTATCGCCTGGCCAAGACCATCGGTAGCTACATAGCCGCTCTGGATGGTCGTCTGGATGCCGTGGTCTTTACTGGTGGTATCGGTGAAAACTCGGCACCGATCCGCGAGATGACCCTGAATCGTCTGGCGTTGCTGGGCTTCAAGGTGAACAGCGAAGCCAACCTGAAGGCGCGTTTTGGTAAGCAAGGTGTCATCACCGAAGCCGGTAGCACCATGGCAATGGTGATTCCAACCAACGAAGAGTGGGTAATTGCCCATGATGCGCTGGAATTGGTGGCAGGCTGATTCAGACTAGGTAAAATAGCGAGGCTGCCGAAGGCAGCCTTTTTTAATTGGCCAACTTGTTCATCAACTAGGGGATACACCAGTGGCACGCACTATCATGCTTATCCCGATTGGCTCCGGTGTAGGCGTTACCTCCGTGAGTCTCGGTATGGTCCGAGCGATGGAAAGACACGGTGTCAACGTCAGTTTCTTCAAACCGGTCGCTCAACCGAAACCCGCACATTCAGGTCCGGAAGCTTCTACCGCCGTTATCCGCGCAGGCTCCAACATCACCCCTCCCGAACCACTCTCCCTTCATTACGCAGAAAACATGATCTCCACTGGCAATACCGCTGTATTGCTCGAAGAGATCGTGGCGCTGTATGAAAATCACGTTAAAGAGAGTGGCGCCGAAGTGGTGGTGGTTGAGGGTCTGGTTCCCGTCGACAAACAACCGTTCGCCAACAAGCTGAACTATGACATCGCCAGCGCTCTGGATGCCGACATGGTTTTTGTTACCCATCCTGGTAACGATTCCAGTCAGAAGCTCAAGGAGCGGATCGAGCTCACCAGCTCCAACTTTGGCGGCGTGCAGAACAAGCGGATCGTCGGCTGCATCATCAACAAGGTTGGCGCTCCGGTCGATGAACATGGCGTCACCCGCCCTGATCTGACCGAGATGTTCGAAGCCCACCACAGCAGCGCCGAGATGGCCAACAACCTGGAAGTGTTGCAATTCTTCGGCAAGAGCCCGTTGCGCATCCTGGGTTGCATCCCGTGGAATACCCAGCTGATTGCACCTCGCGCCAAGGATCTGGCCAAGCATCTGAGCGCCAAGATCCTGAACGAAGGCGAACTCAGCAAGCGTCGTCTGCATCAGGTTACCTTCTGCGCCCGCTCCATCCACAACATGGTCGAGCACTTCCGTCCGGGCAGCCTGCTGGTCACCTCCGGTGATCGTTCCGATGTCATTGTTTCTGCCTGTCTGGCAGCGATGAACGGCGTCAAACTCGGTGCCCTGCTGCTGACCGGTAACTATCATCCAGAGCCCCAGGTGATGGCCCTGTGTCAGCAAGCCATGCAAACCGGCCTGCCGATCATGATGATCGATACCAACACCTGGCAGACCGCCGTCAGCCTGCAAAACTTCAACCTGGAAATTCCGGCCGACGATATCGAACGCATCGAAATGGTCCAGGACTATGTCGCTGGCCATATCGACAAACACTGGTTAGAGTCGCTGACTGCGGCCTCCAGCCGTTCTCGTCGTCTGAGCCCTCCGGCATTCCGTTATCAGCTTACCGAGCTGGCCCGTCATGCCAACAAGCGCATCGTGCTGCCGGAAGGCGACGAGCCGCGCACCGTCAAGGCAGCCGCCATCTGTGCCGAACGCGGAATTGCCCGTCCAGTGTTGTTGGGTAACCCGGATGAGATCCGTCGCGTCGCCGAGCAGCAAGGTGTGATCCTCAACGATCGCGTCGAGATCATCGATCCAGTTGTAGCCCGCGAACGCTATGTGCCGCGTCTGGTCGAGCTGCGCAAGGCCAAGGGCATCACCGAAGTGGTTGCTCGTGAGCAGCTCGAAGACAACGTAGTGCTGGGCACCATGATGCTCGAACGCAACGAAGTCGACGGTCTGGTCTCCGGTGCGGTACACACCACCGCCAACACCATTCGTCCGCCCCTGCAGATCATCAAGACAGCACCAGGCTCTTCGCTAGTGTCGTCGGTGTTCTTCATGCTGCTGCCGGATCAGGTGCTGGTGTATGGTGACTGTGCCATCAACCCGGATCCGAACGCCGAACAGCTGGCCGAGATCGCCATCCAGTCTGCAGATTCTGCAACCGCGTTCGGCATCGAGCCGCGCGTGGCCATGATCTTCTACTCTACCGGCACCTCGGGTACCGGTGCTGATGTGGACAAGGTGCGCGAAGCGACCCGTATCGCCAAGGAAAAGCGTCCGGATCTGATCATCGATGGTCCGTTGCAATATGACGCCGCCATCATGGCCGATGTGGCTCTGTCCAAGGCACCGAACTCTCCAGTTGCGGGTCAAGCCACAGTATTCATCTTCCCGGATTTGAATACCGGCAACACCACCTACAAGGCGGTACAACGCTCGGCGGATCTGGTTTCCATCGGCCCCATGCTGCAAGGTATGCGCAAGCCGGTCAACGATCTGTCCCGCGGTTCGCTGGTGGATGACATCGTCTACACCATTGCTCTGACCGCCATCCAATCCGAACAAGCCGGTGTGGTGGTCGACGCCTGAGTCGAGGGCCTATCCGGTCTCGGAACCGGTTCATGACAAGGAGCGCCTAGCGCTCCTTTTTTTATGGCTCTATCCCAGTTACCTGTTATGAATCAAGATGAATGGAGTCTGGACGAAAAGCAGACCGTTGGCGGCAGGGATGCCGCCGCCGAGCCTACACGGATGTATTCACGGCGTGTCTGTGTTCGTCCTGACTCCTGAATACGGGCTTGATGCCGGGTTTTGATCCGAGGAACGCATAACCGGGACCGAGCCTTTTTTATACTCGGCTGCCGCGCACGACGAAGATCCCAAGGGTTGCCGTAAAAGCAGGCGCATTTTCCCAGCAGACGCCACAATTCCGCTGACCCCTGCCACAGCTGCGCTGTAGCCATCTATCTGCAGCAATTCCAGTACTAATCTACACACTTACCCACAGTAAATGTGGATAACATCACAGGATGGTCATCAACCTGGACGATCGAATGCCGACAATCGGGCGAGATTAACCCGCTGGACGACTAAACTCATTCGGTGTAAAGCACTGTTATCCCATAGCCTCATCCCGATCGGAGTTCGTCATGCGCATACTGATCACCGGAGCCACCGGTTTTATTGGCCAGCACCTGCTAGCCGCCCTGGGTAAGAGTCATGCCATCACACTCCTCAGCCGCGATACCGTGCGGGCCCAACGGCTATTGCATTCGTCGACTTATCACTATCTAACGCTGAATGAGCTGGATTCGCTGGATGGCTTCGATGCCATCATCAATCTGGCCGGAGAGCCCATTGCCAACAAACGTTGGAGTACTTCCCAAAAACAGCGGATCTGCGAGAGTCGCTGGCATCTCACCGAGGCACTGCTGGAGCGGTTGCGGCACTGCTGCAACCCGCCACGGATCTGGCTCAATGCCTCAGCCATAGGCTTTTATGGTCGTCAGGAGAGTCAGCCGTTAACCGAGGACGACACCTGCATCCATCCTGAATTTACCCATGAGGTGTGTCGACGCTGGGAGCAACTGGCACTCGAAGCGAGCGACTATGGCTGCCGGGTCTGTATTGTCCGGATTGGTGTGGTGCTGGGTGCCGAGGGTGGCGCCCTAGCCAAGATGTTACCGGCATACCGACTCGGCCTGGGTGGGCCACTGGGCGATGGTCAACAGTATCTGTCGTGGATTGCCCTGACGGATCTGGTAGCCGTGTTTTTGTTTTTGCTCGAACACGAGCAGTGCCACGGCATTTACAATGCCACTTCTCCGCATGCCGTGCCGCAACAGGAGTTCTCCCGCCTGCTCGCACAGGCACTGCACAGACCCCACTGGCTACGGACACCCGCCTGGTTGCTGCGACTGCTGCTCGGCGAGATGGCCGACCTGCTGCTGTATGGACAGAACGTGGTGCCGCAACGCTTGCTGGAAGCGGGTTTCCAGTTCCAATATCCGAAGCTCAGCTCGGCACTGAAACATGCCCTGAAAGCAACCCACAACCATTTTTCGGTACCGGAAGTCTGAGGTCACCCGGCTGACGCCGGGTGACCCCACCACGAGACGGAGCGTGACGAGTTACCCCCCCTGCCGCAATCGGCTGGCGAGCACAGAACCCAGCAGGCGACGCATCGGCCCCTGGGCCGCCAGCATCACCAGAGCTGCACCCAGCAATGGCAGTCCCCACCACAACAGATAGTGCGGCTGCCAAGCCAATTCGCTCCATAACTGCTGCAGGGTCAGCATCACCAGCTCGGTTCCCAGCGCTGCCGAGAACCCCGCCAGCAAACCGGTGGCCAGCAGCTCCCAGCGCAGGGTCCGTTGCAGCAGGCGTTGACCCGCGCCCAGGGTCCGCATCAGCACCAGCTCCTGCCAACGGCGGGAAATTCCAGCCTGGACCTGGGTAAAGAGCACCAGCACGGCGGCCAACGCCACCAGTGAAAACATCAGCCCCAACGCGCGGCTGATCTGCTCCAGCACCCCTTGCAGACGCTGCATGATGCTATCGGTATCAATCAGGGTCAGAGCCGGATAACGGCGCACCAGCTCCACCTCCAGTTGTTGATCACCCGCCGGAACCCGCAGACTGGCCAGCCAGCTGGCGGGGTAATCCTGCAGCAGATCCGGCGAGAAGATCATGAAAAAGTTAGGCTGCATCTCCTCCCAGTTCACCTTGCGCAACGAACTGACTCGGGCCGAGATCTCCCGCCCCTCAATGTTAAATTGCAGCATGTCACCCAACTGGATACCCAGTCGTTCCGCCACCCCCTGCTCCACCGATACCTGACCCAGCTCTCCGGCACGCCACCAGCTTCCGGCCACCAGCTCATTGTGGAGTGGCGCCTGTTGCAACCAGGTCATGCTCAACTCCCGGTTCACGCCGGCTCGACCCGCATCCCCTTCCTCCTGGGCGACCGGCTCTCCAGCGATCTCGGTCAGTCGACCGCGGATCACCGGATAAAGATCGGAATGGGCAATGCCCTGCTGCTGCAACCACTGCTCGACGCCAGGTTTATCGGCCTGGGCAATATTCAGCACAAAGCGGTTGGGCAAATCCGCGCCCAACCGGCTATCAAAGCCACTTAAAATGGCGCTACGGCTGGCCCACAACACGCCAATCAACAGCAGCGCCAATGCGATGGCCGCCAACTGGGTCAAACTCTGCCAGCGCTCGCGGCGCAGATGAGCCAGCGCCAGCGCCAATCCAGTGCCACGTCGGGCTCGGGGCAGAACCAGCAAGAGTCCGTATGCCAGACCACCCTGGATCAACAGCAGGGCCACCATCCCCAGCAGCAGCCCCAGGCTCAGGCGTGCATCCGAGGTGAAGAGCCAGCCCAATAACAGGGTGCCGGAGAAGATCAGGGGCAGAGCCAACCATCCGGGAACCTGTCCCTGCACATCCTGCCGCAGCACCCGCTGCGGCGGTGTGGCTAACAGCCGCCAGAAGGGGACAAAGGATAACAGCAAGGTGATAAACAGGCTGACCAGTAACCCCAGAGCAAATGGCACCCAGGAGGGGGGAGGCATTTCTGGCGGCAGCAGAGAGCCGAGCAGTTGCAAGAAGCCTAAATGCAGCAGATAACCCAAGCCTCCGCCCAGCACAAAGGCCACCCCGGTCAGTAAGCCCAATAACGAGAGCATCCAGACCCAGAGCTGACGCCGACTGGCGCCAAGCGTCTTCAGCAGTGCCATGTTATCCGCCTGACGCCGGGTAAAGTGGTTCATGGCAATCTGCATCGCCAGCGCCCCCAGCAGCAGACCGATCAGCGAGGCCAGACGAAAGAAGCGTTCGCTGCGTTGCAACGGGCCACCACTGAGCTGAGTATCGGTTCCCGGCTGCAGCAGACGTTGTTCGACCAGCAACGAAGGCTTGAGTCGCGTCACCGCCTCAGCAATCACCGCCTGCTCCCCCTTGAACAGATAACGGTATTGGATGCGACTGCCTGGCAGGATCACCTGGGCCGGGGCCACATCCTGGATATGCATCAGCGCGCGCGGCGCCAGCAGGAAGGGCGAGAAATTCTCGTCCGGCTCCTGATGCAGCTCTCCGGCCACCCGCAATTGGATATTGCCCAATTCCACCGTCGCTCCCACCTTGGCCTGCAGCAACGCCATCAGTCGGGCGGATAACCAGATCTCCCCCGGTTTGACCTTCCCCTGAGGATGCAACTGCAGGTTTCCATAGAAAGGATAGCCATCACCCACCGCCTTGATGCTCGCCAGCTGCATGCTCTCGCCGACAAACAACATGGAGGAAAAACTCACCGTCTGACTCATCACCAGACCAGCAGGCAAGCTCTTGAGCTGGGAATCAGGCACGACACGACTGCTCTGCAAGACCAGATCCGCCGCCAGAAACTCCCGACTGCCCAGACCCAGGGCCTGCTGCAGTCGATCGGCCACCAGACTGACACACAGCACGCACGCCACCGCCAACGCCAGCGCCAGCACAAAGCCACGCAGGATACCGTGTCGCCCCTCCTGCCAGACCAGTCGTCGCGCCAAAGGCCAGAGCCCGGCAGCCGGTCGCGGAAGGCGCTTCATACCGGAACTGGCGCTCATGCCAAGACTCCAGTACGGATGTGAGAGATCTCGTTGACCTGGAGCTTGCCGCTATCCAGATGCAAGCGGCGGGCGCAGCGCAATGCGAGCTGTTCATCATGGGTGACAATCACCAGGCTGGTACCATGGTCGCGGTTGAGACGAAACAGTAGATCGGCAATCTTGTCACCGGTATGCCGATCCAGATTACCGGTCGGCTCATCGGCCAGCAGTAACGAGGGCTGACCAATAAAGGCGCGGGCAATCGCCACCCGTTGTTGCTCACCACCGGATAACTGTGCCGGATGATGATGGATGCGATCCGCCAGACCCACCTCGCGGAGCAAGAGCTCCGCCTTGACTCTGGCATCGGGCAGACCGCGGATCTCGGCGGGTAACATCACATTTTCCAGAGCGCTCAATCCAGGCAGCAGCAAAAAGGATTGGAAGATGAAACCAATATGCTCGGCTCGCAACTGGGCTCGCCCCTCTTCATCCAACTGCCCCAAGGCCACACCGGCAACCTCGATCTCGCCCTCGCTCGCCAGATCCAGCCCCGCGAGCAAACCCAGCAAGGTCGATTTACCGGAGCCGGAAGCACCGACCAGCGCCACTGTCTCTCCCGGCTTGACTTCCAGATTTATCCCCTCAAGTATGGTCAGCGTCTCCGACCCTAACGTGACCCTTTGTGTCACCTCGCGTACCACTATCATCGAAGGTTCTGCCATGCTCCGGATCCTCTGTTCATTGTTCGCCTTGTTGGCCTATTCGAGCCATGCTACCACCCTGCTCGTCTATGGCGACAGCCTCAGTGCGGGTTATCAGTTACCCACCGAAAAAAGCTGGCCCGCCCTGCTCGGCCAGGAGTGGAAAAGCCAAGGTCTGGAACTGCAGATCGTCAATGCCAGCGTCAGTGGTGAGACGACGCAAGGGGGACTGGCCCGACTGGATCAAGCCCTACGCACTCACGCTCCAGACTGGGTACTGCTGGAGCTGGGCGCCAACGATGGTCTACGGGGGTTACCGCCCCGCCTGACTCGGCAGAATTTGGAGCAGATGCTGCAACGCATCCAGCAACAGGGGGCTCGCGTCCTGCTGACCCAGATCCGCATTCCCCCCAACTATGGCGCCCGTTACATCCGTCAGTTTGAAACCATCTTTCCGGAGCTGGCCCAGCAATACCAGATCCCGCTGATCCCCTTCTTTATGGAAACCATCATTACCGATCCCGCACTGTTGCTGGCCGATGGCCTGCATCCGAATGCCCGCGGCCAGGAAAAAATTCGCGATCAGCTGGCACCGATCCTGACCCCGTTGCTGACGGCCCCCTAGATCCCGGCCAGCGCGGCCTGGCGAGTGTAAAATCAGGTAAAGTCCGGCGATTTTTTGTGCCGGCGCTTGTCCAAGCAAGACCATTTCGTATCATGGGCCGCCCTTGACCCATGACGGAAGAGTGGTTTATTTCCTGCCTATCGCCTGTGGAGAGCAATGATGATTCGGGTTTTACTGGTCGATGATGATGAAGAATTATGTGCCCTGCAGCATGACTACCTGAGTGGAGAGGGTTTTGCCGTCACCGTGTGCCACGATGGCCGCAGCGGCTTGCAGGCCGCACGCTCCGGTGAGTTCGATATATTGCTGCTGGATCAGATGTTACCGCAGCTCAATGGTGCAGACCTGTTGCGTCAGCTACGCCAGCACAGCAGCTTGCCGGTGTTGATGATCACCGCCCGTGGCGATGATGTGGATCGGATCCTGGGATTGGAAACCGGGGCCGATGATTATGTGGCTAAGCCCTGCACCCCGCGGGAATTAGTGGCTCGGATCCGTGCCATCCTGCGCCGTAGTGCGCCGGAAAAGGTCGACTCCGCAGATGGTGAATATCAGCTGGGTAAGCTCCAACTCTCCTCGCGGCGACGTCAGGCCTTCTGGCAGGATCAACTGCTCGACCTGACCAGCACAGAATTCAACCTGCTGGCCTCCCTGTGTCAGCATGTCGGCATGGTGTTGAGCAAGAATAAGCTCTCCGAACAGATCCTGGGTCGGCAACTGACCCGGTATGACCGCAGCCTGGATGTGCATATCAGCAACCTGCGACAAAAATTGGGCCTGCTGCAAGATGGCCGTAGCCCCATCCAGACGGTGCGAGGCGTCGGTTACCAGTTGCTGGATGATCGCTGATGAATCTGTTTTGGAAGATCTGGCTCGGTTTCTGGCTCTCCTTGCTGCTGATGGCGCTGGGCGCCGTGACCATGGTGCGGCTGTATGACGAAACACGATTGCAGAATCCGGATCAGGTGGCGGATAACAAGCGGACCGGGTTCATCATTGAGGCGACAGTACGCGCCCTCCAGGAGGGCGGCATTCAACAGCTGAAACGAATGATCGATATATTGCCGCTGCCCAGTGAAGATCGGGAACCACGACGCCCCTCTACTGGACAGGCTCTGGGCTATCCGGCTGCACGGGAACCGGTGCCACAGCCGCCATCCGGCGAGCAGCCAGCACCTGGAGAACAACAACGCCCTATGCCACCCGGGCCGGCTCCCCGTGACCCGAATCAGCCCCGCCACCCGATCCCTTTGGTGGTCAATGCTCAGGGACAGGATCTGCTGGGCCGTACAGTTCCCTTGCAGGCATGGCACCAGGCAATCTCCATGGTCAATCCGATATCGCAGGCTCCCGATGCCCGCAGCCCTGTTCGCCAGGTACAACTGCCGGATGGCCAACAAGTGACAGTGTTCATGCTCAATCGCATGCTGCCGCCGGAAGGCAACTTGCTGTTCGGGGTCATTGAAACCCCACTGTTGCTGCCGTTGAGCGCACTGCTGGCGAGTTTGATATTTAGTGGCTTGCTGGCCCGTTATCTGGTGCGCCCGATCCGCATCCTCCGCGATGGCTTGCGGCAGATCGCCTCCGGCCAGTTCGATGTGACCATGCGACGTCAGATGGGCAATCGCCGTGACGAGTTGGGGGAACTGGGACAGGATGCCGACAAGATGGCCCAGCAGCTCAAACAACTGCTCAGCACCCAGCGTCGCCTGTTGCATGACATCTCCCACGATCTGCGCTCGCCGCTGGCCCGGTTACAAGTTGCCATCGGCCTGGTGCGCCAAAGCCCGGAGCGTCTGCCGGAGATGCTGGAGCGACTGGAACACGAGACCATGCGGCTGGATGGCATGATCGGTGAGGTGCTGACGCTGGCGCGCCTGGAATCGGGAGTCCCCCAGTCCCAGGATGATTACCTGGATCTGGTCGCTCTGCTGCAAAGCCTGGTCGAGGATGCCCGCTTCGAGAACGATAGCCACCTCATCACCCTGCATATCGCCACGGCCGAGGAGTGCGTATTGGCCTGTCGGGGTGAATTATTGTGGCGCGCCTTTGACAACCTGCTGCGCAATGCCTTGCAGCACACGCCAGCCGGAGCCATGGTGATGGTTGGTCTCGATGAAGAGGCCGATTGGTACCGGATCACGGTGCAAGATACCGGCCCCGGGATCCCGCCGGAGTTGATGGATGAGGTGTTCGAGCCTTTCCACCATGCCGGGGATACTCGCGGCCATGGCCTGGGGCTGGCCATCGCCAAGCGAGCCATTAAAGCCCACCGCGGCACAATTGGTGCGGAGAATGTCGCCGAGGGGGGCTTGCGGCTGACCATCCGCTTACCTCGTCAGCCCCTTCAGAGACATGAAGCCGGTTAATGCCGGACCATAGCCCAACCGCTGCTCCGGATTTCTGAGCCCGGATCCCGGATAACAAAAAGCCCGTCACGAAGACGGGCTTTTTGTTGATTTGGTGGAGCTACGCGGGATCGAACCGCGGACCTCTTGCATGCCATGCAAGCGCTCTCCCAGCTGAGCTATAACCCCAAATCAGAGGTTTCAACCGTCGATGACAGCTGACTGGAAAGTGGTG
>RRZU013089760.1_pt1 | contig 10466 bp, 9 predicted proteins | sample 2165561 | NCBI WGS metagenome assembly RRZU01 (sample SAMN10456909, study PRJNA506462) | wastewater metagenome | isolation source: wastewater sludge | place: USA: Moscow, Idaho | reverse complement strand
TCTCAATTGTTTGAATACAAATTTAACCTATTATATTCAAATAAAAAAACTCTGCCAGACCATTATCCGACAGAGTTTAGTTTATTTAGCATGAAAATTTACTTATTCGTAGGCTCCCATTTTAAGCATATTTACTTCGCGTTCGTTCAGGAAACGGTATTTACCGCGAGGTAAATTCTTTTTAGTTAGACCCGCAAAATACACACGATCCAATCGTAATACCTTGTATCCCAGTTTTTCAAAAATTCGACGCACTACGCGATTCTGTCCTGAATGAATTTCGATACCAACCTGTTTGAAATCGCCATCTTTCACAAATTCGAGCGAATCGGCTGCAATTTTAAAATCTTCAAGCTCCACACCGGCCAGTATAGCCTCATAATCCTTTGCTTCAAGAGCTTTATCAAGCGCAACGTGGTAAATTTTCTTCTTCTCGAATTTTGGGTGAGTCAGTTTTGATGCGAGGTCACCATCGTTAGTCAATAAAATAACACCGGTGGTATTACGGTCAAGACGTCCAACAGGGTAAATACGCTCACTACATGCATTTTTTACCAAATCAAGCACAGTCAGTCTGTCATGCGTATCTTCTGATGTAGTAACACAATCTTTGGGTTTATTCAACAACAAATACACTTTACGCTCCGAGCGAACCGGTTGGTTGTGGAACATAATTTTATCAGTATGCATTACTTTGGTACCCAGTTCATTTACAACTTCACCGTTTACCGAGATTACACCCGCCTGAATAAATTCATCAGCCTCACGACGTGAACAAATACCTGCATTGGCCAAAAATTTATTTAAACGAACAGGCTGAGTTAAATCAACCGTATTTTTACGGTATTCAAGCTGTTTTTTGGTGCTGTATTTTGCATTCGGATTGTAGTTGCCATCGTGCTGTTTGCGCATTGGCTTGCGGAATTTCGGGGTATCATTCTGATTGTCAAAACGATATTCCACAAAGTCGGTCAACTGACCTTCGCCCGGTTTTTTAATGGTAAGTCGGTTACCATCAACATGATCGTTTGTGCGGGTTCTTGGACGTAATCTTGGACGGTTGTCTTCGTCTCTGTTGCTATAAGGGCGCTGTTCGCCACTATACGGACGACGCTCACGGTTGTTATCGTAGGGACGACGTTCGCTACTGTTTCCACTATTGAATGAACGACGTTCACCATTGTTACTACTGGTAAATGAACGACGCTCGCCATCGTAAGGGCGACGTTCGCTATTTCCATCGTACGAACGACGTTCACGGTTGTTATCATACGGACGACGCTCGCCACTGTTACTGCTATTGAATGAACGACGTTCGCCATCGTTGCTGTTAAATGAACGACGCTCACCATCGTAAGGTCTGCGTTCGCCATTGTTGTTTCCATAGCTATTGCCACTGCGTGACTCAAATCTCCTTTTTTCTCCTCCCGTTGAGTTGCCGTCGCGGCTTTCAAAACGGTTGTTGTTGTCAGTTCGGTTATAATTGCGATTTTCATTTTCACCGCCAAATTTTGAAGGGGTTTTTGAGCCTCTTAAAATTGACTTCATTTCGCGTTTTTCAAATGGTTTACCATCACGGCCGGCAGGCTTTCCCTGCCATTTTTCATTACTGTTCATTATTAGTTTATCAGTTTAAATAAATTAGCGTACAAATTTCGGAAAAAAACCGGAAATAGCAACATAAACAGCTGTTTATTTTGAATATAAATAACATTTTAAGTCGCAATTAAGTTTGTTTAGCATTCAAAATAATTGATATCCTTACCGTAAGCAATAAATACGGTTCGAATTTTAGCTTTTATCATTTCCACAAAAACATATCCACCAAAAACCTGCATACAAACATTATTAATTATCAACTCATTACAAACGCATGTATACACAATTACAATTTTTTTACACAGTTTAGCCTACAAACGCTTGTTTCAATAGTACAAAATAACTATCTTTGCACCGCTTTTCGAGAAATGGCGGGATAGCTCAGTTGGTTAGAGCGTCGGATTCATAACCCGGAGGTCACGAGTTCAACTCTCGTTCCCGCTACATAACAAGAGGATAGTTTTCTGATGAAACTATCCTCATGTTCTTTTTAGCAATATATTATTCAATAAAACTCGCTTTTTTGTACTATTTTTATATCTTTGTTTACAGATAATAAAATATGAATATGTCAAAAACATTACTAACAACGCTAATACTGATTATTTTCCAACTTTCAGCCTTCTCACAAATTGAAAAGATTACTGGTCACTGGAAAACCATTGACGACAAAGACGGCACCGAAAAGTCGGTTGTGTTTATTTTTAAAGCCACCAACGGTAAGTATTATGGCAAAATAGAAAAACTTTTTAAAGACTCTGCCCGACTGTGTACTGAATGCGAAGGAAAAAACCACAATAAACCCATAACCGGATTATTGATAATAAACAATATGTCGCTACGCAACGATGTATTAACCGGTGGAACCATACTCGACCCCGCAACAGGCAAAATATACAATTGCCATATTAGCTACGATGTAGCAACTGGTAAATTAACCGTAAGAGGTTCATTAGATAAAAAGGGTTGGATAGGCCGCTCACAAATATGGAGTAAATACTCAGTATCCGAGTAGTGTTAAATAATGTCAACAAGACAATTTTACCTGAAAAACATGTTGTATAACATATTTTTTAGCCATATCTTTGCATCGTGTTTTTCATGGTATTAGATTTAAGGTTAATAAGGATTGGGTTGTCGGGAGACAACCTTTCTTTTTTTCGGCAATTTGACAACAAATATATATTTCGGCTGTTTTAAACGCATACTTGCAGTACAGTACACATCAGAAATTAAAATAATTTACTTAAATTTGCGCTAAACTGTTTTTAAGTGCTATGTCAAAAAAAATGACGAATACCAAAAAGATGCTCATTGAAGTTGCCCGCGAACTTTTTGCCCTCCACGGCAAAAAAGAGGTTACCATGAACGATATTGCTGAAGCGTCGAAAAAAGGACGCCGCACGCTATACACCTATTTTACCAATAAAGAAGAAATATACAAAGCCGTAATCGATCGGGAACTGGAAACAGTACTTGAGCGATTAAACAAGGTATCGAACGAAGCAAAAGAGCCGGATGTTAAACTCACCAATCACATAATTACCCATTTGGACGCTATAAAAGATGTGGTGAACCGGAATGGGTCGCTGAGAGCCGATTTTTTTCACGACATTTACGAAGTAGAACGCACCCGCCGAAAAATCGACATCAAAGAACAAGCATTAATAAAAAAGATTCTTGCCGATGGTGTTGAAAAGAAACTATTCAAACGAATGGATGTTGAATTGTCGTCCATTGTACTTTTTTATGCTATCAAAGGTCTCGAAGTGCCTTACATCCGCCAAAACATAAGCGATAGTTTTGAACAAAACAAAGATTACATTGTGGAGTTTGTGTTGAGAGGGATTAAAAAATAAAATTCATTCATTTAAATAAAAAAACCATGTTTGCAATTAAGAAACATGGTTTTTTTGTGACTGTACGATAGGATTTATTTCATTACTTCCTGTTGTTGACGCACTGACTCTTCGTGAATAGCCACCAATACTGTTTTCATAAATTCAGCATCCATTCCCATTTGTTCAGCTTGTTTGATACGGGTTTGCAGAATCTCGTCGTAACGCTGCGATTGAAGAATAGGCATATTATTTTCCTTTTTATACATTCCTATTTCGCGCGATACACGCATACGTTTGGCCAGTAATTCCAGTAAATTCACATCCAATTCATCAATTTGACGACGCAACGAAGTAAGGCTTTCGGTACTTTGAGTAGTGTCACGAATCACCAGTGTATTCAGAATTAAATCCAACACTTCAGGTGTAACCTGCTGCGCGGCATCGCTCCAGGCTTTTTCAGGGTTACAGTGCGATTCTACGATAAGACCATCAAAGTTCAGGTCCATAGCTTGCTGACAAAGTGGTGCAATGAGTTCACGCTTACCACCAATATGGCTCGGATCGCAAATAATAGGCAAAGTAGGCAACTGACGACGTAATTCAATAGGAATATGCCACTGTGGTAAATTACGGTAAATTTTTTTGTCGTACGAGCTAAATCCGCGGTGAATAACACCCAATTTACGAATTCCAGCATTGTACACACGTTCTACAGCGCCAATCCACAAGTCGAGGTCGGGGTTTACCGGGTTTTTAATCAGCACCGGAATATCCATACCTTCCAGAGCATCGGCTACCTCCTGCACTGCAAATGGGTTAGCAGTGGTACGTGCACCAATCCACAGCATATCCACATCGTAAGCCAATGCTTCGCGAACGTGAGCTGCAGTGGCTACTTCCACGGCAGTATACATACCTAACTCCTCTTTTACCCGCTTTAACCAGGGGAGAGCTTTTATACCATTCCCTTCGAAACCGCCCGGTTTAGTACGGGGTTTCCAAACACCTGCGCGGAAGATTTTTATACCGCGTGCCGACAATTTGCGGGCAGTTTCCATTACCTGCTCTTCGGTTTCGGCACTACAAGGCCCGGCAATGAGCAACGGACGTTTGGCATCCACACCGGGTAATAAAATTGATTCGAATTCCATATTGATTGTTTTTATATTTTTCGTATGAATAAAATATTTAATGCATCGTTCGATGCCATTTAGTTTTTCAATGTTTTAATACGCTCTAAAGCCCTCCGAAGCATATCCTCGTTAGCACAAAGCGAAATACGCACATATCGTGCCCCTTTATCCCCAAAAATAAATCCGGGAGTTATAAAAACATTCGCCTCGTAAAGTACTTTATCGGCAAGCTCTTCGCTACCTTTATAACTGTCGGGGATTTTTCCCCACAAAAACATACCTACCTGCTCCGGACGAAAGCTACATCCTAAAGTATGCATAATTTCTTCGGCCAACGAACGACGCTCCGCATACAATTGGATATTCATTTTTGTATGCCACTCGTCGGTATTGTTCAATGCTGCCACAGCTGCAATTTGCATAGGTTTAAACTGACCACTATCAATATTGCTTTTTACCTTCAGAATCCATTGCACAAACTGAGCATTGGAAGCCAGCAGGCCCATACGCCATCCGGGCATATTGTGCGATTTACTCATTGAGTTTAGTTCAATACAAATATCTTTGGCTCCATCCACCTGTAAAATGCTGAGGTGTTTTTTGTTCAGAATAAAACTGTAAGGATTATCGTTGCAAATTACGATGCTATGTTTTTTGCCAAAGGCAACTAATTTTTCAAACAAGTCCATGGTGGCTGGTGTACCGGTAGGCATGTTCGGGTAGTTGACCCACATAAGTTTCACCTTCGACAAATCCATTTTTTCGAGCGCATCAAAATCGGGCTGCCAGTCGCTGTCCTCGAGCAAGTCGTATGTAATTACATTTGCCTGAAGCAAATTACTTACCGACGAATACGTTGGATATCCGGGATTTGGAACTAAAACACCATCACCCTGATTCAGAAAAGCCATTGAAATATGCAAAATCCCTTCTTTTGAACCGATTAATGGCTGAATTTCGTTGGCCGGATTCAATTCTACATTGAACCAGCGTTTGTAAAAGCCGGCAAAAGCACTTCGCAATTCAGGAATACCTACATAGGGCTGATAACCATGCACAGTGGGCTGTGCAGCCGATTCGGCCAGAGCCTGAATGGTTTCGGCCGATGGAGGTAAATCCGGGCTTCCTATACCCAGACTAATAACATCGAGGCCACGGGCATTCATATCTGCCACTTCTTTTAATTTGGTTGAAAAATAGTATTCCGAAACCGAGTTCAGCCTTTCGGCCGGAACAATATTGAATTGAGAATTCATACTTTGCAATTGTTAATTATTCAACAGGTGTTATTCCTTCTACATACTCGCCCAAAGTTCTGATTTCCTTTACCAATGGGCGTATTGCTACCAACGACTGTTTGTAACGTTCGTGATCTGCAAATTTAAAGTCGACGTAAAACTGATATTCCCATTCGCGTCCGATAATGGGCAGAGATTGTATTTTAGTAAGATTAATATCGTAGAATGAAAACACAGAAAGCACTTTTGACAAGCTACCTTCAGAATGATGCAGCGTGAATACAATGGATGCCTTGTTTATGACTTCATCCTGTTGAATTTCGTCGACCACCCATTGATTACCGAAAACCAGAAAGCGGGTAAAATTTCGTTTATTTGTTTCAATTCCTTTGGCAAGCACCTCTAAACCGTAAATTTCGGCTGCACGCTCGCTGCACACAGCTGCCTGACCCGTAATTTTGCCGGATTGGATATCGCGGGCAGCAAGAGCAGTATCTTCGTGTTCTACCGCTTTTACACCCGGTAGAGTGTTCATAAAATCTTTACATTGCATCAAAGCTATGGGATGCGAGTGAATCTCCCTGATTTGATGAATACCTTGCCCCGGCAAGGCCGCTAAACAGTGCGAAATCCGCAACTTATATTCGCCGGCTATTGCATAATTGTATTCCTTTAGCAATTCATAATTCGGCAACAAGCTACCCGCAATGGTATTTTCAATTGCCATAATTCCTACCACATTGGGATCCTTCTCAATGGTAATGAAAATATCTTTGAACGTAGTACAGGGTATAATCTCTACATCCTCATTTTTGAAAAATCGCTCTGCGGCTATGCCGTGATATGCTCCTAACCCACCTTGTATAGCAACTCGTTTCATCCGTATAAAATTATTCTTTTTAATTATCTCATAAAACCCCTACATATTCACACTTTTGCATGCATCCCGATAGTTAACGGGATTAAGTGTTGTGCCAGTTTCATCTGAATATACTTGTTTATTAAAAAAAATCCTGCTCAATTTATTTTGAGCAGGATTTATATGTTTAATGTGAATTCATTCTGTTTCTACACATACGTTTATCCTGCTCTTACCTGCTAAAGTAAAAGTAAAAATAAAAGTATGTAAAAAATCGCGACATTGCTTATTATTTTAATTACGGTGCAAAAGTAATACATTTTATGAAAACAACAACAATTCATTAATAAAATCTTATTAAAAAATTCAATTTGTAATTTAAAGTACGATTATCAAAAAGGTTGAGACTACAATCAAACAAGTACGGTATTTGAAGTGTTAACTCAAAATATCCGGAATTTCACTTGAGAAAAATATATTTATACAGAAATCATAACATTCAGAATTATTTATTTAGTAAGTTTGCAGGCTCAAATTAATCACTAAAATCCTCTTATTTATATGAGAAATATTCTTCTTACCCTATTTACCTTGCTTTTTGTATTGTTTACCAATGCACAAACCCGTACCGGTTCAGAAGCACTTGAAATTGCCAATCGGGTTTTCGCCACGGGCACATCGGGCAATAATCAAATAAAAAAGGCCCCTTCGAAGCAAAAATCACTCAGTCTGGCACTTACAAAAAAGGTTAAGACACAAAACGCGGATTCAGTTACCGGCTATTATTTGTTTAAAGGAGAAAACAGCTACGTAATTGTATCGGGCGATGAGCGCGCTGTACCTGTTTTAGCCTATTCGGACGAAAGCAGTATTGACTTGGAAAATATGCCTGAAAACATGGCTTACATGTTATCGGTATATGCATCGGAAATTTCAAATTTATATTCGGGAAATAGTACATTGGTATATACCAGCACCGAAGAAAGTAGTGGTAGTTCCTTATCGCCATTGTTAGGTAATATTAAATGGGATCAGGATGACCCATACAATTTACTTTGTCCACTCATGCCGGGCACATCCACACGTACCGTTACCGGCTGTGTTGCTACAGCCATGGCACAGGTTATGCGCTATCACAAATGGCCTGTAAGCGGCTCAGGCGCAATATCGTATACCAGTTCATCCAATAAAATTGCGGTTACAGCCACGCTAACCGGCACCAATTACGACTGGACAAATATGAGCGAAACATACGACTCAAACAGTACTACTGCACAGGAAAGCGCCGTATCAACCCTTATGTTTCACTGTGGAGCCATAATAAATATGGACTACGGACTTTCGAGCGGAGCATCGACCAACAAAATGGGGCAAGCCTTTAAAAACAACTTTGGCTACAATCAAAACATTCAACAATATTCACGTAACTACTTTAGTCGCACAGAGTGGATACAGAAGATTAAAACTGAATTAAATGCCGGCCGGCCGGTAATCTACTCAGGTTCATCAAATGAGGCGGGACATGCTTTTGTGTGCGATGGATATGATAGTAACGACTATTTTCATATTAACTGGGGATGGAGCGGACAATCCAACGGATATTTTAAGCTTTCAGCATTAACACCCGAATCGCAGGGAATTGGAGGGTCAACAGGCGGATATAACTTTGACCAGGACATTACAGTTGGTATTTGCAAACCCGATGTAAGTATAGCATCCAGCTATTTCATAGTAATGAACGACACTATTGTTCATTCAAAAAAGACTTATACCCGTGACGAATCTTTCTCTTTAACTTTCAATTCGGTTTACAATATGGGATTAAATACTTTTGGAGGTAAAATCGGAGTAGCATTGATTTCCTCGGGAGGTACAACAACCATGCTTAAGGAATATAATGTTTCTTCCCTTCAACCCTATTATGGCTACAATACATTAAACACATCAGGACTAACTATACCTTCAAGTATTAGTAATGGTGATTATTCCATTTACCTGGTATATCAGCCTACCGGAAGCAGCATCTGGACAAAAATTTTAACTCCATATGGTATTTCTAATAAACTGAATGTTACTGTTGGAAGTTCAAGCGTAATTATGACTATCGCAGCCGGAGCACATAATTTGAGTTTGACCAACTTATCGACTACGGGCAATCTTTATCAGAACAAAGCCGGCCGTATAAATGTAAGTATAACCAACAATGGCACAGAATACAACTCTACAATTGGTGTGTATCTGCAGAGCACCACAAACTCAGCTTTAAACCAATTGGTAAGTACTGAGAACCTGAATGTTGTAAATGGCGAAACCGTATCATTTAATTTCAGCGACAGCATAAAGCTCGCTCCGGGTACGTATTATTTGGCTGCCATGTACGACCCAACAAACAATCCGACCAATGCCGCCTCACTGGAGCAGCTAGGAAATGTAGTAACCGTACAAATTTATGCTACTCCCACTGCGAGTCCGGTGCTCACGCTTACATCGCAGGCAAGCTTTGCAAACAATGCCAGCGTTGACAAGAACAGCGCTACAATTACAGCAAATATTAACAATACCGGCGGCTTTTACGACAAAAAGCTGATAGCATTTATATTTGAAACAACCGGTGGCTCATCATTAACTTATTTGGGCTATCAAACCGGACTGATTGACCAAAACGAAACTGCTATTGTAAAATTTACCGGAAGTATTGATTTGCCACTAAAAAACTATATGGCTATTATTTATGCACAAAACACATCCGGTTCTTGGACCAAAATTACACCAAACTCATACGGTTTAGTAAATTTCACACTGGTAGATAATTCTGCTACAGCACTTACAGAAATAGCCGGCAACAATGATATTATCTGTTATCAAATTCCGTCGCAGAATGTACTTTGCATAAAATCGGGAACGGAATTAACGACACTTCAACTGATTGACTTATCAGGAAAAGTACTAATAAGCACTATGCCTAATAGCAACAGTTACGATATTAGTACTACTGAATTAAAATCGGGTATTTATTTGTTAAAATCAACAACTAAAAATGGTGTATCAACCATAAAAGTAAGTATAGCAAATTAAATAATAATCCAATAACTGCAAATGCCCTTTTATCTGATTGATAGAAGGGCATTTTTGTATCTATATCCATTTATATTAAATAAAAACCGTATTTTTGCAACCGATAAAAAAAACACAAATTCGATTTAAGAAAAACATCAAAAAATTTAGTACAAAAATGGAAAAAAGAACTGTAGGCATTCATGAAAAACTGCCATTATTACAAAGCCTGCCATTAAGTTTACAACATCTGACTGCTATGTTTGGGGCAACCATACTTGTTCCGATATTACTGGGAGTTGACCCGGCGATAGCTCTGTTGATGAACGGAATTGGCACTATCCTTTACACCCTGGTAACTAAAGGTGGTATTCCGGCCTATTTAGGCTCCAGTTTTGCCTTTATCGCACCGGTAATGCTAATTTCGTCGACATATGGTGGTTTTGCACATGCACAATCGGGCTTTATATTCTTTGGTCTTTTTTTCATAATCATTTCATTTGTAGTATATAAATGGGGTATCAAATGGATCGACGTAGTTATGCCACCTGCAGTTATGGGTGCGGTGGTAGCCATCATTGGTCTCGAACTGGCACCTGTAGCCGTACAAATGGCAGGCCTTGCTCCATTTCCGGCTAATATAGGTCAAACAGTACAACCTTTTGAAATGAATACCAATACCGTTATTATATCAATGTTTACATTAATAGTTGGGATAGCGGGTTCAGTCCTTTTCAGAGGA
>RRZU012768094.1_pt1 | contig 10466 bp, 10 predicted proteins | sample 2165561 | NCBI WGS metagenome assembly RRZU01 (sample SAMN10456909, study PRJNA506462) | wastewater metagenome | isolation source: wastewater sludge | place: USA: Moscow, Idaho | reverse complement strand
TTTCTAATTTTTCATCATCACTCATATAAAAATATATTACAAATATCATTATAAATGTAAGTATTAATTGTAAAACAAATGGATACACTGTATTTATTGTAGCTATAAATCCACCTAATTTCAATCCAACTGCACTACCTATTATTGCTGCTGAACTTATTTTAGCTATATTAGATGTCTTATTTTTATTACTACTATTTTCGCTAACATGTCCATAAATAATACTATAAGTAGCTCCTGAAAATATTCCTGATAACAATCTAGATATTATCATAAATGTCAAACTACCTGATAATCCAAACATAGCCTGACTTATTCCATATCCAAATGGTATAAATAAAAACATCTTTTTCTTTCCTAATTGATCTGCTATTGCACCTAAATAAGGTGATGACATAAACATCATCACACTCATTGCTGCTAAAAATACACCTGAAATACTCTTATCTAAATGTCTAAGTTCAATAAGACTTGGTGTTGCTGGATGGCCTAGATTATATATAATCATTAACATAAACATCATAATTGCCATCTTATTTAAATTTTTAATATTTTCTTTTTCTCTATTCAATTTTACTTCCCACTATCTCCATAATTTGATAATACTCTCGCACTTGGGTCATTTACATTACATCCTTCCCAAGTTTTATTAGGCATCCAGAAATCAACGATCCATTCTGCTTTCCCATCATAATATTTTTCAAATATTTCTCTATACAATAATGATTCTTTTGTAAATGGTGTTCCATATTTATATTTTGCTTTAGCTGCTTCTAAATCAACATCTGTATATTTCTCTTCTGCATATGCTTTTAAATAATCTACCATAGAATGTCCTACAGCATCACTAAATGCTGCTTTTTCTCTATATAATATGCTATCTGGTAAATATCCTAATCCTTCAAATGCTTTTCGTAATAAATATTTTCCTTGCCCATAGATATTCATTTTCTTAGCAGGATTTATACTCATACAGTAATCAACAAAATCTAAATCTCCAAATGGAACTCTTGCTTCTAATGAATTTGCAGCAATTGTTCTATCTGCACGTAAGACATCATACATATATAATTCTCTAATTCTTTTTTGTGATTCTTTTTGAAATTCTGCAGCATTTGGAGCAAAATCAGTATATTTATATCCAAATATTTCATCACTTACTTCTCCTGTTAATAATACTTTTAAATCTGTATTTTCATGTATATATTTACATACTAAGTACATACCCATACTTGCTCTTATAGTTGTTATATCCCATGTTTCTAAGTGCCAAATAACTTTTTCTAATGATGATAACACATCATCTTTAGTCATTATTACTTCTGTATGTTCAGTTCCTAAGAAATCTGCTACTTCTTTTGCATATTTTAAATCGATTGGATCTGTATCCATACCAACTGCAAATGTTTGTATTGGTTTATTTAAATGTTTTTGAGCAATTGCACAAACTAATGATGAATCTAATCCCCCGCTTAATAAAAATCCTACTGGTGCATCTGAATGTAATCTTTTGATTACTCCTGCTTCAAGCTTTTCTCTTATATTTTTAACTATTGTTGCTTCATCTTGGTCTATTATCATTTTAGGATCTGCTATATCATTATATAAATAAAATTTTCCATCTACAAAATAATGACCTGGAGGAAATGGTTTTACATCGTTACAGAATTCTATTAACCCTTTTGCTTCTGATGAAAATGCAATTTTACCAGTTTCTTTTGTATATCCATAAAATAATGGTCTTATTCCGATTGGATCTCTTGCTGCCATTATTTGCCCTGTTGTTCCATCATATAAAACTAATGCAAATTCAGCATCTAACATTTTTAACATAACTTCAAATCCATATTTTTCATACATTGGTATTAATACTTCACAATCACTATCTGAATTGAATGTATACTTGTCTTTTAATAGTTCTCTTAATTGTTCAAAGTTATAAACTTCTCCATTACACATAAGTTCTTTACCATTATGCATAAACGGTTGATTTCCATTTGAGCTTAAATCCATTATAGATAATCTATGAAATCCCCAAATACCACCTTTTTCTACTGTCATACTTTGATTATCTGGACCTCTATGAAATATATTATCATAGCTCTTTGTAAATCCTTTCTGATCCATTCTCTCATCTGATGAAAATACGAAACCACACATAATCTCAACTCCAATTCTTAATTATATAATTTTTAGTTATTCAAATAAAAAACCCGCATATGCGGGTATCATAATATATATAACTAAAACAGTATTATTTATAAAGTTTTTTTAGTTACATGATACGGAAATACTTCTAAGAGTATTCGATACCCGCCAATACTAACGTAATTGGATTACGTCCTAGTCTACTAACATAATTATTTTATGCTTTCGGTAGGCAGCTCCTAGGTGTTCTTCGCTTAAAACTCCACTATTGGGCTCTCACCATCCCCAACTCGCTTTAGTTTCTGTTAAAAGTTACTCTCCTAATCATAGCCTTTATCTTTCATTTGAATTATTTAAGTTAATTATAATAGATAGTTTTAAATATGTCAATAACATAATATTAATACTATCTATATTTTTTATATATTAATAAACTTTTATATTTTTATTTAACAATTCTTTTTGTGTCTCATTTAATACTGTATCAATTTTACTATTTCTTTCTAGTCTTAGCTCATTATATTTAGATATGAAATCTTTTGATCCACTTCCTCTTTTTAACTCTTTATTCACTTCTCTTTCAAATTTTCTTTGATAACGTAATACTTCTGCTTTTTGTTCATATGTTAGATTTAAGTTCGATACAAATTTTATAATCTTATCATTTTTATTTTCATAATTAGATTTTTGTTCATTTATATAATTATTAAATGCATTCATTTGATCACTAGTTAAAACATTTGCTATATCTTTATATCTTTTTTCTTCTATTTCATCTATCTTTTCTTTTTTATTTTCATATTTTGCTATATCATTTTCTACTGATTTTGCTTCTTCTCTATATTTTTTAAATATTTTATCTAATTTTTCTTGTTGTTTTTCATTTGTATTTATCTTCGTATATAGTACTTTTCTTGGAACATTCATAATATAAACTTTTTTATAGTCATTCTCATTTTCAATTGAAAATGTAAGTGTTGATACAATTAAAACAAACATTAATATTTTTTTCATACTTACTCCTATATTTTATTTTTTAATAACAAAATTTTATCATATTAATAACTATAAATCAAATTTTGATAACTCCTATTAATTATAATATGATATAATTAATTATATTTTATTTAGGAGGATTTAAATGATTATACTTGGTAGCCAATCAGTTGCTAGAAAGAATTTAATAAAAATATATAATAGTGAAATTGATATTATTGAAGCAAATATTGATGAAAAATATGATAATAATAAATCTATTTATGAAAATGTAGTTGACATTGCTACACAAAAAGCTGAATATATTTTAAATAAATACAATAATACTCATAATTTAAATGACAAAATACTTCTTTGTGCTGATACTGTTGTATTAAATAATGGTGCTGTCTTATTTAAGCCTAATTCATACGATGAAGCATATAATGCAATAAAAAGTTATTCTAATGAAAAAGTAGAGGTCGTTACAGGTGTTTATTTAAAGTATAAAGATGAAATTCATCAATTTTACGACTCTTCATATGTTTCATTTTCTAATATAGACGAATCTAATATTGATTCATATTTATCAGAAAATGATTATTTATCTATTTCTGGTGGACTTGATATAAATACTATAAATAAATACTTTGAATATGAAATAATAGGATCTTATTCAAATATTATTGGATTACCGCTAGAAAAAATAACTACAATATTATCAGAATCATTTGATTACAATATTGACAAGCACATCGATGTTTTTAGAGCTACAGTCAGAACATTTCCAAAATTGAATGATAAGTATTATTTATTAAAATGTTACACATTGGATAAAAAACATATTGCTTATTGTTCTATCGGTGGTGGATACCATAAGTTTGATGATAAAATTGAAACAATAAAAAAAGAAGCCCTAGAAGAAGGCGGCTTCATTATTGATAATATTAATTTTATTGGAAATGCAAATGAATTTGCATCACTTAAAAGATTTATTCAATATAACAAATTAACACATCATGTATACTATTCTAGTGATGTAATTGGATTTGGCGATGTTAACTACATTGATTATGAAAATGATGTTATTCTTGGTGTCGAAGCATTTACTCGTGATGAATTAATAAATCTTTTAGAAAAGCAAGTTGAATATTTTAAACCATTAACTAATTATCCATTTTATCAAGCTAGTATGATTGATTTAGAAATGGTAAAGAGATTAAAATAATCTATTACTTACTATAATTAGGTGCTTCTTTTATTATTATAACATCATGCGGGTGACTTTCAACTAATCCTGCTGATGTTATTTTTACAAATTTTCCATTTTCTTTTAGTTCTTCTATTGTTTCAGTTCCACAATATCCCATACCTGATCTAATTCCACCACATAATTGATAAATAACTGATGATAATTCCCCTTTACATGCTATCATTGATTCTATACCTTCAGGAACTAATTTTTCTTTAGAGGTATCTGTTTGGAAATATCTGTCTGTGCTTCCTCTTTCCATAGCTGCAAGTGATCCCATTCCTACATATGTTTTATATTTTTTCCCATCTTTTTCTATAACTTCTCCTGGTGCTTCATCTGTTCCTGCAAGAAGCCCACCAAGCATAACACAGTCTGCTCCAGCAGCTAATGCTTTTACTATATCTCCTGATATTTTTATTCCTCCATCAGCTATTAATCCTACTCTTTTTTTAGCACATATTTCTGTTATCTCCATTATCGCACTTATTTGAGGTACTCCAACACCTGCAACAACACGTGTTGTACATATTGATCCTGGTCCTACTCCTACTTTAACTGCACTTACTCCAGCTTTTATCAAATCTACTGCAGCTTCTTTTGTTACTATATTTCCACCTATTATTTCTAATTTTGGAAAATTATTTTTGATTTCTTTTATCTTATCTATTACACCTTTAGAATGACCATGAGCAGAATCTACAGTTATAATATCTACTCCTGCTGCAACTAGTGCTTCTACTCTCTTAATAGTGTCCTGTCCTACTCCTACAGCTGCTCCAACTCTTAATTTCCCATTATCATCTATACATGCATTAGCATCTTTTAAAGATATATTTGAATTTTTACCTTTTATAAATTCTTTTATTTTACTTATTGCAGAATTAGAAGATGGCGTTATTTCTTGTTCTAACTCAATTGATTTAACTTTCTTTACTTCTTCAGCTTGTTTTTCAATACTCATATTTTTATGTATAAATCCTAGACCACCTTCTTTTGCTAATGCAATCGCTAATTCTGATTCTGTTACTGTATCCATAGCTGCACTCATTATAGGTATGTTTAATGTAATCTTTTGAGTTATATCAACCCTTAAAGAAACCTCATTTGGTAATATTGATGATTTTTGTGGTATTAATAACACATCATCAAATGTTATTCCTTCCATTACAATTTTGTCAGATTTGCTCATCTTTTCATCCTCCTAATAAAATATATATAAAAAAAACTTACAACAAAATGGGTGTAAGTTTAAAAACTACACCATAGAGACTAATTTACGGTTAGTCGTAGAGACACTTGACCATATTACAAGCTTATACGGTATTATTTATCTATTTTATTAATTTTAGCATTTTATTTTGATAAAATCAATTCATATTATTTTTTTATTTTAAATTGAACTTTCCATTGCGTTCCTGATTCAACTTGATGAGCTCTTGCAAATGACCCTTGATTTATAGCAACTCCTATTTTGTGTAGTGAATTGACATATAATAATGTTCCCCCTGTATTAACTTCTGAGAATGATCTAACATATTTAACATCACTACTATATACTTTTCTATTTTCATGATTTACTGATACTTCTAATATATCTCCGTACTTAATACCTAATGTATCAAATGTTTCTTTTGGTATATTTGTCCATAAATTCCCAAATCGAACATCCAAAATATCTATTGTTCCAGATACTTGATTATTATCTGTAACTTCAACTTCTACTACATTTAACATCGCTAATTCACTTAATTCTAATTTTGGTCCAACTTCTTCATATGATATAACTCCACTTGCTAATCTTGCCCCTGTAAATGCATATATATCACGTCCATGGAATGTATATGACTCATTTGAATATGGTAATCTATTTTTAGTTTCATCTATTTCTCTTATTTCTTCAATACCTATATTTAAATGTATATGAGTTAATGTACCATTATTTGGAGTAACAATATACTTCCCATCTTTTGTTTTTGCAACTATACTTTTTCTGTCACTTCCAACACCTGGATCAACAACTGATACAAAAACTGTTCCAGTAGGCCAATATTGTAACGTTTGAACTATTCTATAAGATGCATTCCAAATATTATATGTTTCTATTTCATGCGTTAAATTGTATATTTTTAAGTCAGGATTTACACCTAACGAAACTCCATACATTGCTGATACAGCACCATCCTGTAATCCAAAATCTGTTTGTAACACTAACATATTATTAACCATAAGTTCCTCCTATATTTTATTTATATAAATGGGTTATAAAATCTACCATTATTTAATTTTATTAATATTATTGCAATTATAACAAATATTACTGTTATAAAAATTGAAACAATATCACTTGTTTTTAATTTTTTGTAACAATACCAACTTCTCTTATTATTTTTACCAAATCCTCTAAGTAACATAGCATTACTTATAATGTTTATTTAAAAAAAAAAAAAAAAAATAAGTGGTAATAATGTATGAGAAACATTTCTTACTCTTTTTAAAAAATTTGTTTTTTTAGATACATCAATACCTTTAGCTTGCTGCGCTCTACTTATAGTTATAAAATCTTCTTGTATTGTAGGTATATACCTAAGTGCTATTGATACAGCATATGAAAATTTATATGAAACACCTATTTTATTTAATGATGCTGCAAATTCACTCGGGTTTGTTGTTATAACAAATAGTAATGCTACTGGTATTATTGATGCATATTTAAAAAAGATATTTAGCTCATAAAATAATTGTTCTTTTGTTACTATATAAGGATCTATTATTTTAAATAGATTGTGTTGTGTTCCGTATATTTTTATTCCTTCTAATGGTGAAAATAAAAATATTGTGAACAAATTTAATATTAAAAATAATAGTATTAAGTAAAATATAACTTTTATTTCTTTAAATTTTATTTTTGAAATATAAAATAAAATTATTCCAAGTATATTTAAAAATGCTAATAATCTAACATCATATGTAAGTATTATCGCTGTCGACCATAGCATAAAACAAATCATTTTTGTTGCACCATTTAATCTATGTATAATAGAGTCTTTCTCTATATATTCCAATAAAAATACGTTCGACATTTACACCCCTTCTTTCTCATGAAAAGCAAAACTACTTATTAATTTTTGTGAGTCTAAATTAAGCCTTTCTGCCATTATGTGTAATGATGTTTCTTTTAAATTAGCCTTATTTAATATTTCTTTATTTGAAAAAATCTTATCTGGTTTACCTTCATCAACTAATTCTCCATCATTGAATATATAAACTCTATCTGTATATTCTAACATTAGGTACATATCATGTGTTATAAATATTATGGTTATACCGTAGCTTTGTAATTCTTTTAAAAATTCCATTATTTCCCTATAATGAAATAAATCTTGTCCAGCTGTAGGCTCATCAACTATAATTATTTTAGGCTCTAAAACTAATATTGATGCTATTGTAACTCTCTTTTTTTGGCCATAACTAAGTGCTTTAATTGGCCAATTTCTAAATTGATTTAATTTACATGTTTCTAATATTTTTGTTACTCTCTCTTTTATTTCATCTTCACTTATATTTCTCATTCTAAGGCCTAATGCAACTTCATCAAATACATTTATTTTAGATATCATCGCATTGGGATTTTGTAAAACAAATCCTATTTTTTCAGCACGTTCTGTTATACTTTCATGTGATATATCGTTATTATTGTATAATATTTTACCTTCTTGAAGTTTTTCAAATCCTGTTATAACTTTTGATAATGTTGATTTACCTGCTCCATTTGATCCTACTATACTTATCATTTCGCCTTTATTTACTTTTAAACTTACATTTTTTAATATTTTTCGTTTTTCATTATAAGAAAAATTGATATTTTGAACATCAAGTATTGTTTCATCGTACACTGTATTATCAGGGTTTATATCATTAGTTAACCATTTATCAATATTAGCTTTTGCTAATGAAAAATCAAATGTATCAAAATTTGATATATTATTTACTTGATTCAAGTCAAATCCACTATATTTTAACGCTGTTATATAAAGTGGCTCCCTAATATTTGTTTTTTTCAAAATATTACTTTTTAAAATATTATCAGGAGTATCATTTGCTATTATTTCTCCTCTATTTACAACTATAATTCTATCTACATTTCTATGTAACACATCTTCTAACCTGTGTTCTATAATGACTGTTGTCAGTTTCTTTTGATTATGTATATCATCAATCAACTCTATTGCATATTTCCCACTTAGGGGATCTAAATTTGCTAATGGTTCATCATATAATATTATTTTTGTTTCTTCTACCATGATTCCTGATAGTGAGACTTTTTGCTTTTGTCCTCCAGATAAATCATGTGGTTTCATTTCTAACAAATCATCTATTTTAACAAATTTGGCAATATTTTTAACTTGTTCTTTCATATCTTCAGTTTTAATGCATTCGTTTTCTAATGCAAATGCTATATCTTCTGCAACTGTAAGCCCTACAAACTGCATATCTGAATCCTGTAAAACTGTTCCTATATATTTTGAATGATTGAATATTCCATTTAGTTCTTCACCAAATATCTCTAGTTTTCCATCTATTTTACCTTTATAAAAATGTGGTGCAAGTCCATTTATACAATGCCCTAAAGTGCTTTTACCAGATCCCGAAGGTCCAACTATAGCTACTTTCTCTCCTTCATAAATTTTAAAATTTATATTTTTAAGAGTAGGTTCTGATTGAGCATCATATTTAAATGTCATATTTTCAAAATTTATAGCTATTTTTTTATTATTGTCATGCATAAAGTTATAAACCTCTCTTACAAATTTTATCTGTATAAAAAAATAAAACTTATGTTAATAGTTTTATTTTTTATAAAATCTAATTTTCTTCTTTTAAACTACCTTTACTTACAATACTTTTTGAAAATACAAATATTAATATTGTTCCTAATATTCCTACAACTACCATATTTGATAAACCTGCAAATAACCCTTGTAAAAATACTTTATTTGCTGGTTCTTTATATATTACTATATCTAGTGTAGGTGCAACTATACCCCATCCTACTAAGCAAATTACTATTTCAGCAATAATAAATTTTATAATTTTAGAAATATTAAAATTTTCTATTTTTATTGCCTTTCCTACTAATCCCATACTTAGTCCAAATAATCCTGTTACTATTACCCAGCTAAACCAAGGTAATCCATATGCCGTCATGTCACTAATCATATGCCCTATAAGTCCTATCCCAAAACCTACAGTCGGACCATAAATAAATGCCATCAATGCTAAAAATGCAAATGTTACTTGTAGTGTAGTATTTGGAATTGGCGTTGGTATTGCTGCAAATCTTGATAATACAACATATACTGCTGCTCCTATACCGATTGCTACAACTTTCTTTATACTAAATTTTTCCATGAAATCACTCCTTTAAGATTTTATAAAGTTGATACTCGGTATGTCTATATTTTGTCACATTTTTTATTAATGTTATTAAAATATACCATGAAACTACATTTATTTCAATAACTCAAAAGAATATATAATATAACATTCCATTAATTTATTTTATGCATTTGAATTACTTTCTTTATATTTCTTATATTTTTCAATAGTTTCAAATAATGCTTTTAAAGCTATTCCTATTACTGTTGCATCATCAACATATCCTACAAATGGGATTAAATCAACAACTGCATCTATTGGTGATACAACATAGACAATTGCTCCTATTATAATTGCTAATTCTTTAGTAGGTATTTTAAATTTGCCTGACAAATGTGACTTGACCATTTCTATTAATAATAAAAATGATGACGATGATTTTTTTAATTTATTTGCTTTATGTTCTGCTTTATTCAATGTATTTTCATCAATTTTTTCTGATTTAAATTTATTAAAATACTTTTCTTGATCTTTATTTTTAAAGTTCATTTCCATAATTTTACCTCCATTTTATTTTAGGTTGTGTAAACTACACACCTTTTTTTCTATTTATTTTGTTACATTATTACCTGTTTTTATTGACTTAAATATGTTTTTGTAAAAAAAATTGTGATACCCCTCTATTTATTGTATAATTATTTACTCAAATAAC
>RRZU011042382.1_pt1 | contig 10467 bp, 22 predicted proteins | sample 2165561 | NCBI WGS metagenome assembly RRZU01 (sample SAMN10456909, study PRJNA506462) | wastewater metagenome | isolation source: wastewater sludge | place: USA: Moscow, Idaho | reverse complement strand
GTTTAGGATATTTATCTAAATTATTTGCATATGTTGCTACCATTCCAATATGGATGGTTTCTCTGTTTATATTAAATCTATTGAATGTTTCTATTGTTTGATCTAGTAATTCTTTTCTATGAACTAAAAACCAAACTGTATTTCCTTTCTTCTGAGATTGTTCTGCCATATATGCGAACAAAACAGTTTTCCCACCACCACATCCCAGCACTATACAAGGTGAGTTATAACCTTGCTGGAAAGCTTGTCTAGTTTGGTTTAATAGTTCCTCTTGGTATGGTCTTAGTTGCATTTAATCAGTCCTTAATAATGATAAAAACAATGCACAATACCGCTACAAGCACCTATAAAATCATCTAATTGACTATAAGATTCATAATCCCAAAACTCTGTGAAATCCTCAATATCTGTCATTGATACTCCCATATCTGATTTTTCTATTTCTATTTTGTAAGTTACTCCATCTCTTATAACATCAAATGTTATTTTTTTACCTTCTATATCATGTATAAAATTATCTATTTTCATACTAATCCTCCACTTCTTCATCAAGCCATTCTTTCATCCCTATAAAAACAGGATAATAATTTGCATCTTGATTTATATTTAGTTCTATATCTTCTCTTACTTTTGATACAATTATTCCTATTGCATGTTCTTCTAAATTCTGATTAATTTGAAGTAGTTCATTAAACTGTTCCCATCTTTTCATTATCATTACCTCCTAAGTCGCCATCAATTAATATTATTTCTTCTTGTAGGCAACCTTTTCTATCGTCTAATTGATTTTTAGCATATATACTATTTGTAGGACTTAATACATAGCCTCTTGTTCCATCTTCTTTTATAGTTAGTTTTCCTACTACATCACATAATCCAGCTATATTATTTTTTATCCTCTTATTAATTTGTGGATATGACCTATTAAATTGCTGACCTTCCGATGTAATATATAAGTCTGTATCTTCCCAAGCTAACCAAATCAAATTTACATTCAGTTCTTTCATATATCTAAGACTATTAACTAATCTGAACTGTAAATATTGGTAGTCCCCTTGGCTTGGCACTCCTTTATTTTTTCCTTTACTTCCTAAATCTGATAAAATACATCTTTCTAACTCTGATATATTATCTACAACTACATTGTCATATTTAGAATATTGTTCCTTGTTTTTAACCATATCTTGTAGAACTTCTTCCCAGTGATCCCATGTGTCTATATTATTTATTTCAGCAATATCAACATTTTCACAACCTTTTAAAACCTTACTTGTTCTATCTATATCAAGTAATAAAGTTTTACCAGGAATGTATTTTATTGTAGAAGTCTTACCAGTTCCAGGAGGTCCATATAGTAAATATGTTCCTTTACTTCTAGTTATCTCTGTTGCTTTTTTAATGTTTAATACCATTAATCTATTCCTCCTCAAAATACTCTAAATAAATATAATCATCTATAATCTGAACTCTACCTATTTCTAAGAAATTTTTAACTAAATTGATTTTCTCTTTAAAATTTTTATAAGGTACCATTAACACTCTTTGTAATTTTTCGGGCATGATTATACCTCCTTAAATTCAATCTTAGGTGGTTTTTCCTCTAAAGTTACACCTTTTACTATTTCTCCATCTGTGGTTACTACTATTCCATCTTTGATTTCAGTTATTTTCTTTAACTCTCCCCACTGTGGAATTTCCTTTATTTCTATAAAGTTCTGATTTCCGCTTTCTTTCATCCAATTTAATAAAACTTTTTCATCTCTTTTGAAAGCTGGAGCAGGATATTTTTTTATAATTTCTCCACTTGGTAATCTGTATTTTTCTTGAGTTTTCTGTTTTACTTTTTGACTATCATCTATTCTTTCAAAGTAATCTATTAAATAACCATCTCGTCTTTCTAGTTTGAAATTTTCTTCTTCCTCTACTTTTGCTAATTTTTCTTTTAACTTATTTATTTGTTCTATTATGCTATTCTTAAACCTACTAGTTTCTTTTAATTCTTCATTAGTTTGTGCTATTATCCACTCTGCATCAGAATCAGATTGTATAGCCCAAGTTTCTTTAATATTTTCCATGCTTAATCCTCCATATCTCTAAAAAATTTCGCTATCTTCATATTTGTTTTATAATTTTCTAATTCATTTTCTAATTTCATAATTCTTAGTAGTAAAATTACAATTAATATTCTCGTTAATAGATTCATCTATCTAAACCTCGCTTTAATCGCATACCACAGACTCTTATCTCGTCTAGTTAGTTCATTTTCTTGTAGTTGAATAAAATCTAATTGTTGTTTTTGAATCTCTCTTAATCGCTCAATTTCTGTTCTAAGTCCTACTTTATCTTTTTCTATGCTATTGCTATAATCTTTTAAAGCTTCTATATCTATACGATAGTTATCTATTAATTTATTTGTTGTAGTTAATTTCTCACCAATAGCACTATTTATTTTCTTTAGTTCTATATTTTCTTCTTCTAAATCCTCTATTTTTATTTTCTTCTGTTCAATTAGTCCTGCTTGGAATGCTATAGTTACATCTTTGCTTGATATACTTCCCTTCAATCTCTCAATTTCTTCTTTTATCAAGTCTTTTTCATCAGCATTATTTAATCTATTCAATTCTTTTATAACTGAATTTAATATTTTTCTATTTTCATCAGATATAGATTTGTGAGTAATATTGCAAATCTCAAGTATTCCGTCACTATTTACTAATATTTTTTCTCTTTTTATATCTTCATCTTGAACTAGAGCTTTTATATAATTATCTTTATTACAATAAGTTTTAAATAGATAAAACGGTCTCTTATAATCTGTTAATTTACATATATCTGTTCCTGTTGCATACCAAGCGCCATCTACATTAACTAAAGTTACTTTTTCTTTAAACATTTTTTGGTCTATCATCTGTTAATCCTCCTTAATTTGTTTTCCAGTTTTTAAATCATATGCTTTTACATCTTCTATTAATCCAAAAGTTACAACTTCTTTTACTTCCTCTAGCCATTTATACAAAGTAGCATTTAATTTCTTTTCTAAAGACTCTATGTTTTTTTTAGGTAAATTATCTAACCAACCAGAACTACACTCTCCACATTCTTCATAAGCTTGTTCAACTAAGTTATCTATAATTGTTTCAGCATCAATAGTGGGTATATGTGTATCTATTGTTCCTATAAAGACTGTATTAAAATCTTCATCTTCTGCATCCAATCTTGCTTGTTCTATACAATTTTCTATAGTTTCTTCTGAATCAGTCCATAAATCAGCATGTTCATTAAAACTCCAATAATATAAATCTTTCATCTATATTTCCTCCTTATAATTTTTACACATCGCACACAGCTTTATTTCTTTCCCACAATTCGGACATTTTTGGGTTTCAAATTTATTCTTAAGGATAACTTCCCTTTCACACCAAGGGCATATTTCTGATACTGTATTTTCTGCCATTTCTCTTTCTTCGATTATTCTTTCTGCTTCTTTTAAAATATAATTTTCATATTCTACGATTAAATCTTCTCTTTGTCTTTCTGCTCTTTTACCTTCTTCTATTGAATGATTAAGTGTATTTATTTCATTTGATAATTTTAATAATCTTTCCATCTTTGTAATTCCTCCTATTAAGCGAATTTATTTGTTCATAAAATTTAGTATTGATTTTCTTTGTTTCAAAAAGTCTAAAAATGATTTTCTATCATCTTGATCCATCTGTTCTTGTTCTGCTCTACTTCTTTCAAAACTATTTTTACTTCTACAAATTTTAAAATAATCTTTGCCATATTTATTTTTTTGATATTTTTCCCACACTTCGTTAAAATCTCTATTCCCATATTTCCTTCTTAGCTTATCTCTTCTCATTTTTCTTATCATTTTGTAATTCCTCCTATTTTCTGATATAATCCTATTAAATATATTTTTATCTGACCTCATCTTTGGGAATTGCCGTTCCCTAGAGGTCTTTTTTTATTTCTAATTTACTCTGAAACTCTATGCCTTCTTTTTCTAGTAAAAACTCAACTATTAATCCATTCAACAAATGTGTAAATTCTAAATTTGTTATTTCATTACCAGATAATTCTCCATACAGAAAATTTAAAGCCATCACTGAATTTATTAAAATATCGCCTAAATTTACTTCTGATAAATCATAATGATAGTCAAATTCTTTTAATGCATCTTCATTTCTAAAAGTTGACATTATAGAGCCATATATCGCTGCAACCATTCTAGTTCTTCCATCATCTTTCACTCTCTCCACCCCCTTATACATTTTCTTGTTATATATAAACTTGGTACTATCGCTATCAACATATAAGGTATTAAACTAAACAGTGTGGATATAAATATTTTTATTACTATCAAACTATCTGCTATCATTTAATTACCTCCTAGTATGACTTCCATACTTGTTTTAACTTCTGATATAATGCTTTCTAATCTTTCGTTCTCTTGCTTTAATTTGTTATTTTCTCTCATTAGGTTATTCATGCTTATGTGTCCTAGTTCTTCTACTCCCAGTTCCTCTAAGTCCATGATGTGTTTCATGGAGATTTTATTTAACTTATTTCTCTTAACTATCCCAGCTGTTACAAATTCTGTTAAAGTTTTTGGTGCCATTCCCCAATGAATTGCTAATTCATTCTGTGTAACCATGCTATTTTTATAAAAATCATCATCTAGGAATGTTTTTCTTGTCATTGTTATTCCTCCTTTCTGTAGTCGAATTCTGTGCCTTGTATTAATTCATCTACTGTTATATCTAATGCAGTTGCTAACTTGCTTACAACCTCAATACTTGGCTTTCTTACCTTCCCTTTAGTTACATTACCTATACTTGAATACCAAATTCCCGTCTTTTCTTGTAAGGAATACAGCGTTTCTCCCTTTTCTTTTCTTATTTTCTCTATCTTTTCACTTAACTTCATTGACTCAACCTCCTATATGTGGTATTTTATATTTAGTTGATATACTATATATAGAAAGGTGGTGAATGCAAATGTACTCTGTAAACATCAAATTAAAATCTGGTGAAAATTTAATAGTTGAAGATTTAGTAAAAATTGATCATAAGAATTCTCGTGATGGCTCTAATGTTAGCGAAACAGATTTCGAAGATTTCCAAGTATACACTGGTTATACTTATAGATTTATTGGAAAAACAATCGTCATTATAAGCGGCATGGAAATCTTATATCTTGAATTCTCAAACTAATTAATCTTTACATCAAGAGTGCAGTTACAGCTGTGCTCTTTTTCTATTTCTTTTATTGATTCAATCCAAAATTCTAATTTTTCTTTTTGTTCTTTACATGAGTTTCCATTTATAATAATTTCTATTTTTGTATCTATTACTTTCATTTCTTCTACACCTCCTCTTTTTTAAACTCTATTGAATCTATTTCCTCATCTAATATCTTCATTAACCTTTCACCTATAGTAGAATCTTTGTGACCCCAAGACTGTTCTCTTTGTATTTCTGAAATTAATAGTTTTAATTCCCCATAGTTGTTGCATATATTTTTTAATTTAATAAGGATAGATTCATCGCATATTTTTCTAATCCCAGTTATCATTTTCAAATTTATAGCTATTATTTCTGAAGTCTCTTTAACTATTTTTTTCTTTTCTTCTTTAGTTAAATTTAGATTTTTCATTTATTTATCCCCTTTCTATGCAATTCCATATTTAATTGCCATTTCCTTTACTATTGCTACATATCCTTCTATTAATTTCTTGTCCTCTGCTATTACATCAAGGTTGTTTAGCTTATCTCTACTAGACTTACAGACTCCTTCATCTGCCATTCTTCTTCTCTTATTAGTCAATCTAGTGCTTAGCGATACACCCATTCTTGAGTCTAGTAATTTATAACTTTCTTCTCTAAGTGTTTTTATATTCTCATTACCTCCTAAAGTCATTGCCATTTTATTAATTAATGAAGCTGTGTCTTTCCTCCAAGAAGTTGTGTCTAAGCTTATTACTTCCCTCATATATTTCAATTTCCATTCCAAAGCTTTTTGTCCTGTAAAACCCATTGCTAATAATGTAAATCCATCTCGATTCATTAATATTTCCCTATATACTTGATAATTTTGTGGATGCGTGTATTCCACTTCATTGAATAGGTCTCCTAATTTTTGAGGAGACCCCTTTATTAGTTCATCAATGTCTTTTAATACATTGTCATGTCTCTTTTCAAAATTCGCTGCTATATCTCTACTGCTGACTACTACTTGATTATTTTCTACTTTTACCAAATTGTTCATTTCGTTTCCTCCTTTGTTTTATTAGTATTCAATATGAATACTCAATTAGCAAAAAAAAGCTCTTCTATTGAAACATTATAATAGTTAGCTAAAACTACCTTAGTTTCGTCTCGTGGTATCCTTGTTCCATTCTCATAGTTTGATAATGCTTGTACGCTTATACCTGTATCTAGGGATATCTCTAATTGAGTTCTATCGCCTCTCAATTTTCTTAGTCTTTCTCCAATACTCATCTTTATCACCTCTTTATTAGTATTCATTTCGTTTACATTTCTATAGTATCACAATCTTTATTTCTTTGTCAACACTTTGTTTACTTTTGTTCTTGATATTATTCCACACTTCGTGTATAATATTTATATAGAGGTGATTATATGAACACTTTTGGGAAAATACTCAGGAGCCTTAGAATAGAAAGCGACTTAACCCAAGAAGAACTTGGTAAGAAAATAAATATATCAAAACAAGCTATCAGTAATTATGAGCAGGGGCGTCGAGAGCCTGATTATGAAAACTTAGAAAAAATAGCCGATTTCTTTAATGTCGACATTGATTATTTATATGGAAGAAGTGTCATTAGAAATAAGTATAACTACGAAAACGAGCTTATTGCTAGTTTAGATAAAACGATAGCTCTTTTAGAAATAAATGGCTTTGAGGTTGTAGTTGACGATGTAGATGAATACAAGATAAGTATAACTAAAGATGGAAAAACAGCACGTCATAATTATTATGACTTTTTAGTTAATCCTTCCCAGAGTTTATCTTACTACTTAGGTGAAACAAGCTTATTTCACAGTCCATCTACAGAAAACCCAATTCCACTACTTGGGAACATAGCAGCAGGAACTCCTATTCTCGCAGAACAAAATATTGAAGAATACTTTAACCTAGATTCTTCAATAAAAGCTGATTTTGCTTTAAGAGTTAGAGGAGATAGTACGATTAAAGCTAATATCAATAGTGGTGATATAGTATTTATAAAACAACAGGTAGATATAGAGAATGGAGAAATTGGAGCAGTGTTATTGGAAGATGAAGCTACTCTTAAAAGAATTTATAAAGAAGATGGGGTTTTGACTCTACAACCAGAAAACGATAAGTATGCTCCAAGACACTATACTGATGGAAATATAAAAATTTTAGGGAAACTGGTTGCAAGTTTAAAGTTATACGAATAAGATTAGATTTAAGGGATATTTTATCCCTTAAATCTAATATAAAAAATAATTAATTGGAGGGATTGAATGAATAAATGGGTGAATTTAAGAAATAACTTCTATAACCTTTCTTTGATAAGAAGAGTGCAATATGTTAATGAGTCATTGAAATTCTTTTATCTAAATGGGGATGATGATATGATAACAGATGTTACTTCGACAGAATTTGAAAAAATAAAGAACCTTTTGACCTATGTTGATTTAGGTGAAGATAACGATAACGATGACAATTTAGTGCTTTATTAAACAATTAAAAATAAAAAGAGCCCCTACTCTCTCACAAGTAAGGGCAACTCAAGATATACATAATGATATAATCTCAAGCCTAGACAACTTGATTATATCATTTCTTTAAACTATTTTCAATCAGTCAGTATATCATACGACTGATCTAATAATAGAAAGGAGTGATTTTTTTATGAAATTAGAATATAACATATCAACTAGAAAAAAAGACAAAGGACATCAGGTTATTGTCAACTACAAAGATAACGGCAAATGGAAACAGAGGACTAAACAGGGCTTTAAATCGTCTAGGGAAGCGCGATTGTATGGTAATGAACTTGTAGATGAGATTAAGGAGAAATTGAGTTTAGGAACACCAGAGGAGCTTAAGGATATAACTCTTGGTAAGTTTATAGATATTTATTTGGAGGATAAATTACACGATATAGAATTTAGTACTGTATTGACCTACAAGAAAGCATTTAAAAAAATAGAATCTTTACATGGAATGGAAATGACTAAAATAACTTATTTACATTTAGCCCAATGTCTAAATGATGCCAAGAAAAATTTAAGTTCTAGCACATTAGAAACATACTTTAGAATTATAAGCACTTTATTTAATGCTGCTGTAAGACCTTATAAAATAATACCCGAGAATCCTTTGCTAGATTATAAGATTAAAAAAACTACCAATAAAGAAAGTAAAATCAAAATTATCAGTAAAAACTCTATACCTATTTTTCTGTCTAAACTAAAAGAAAATAACCAAAACTTCTACATCATGTCTGCTATAGCTGTCTACACTGGATTAAGGTTAGGAGAAGTTTTAGGACTAACATGGGATGATGTGGATATGGAAAACAATAAAGTCATAGTTAATAAGCAATGGAATTTAAAAAATAATAATACTTACGGATTTAAAAAAACTAAGACAACTAACTCAAACCGAACCTTACATTTTCCAAATACACTTAAAATAATTCTTAAAAAATATAAAAATAACAATCCAACACATTTTACAAAAAGAGTTATATATAAAATTAATCACACTAGTTCAGTTACCTCCAAATTAAGTAAAACATATAAGAAAATCGGATATGACATAACCTTTCACGATTTAAGACACACATATGCTACTATAATGTTAGCAGAAGGAACCGATATAAAAACAGTAGCTTCACTATTAGGGGATAGCGTAGAAATGGTTATAAAAACTTACATTCATTACTCAGATGATATGAGAGAAAAAGCAAAAGAACAGATAGAAAACATATTCTAATCTGTTCTTTAAAAAAACATTTCTGCCGTTTTTCTGCCGTTTTGAAATTTAACCGCTATTTTATGCGGTTTAGAGATGTTTTGATAGGATACCCTGACAATCCTATCTTTTTTATTGCACAAAATTAATTAAGAAACTATTAAGAATAGCTTAATAAACTTATCATTTTCTAACTATATAATATTGATAAGAATATATTATTTTAGGAGATGAGCAGTTATGAACGAGGTAAGTTTAAAAAATTCAAAAGGCTTAAATGGCAATCAGTTAAAATTAATCGCTATTATTGCAATGTTTTTAAATCATCTACAAATATTTTTTGATTATGAAAAAGATATATTTATACTGACTATACTTGGTGTTATAGGAAAAATAACCTTGCCTATAATGGCATATTTTATAGTAGAAGGATTTCATAAAACTTCCAATATAAATAAGTATATTAAAAGAATGGGTATCTTTGCATTAATGAGTTATTTACCTTTTATATTTGCATTTACTGGAGAACTACCAAATAAAGATAGTTTTTTAATGCTAAATGTTATCTATACTCTTTTTCTATCACTACTATTACTTAAACTAATACATAGTAAAATAAATGTTTTTTTAAGAGGAATTTTAATCCTTACTATTCTTTTTATTTCCAATTATGGTGACTGGGGAATTATCTGTTTAATTATTGTTGTATTATTTGACCTTGGATATGGTAATTTCAAAAAACAAGCAAAGTACTATAGCATATATGTGTTTCTAGTTATGGGATTAATTTTTACATTTATTGAACTTATATTTGGAGTTATAAAAAATAATATAAACGAAGATTTATTATTTAGATTAACTAATATAGGAATGTTTATACCTGTAATACTTTTGTATTTCTATAATGGAGAAAAAGGAAAATCAAACAAGATTACTAAATGGGGATTTTATTTATTCTATCCTTTACATCTTCTTGTATTAGGATTTATAAAATACTTTTTAATATAATGAAAGCAAAAGTTTATCAACTACTTCTATGAGTTTAAGATAGAAAGTGAAAATGATATTTAATATAACTTGATATTTTATCATTATAATTATCCTTCCCTAAGATATATAAAGTTTTATTTTAGATATACTTTTAGAAATAGAATTTGATATAAACTAAAAGTTTAATTTTATATGTACTTTTTATATTGAATTTGGTATTAACTGTGGTATTAGTTTTTACTACTTTTAGATTTTGAGTTTAGAATAGAAAGTGAATATGATATTTAAATATAGTTTGATATTCTTCGAGGGAGAGCGAATGGAGCTTGCGATTCTCCCTCATGCTCTCCCTCGAGCTCCCTCTCATTACACCCTCCAAACGCTTTTTTGTCATTATAAATATCGTCTCCAAAGAATATTAAAAGTTTGATTTTAGATATACTTATTTTAATTAAATTTGCTATTTTAGTGTAATATAAATTTAGTCAAGTGGTTTTTAAC
>RRZU010286409.1_pt1 | contig 10467 bp, 4 predicted proteins | sample 2165561 | NCBI WGS metagenome assembly RRZU01 (sample SAMN10456909, study PRJNA506462) | wastewater metagenome | isolation source: wastewater sludge | place: USA: Moscow, Idaho | reverse complement strand
GAAGGTGGATTCGACGGCGCCGACGCTGGCGATCACCAGCGACGTCGCTGCGGTCAAGGCAGGCGAAACGGCCACGGTCACCTTCACGTTCAGCGAAACGCCGAGCGGTTTCGCTGCCAGCGACATCACCAGCACTGGCGGCACCCTGAGCGGGCTGACGGTCGATAGTGGCGACAACAAGGTCTACACCGCCACCTTCACCCCGGATGCCAATGCCCAGAGCCTCAGTGGCAGCCTCTCGATAGCGGCCGGCACCTTCAAGAATGCGAGCGATCAGGACAATCTGGCCAGCAACACGCTGACGATCACCGGCGACACCCTGCGCCCGACGATCACCAGCATCGAGCGGCAGACCCCGGCGCTGGAAACGACCAATGCCGACACCCTGGTCTACCGGGTGACCTTCAGCGAGGCGGTGACCGGCGTGGATACCGCAGACTTCGCGGTCAGCGGCACCACTGCCAGCGTGAGCAGCGTGGTCAGTGCGGGCGGCAATGCCTACGAACTCACCCTGTCCGGTGGCGACCTGTCCGACCTGAACGCCACGGTCACGCTGAGTCTCGCGTCAGGGCAGAACATCACCGACAGCGCCGGCAATACCTTGAGCAACACCACGCCCGGCACGAACCAGGTCACCTATATCGTCGACAACACTGCCCCCAGCCTGAACACGGCAGGCAGCACGCCGAGCGACAATGCAACCACTGCCTCCATCGGCAGCGCCCTGACCCTGCGCTTCTCCGAAGCCCTGGCTGGCGACTCCGACCTCACCAGGGTCTATCTCCGCGACAGCGATACCGACACTCTGATTCCCGCCACCGTCACCCTCAACGGCAATGGCGAACTGGTCATCACACCGAGTGCCGCATTGGCATACGCCACGGCCTACTACGTCAGCTGGGATGCCGACGCACTCAAGGATGCTGCGGGCAACGCGATGGCCGCGGTGGGCGACAAGACCACCTTCAACTTCACGACGACGGGTGCCCCCTCCAGCGATGGCGGTACGCCAACCCCGCCGGTAACCCCGGTTATCCCGCCCCGCGATAGCTGGACAGACCTGCCCGACAACGACGGCGACGGCATTCCCGAGCAGGTCGAAAATCTGGTGCCCAGTCTCGGTGGCGGCGTGGCCGGCGATGGCAACGGCGACGGCATTCCCGACATCCAGCAGTCCGAGGTCGCCTCGGTGCCGTTCCGCAACACCCAGCAGGTCAGTCAGGACCCCGATGCGCCGGTGGTGTTCGTCACCCTGGTCGGCGGCTCGGAAAACGGTGTACCGCGCAGCGAGTCGTCGGTGAAGATAACCTCGGCCCAGCAGCTCGACGCCCCCGCCGACAAACCGGCCGGCCTCGCCATGCCACTGGGTCTGATCGGCTTCACCGCCGTTGCCGCTTCCAGCGGATCAACGGAAACCTTCAGCCTGCTTATCGACGGCGATATCGCCATCAACGGCTACTGGAAGCAGAACACGCAAGGTACCTGGGTCAACCTGGCCAGCGCCGAATACGGCGGACGCGTGGTGACCGAGAACGGCAAGACCCGCCTCGACTTCACCATTACCGATGGCGGCCAGTTCGACGACGACGGCAAAGCCGACGGCATCATCAGCGACCCCGGCGCACCGGGCTGGTTCGGCAGTGCTGACAGCGACAAGGATCAGTTCCCCGACACCCTGGAGGCGCAGAACGGCCTGAGCGCCGGCACCAAGGACAACGACGTCTTCACCAGCAGTAAGTTCTTCGTGATGCAGCTCTACCGCGATATTCACGGCCGCGAGGCAGACCAGGAAGGGTTGCTCTACTGGCAGCAGAAGATCGACTCGGGCACGCTTGATCGAGCCCAGGTGGCTAGCGCGGTTCTGGATTCGGCCGAGTTCCAGGCCGGTGCTGGCGCTATCGCTCGCCTGTACTTCGGCGCCCTGGACCGCCTGCCGGACAACGACGGCCTACACTTCTGGCGCAGCCAGCTGCAGGAAAACGGCACTCTCTCGCGGGTCGCCGAAAGCTTCGCCACCAGCACGGAGTTCGCCACACGCTACGGCTCCCAGGACAACGCCGGGTTCGTCGACCAACTCTACTTCAATACCCTGGGTCGCACGGCGGACAGCAATGGCAAGGCCTACTGGCTGGGACAACTGACTGGCGGGCTGAGCAAAGGCAACGCTCTGCTCAGCTTCACCGAGTCTGCCGAGTACCGTCAGGCAACCGACGCCAAAGTCACCCTGACGCTGAACTATGTCGGCCTCCTCGGGCGCAGCCCGGAACAGCAGGGCTTCGATTACTGGTTGCAGATGATGAACGGCAGCCACAACGAGGCGCAGGTCATTCGCAGCTTCCTGGCAACCACGGAGTATCACGATCGCTTCCTGCCCGCAGGGGAGATCGGGCTGCTCGGCAACGTTCCCGACAGCGCTCTGCTTTAATGGTCGAGCACTCCGGCGCCCGCAGGCGCCGGAGTGCTCCCCTGCCACAACCTGCAGTCCCGGGAGATCCAACCCGGGACCTGCCCAGACTGCGCGCGGAACCATACTTGCGCCTCACAAACCGTAAGGCATAAAGTCGCGCCCTACCGCAGACGCCTGAGCTACTCCACACCAGCCGGCGCACCCCACCCAGCCCGTACCGACCATGGAGGAAGCGAGACATCAACCCCCAGATGGCCCTTGCCACGCCACCACGGCGGGCAGCTCGCGCTCAATCGATGAATCTTCTGCTCAACACCGAATCGCTCAACCCACCCCTGACCGGCATCGGCAACTACACTCTCAACCTCTTGCAAGAACTGGTCGCCCTAGGACACATCGAGCATATCGAATGCTTCTCCGGTCAACATTTCAGCTCAGCCAGCGAAACCCTGGCACGCTGCCAAGCGGACACTGAAAAGCGCCCGAATCAGGATGCAGCTCCCGCCCTCATCCAGCGCTCGCGCCTGCGCGCCTTGCTGCGGCGTATCCCGTTCGCTTATCGCGCTCGCGCCATGCTGCACGACTACCAACTGCGCCGCAGCGAACAGCAGCGAAGCAACTTTGTCTACCACGAGCCGAATTTCATCCTGAAAGCCCATAAAGGCCCGTGCGTCGCCACTATCCACGACCTGTCCTTCATCCATTACCCACAACACCATCCGGTGGAACGGGTGTCCTGGATGACCAGCCAGCTACCCAAAACGCTCGAACGCGCCGACTTCCTGATCACGCCCTCGGAAATGATCCGCCAGGAGCTGATCGACACCATGGGCGTGCCTGCCGACAAAGTGCGCTGCACCTACCTCGGCGCCGCCGAATGTTTCCGCCCGCATCGTCCGGACGAGACTCGCGCCGTGCTGCAACAGCACGGACTGGAACATGGTCGCTATGTACTGTTCGTCGCCAGCCTGGAACCACGCAAGGGTGTGGACATCCTGCTCGATGCCTGGGCCAGCCTGCCGGAAGAGCTGCGCCACACTTACCCGCTGGTGCTGGCTGGCGCACCCGGCTGGAAAAATCAGGAATTGCAGACACGCATCCGCAACCTGCAGGCAACCCATGGTCTGCGCCACCTGAACTACGTTCCCAGCGAAGACCTGCCGGCCTTGTATGCCGGAGCAGCCGCGTTCGTCTACCCCTCCATCTACGAAGGCTTCGGGCTACCGGTGCTCGAAGCCATGCAGTGTGGCGTACCGGTCATCTGTACCGAGGGTACTACCATGGACGAGTTCAGCGCAGGCAGCACGCTGCTGTGCGAGCGGGGTAACAGCGAACACCTGCGCGAGCAGCTCAAGCTGCTGCTGGAGGACCGCACCCTGCACGAACGCATCGCCAACGCAGGTCTGGAGCGCTCCAAGACCTTCTCCTGGCGCCGTTGCGCAGAGGAAACGCTGGAAATCTATAAATTGATTGAGCGCTGAGCCGCATCCGGAGACCGTCATGAGCTCGGAAATCAAGAATCTCTCGGCCGCGCCGTATCGCAGTATCGTGCTGGTGACAGTCACCTTTCCCGACGGCACGAGAAGCTACGGCACAGGAGCGCTGGTCGGACGCAACGACATCCTGACGGCCACCCACGTCGTCTACAACCCGGATCGCGGGGGCTGGGCCGAGACCTTGGGCATCCAGGTGGGCGTGGACTACAACAACAGCACCAATAAGCTCGAAAGCCAGTCTCAGGTCCAACTGAGCGCAGGCTTTCGTTGGGAAGCAAACGCCTGGCCACAGCAGACCTATGCCGACAGCCAGAACGGCTTGCTGACCTGGAGCGAAAGTCAGTACGACGTCGCCCTGATAGGCCTCAGCGAGGCCATCGGCGACCAGGTCGGCTGGTTCGGCATGGCCAGCGGCTACAACCAGACGCAATGGGCCTACCAGATCGGCTATCCGAGCGGCAGCAGCGGCATGATGCTGGGCAAGGCATGGATCGAACAGAGCGGCTTCTACTCGGTCTACAACACCGTATCCAGCGAAGTCAGCGACATCATGGGGGCGGGCAGCTCCGGTGGCCCGCTGTTCGTTTATCAGAACGGTACGCCCTACATCATCGGCGTCAAATCGAGCGGCAGCACCACCGCCAGCACCTGGGCTGACATAGGCTTAGTCTACGATCAGCTCATCGGCTACATCGACAGCAACGACAGTCTACTGACGGAAAACACGATCCTCGGCACAGCTTTCAACGACAGGCTCCATGCCACAACCAACGGCGAGCGCATCGATGGTCGCGACGGCCTGGATGTGCTGGTCTACGACGGCGGTTCCATTCTCTACGAGGTAGTCCTGCATAGCGCCGATACGGCCACGGTGAGCAACCGCTCCATCGACCGCGACGTGGACGCCCTGAGCAACATCGAGCGCATCCAGTTCAGCGATGGAACCCTGGCACTGGACATTGCCGCTGGCGAGATCGCCGGCAGTGCCTATCGCCTCTATCAGGCGGCATTCGGCCGCACTCCGGACAGCAAGGGCCTGTCGTTCTGGGTGAACGCCATGGACACTGGTACGAGCCTATGGGACGTCGCAGCCTATTTCACCCGCAGCCCGGAGTTCGCCGCACTCCATGGCCAGAACCCTAGCGACGCCGCTCTGCTCAGCGCGTATTACGCCCATGTACATGGGCGCCAACCCGACGACGACGGCTATGCCTACTGGATGAAACAGATGAATACCGGCATGAGCGACGGCGAGGTGCTGGCTTACTTCTCGGAAAGCCCAGAGAACCTTTCTCGCGTCCAGGGCGCCATCGAGAATGGCATCTGGCTGAGTTGATCACACCGCGCTCGCTCGACAAGCCATTAGCAGAGCACTGCCACGACGCTCCGCTAATGCAGCACTCCAGGCGCCCGTAACCCAGGCGCCTTGCCCTCCTCCATCCATTGCGGCCAGACGGCGAGCGGCCAATCCGCCGCCCGGTACGCCTCATGCACGATACCCAGCCACTGCCGCAGCGCCTGGGGCACCAGATGCAGAGCGGCCTGCTCGCCCTTCCCGCCCTTGAACACCAGGCCGACCTGCCGCACATCGCGTACGACATCCACCTCGGCGACCAGCCAGCTGCAGCTGGCCTCCTCAGGCTGTACCGGAGCGTGTGGTACCAGCTCGGCCTGCGCAGCCTGCTGTGCGAAGGCCTGCAACACTTCGGCGTGCGGGGTGTCGGCATCCGGGGTCTGCCGTTCGAGCCAGCCCAGCAACACGGGCAGCAAACGCTCCAGCAGCCGCCGCGTCAACCACAGCACCTGCCTACGACCCTCGGCGTCCAGACCGGCCAGACGAACACGATCCTCAGTCGCCACGAACAGCGTGGTGATGCGCTGCAGCTCACTCACAGTCACAGGTTTCCGAAGCTGATCGTGCCGCCTTGATTGAGGAACTCCAGATCCAGCTCAGGAGAGGCTGCCTGGGCGGCTTTCTGCTGGGCGACCTGAGCATGAGCCTGTGCCAACTGTCCCAGCTGGGTCAGATGCTGCATGGACAGCAGCTGACAGTAGGCCAGCGACAGCGCGCCCGCATCGCGCACCGCTGTGAGCGCCTCGGCAGACAGGCGGTTGAGCGCCGCCTCATCGATGCGGAACAGCCCCGTGACATCCTGCTCGCCCTGTTCACCCTGCACCTTGATCGGCCACGGCTGCAGCAACCCATGCGCTTGCAGCACAGCGCACGCTTGCTGGGTAACCTGACGATTGCTGCCAACCTGGGTCAGGAAGCTCAGCACGTCGGCAAGCGACTGGGACGGACTGCCGGCCTCGGCGAAGAACGGCTCGCCCTCGGCACCCAACAGGCCGCTGGCCTCGTCGATGCACAATACCTGCTGGCCCTCCTCAGTATTGGCCAACACGAAGGGATAGCCACGGTAGGCCGCCGGGACATAGGTTCCCAGCCAACGCCCGTCGGGCGCAACGAACAGATTCTGCCCGGCCCGCAACCCCAACACAGCCACCGGCACGAAACCCTCGGCCGCCGGAACGAAAGCAATCGGCAACGACATCAGCGCCTTGGGCAACTCCTGGGCGACCAGCGGGCACACGGCATCCTGAGCGGCGAACGCATAGCTTGAATAACGCTGCCAGCACTGATTGCCGTGACGGGAAACGGAGACGGGATGAATAGAGGACATACCAGCGGAACACCTTGCAAATGGACAGGCGCAAGTATGAACCGATGCGGAGAAGAGAAAAAGCATAGATATGGAGCCCATGGGCGGACTTGAACCGCCGACCTCTCCCTTACCAAGGGAGTGCTCTACCGCTGAGCTACATGGGCATTTGCTACTACCAGATAGGCAGTTGCGATATAAGTGAAGCGAATATCACGCCTCGTCCTTATAGGGCGCGAATCTTAACAGAAGCTTCCCCAGCAGAAAAGCACAAAATGCCTCAACCAGGCTCTTCTCCCGTCAACACGAGCAGCGAGGCCCTTGGGCGCGGAAAGCACACCCAAGGGCGCCAGCTCTCAGCCAAGCAGGCTTGTGCTCTCAAACACGCCGACGAGAGCGATCTTCGCCTCCGGGGCAAAGCGGTCGAGATACTCCTCGGAGCCCAGCGCACCGCGAATCAGCGACTCGGGGTCCGGCGTCTGCGACCAGTACTGCAGGCCCGCCTTGTCCGGGGTGCGCGCGAGCAAGGCCAGGTAGCCGAGCGCCAGATCGACCTCCGCCGCGGACTGCTCGTGGAACGGGGACGAGTCGGTGAAGCCCAGCAGCACCTCGCCTCGGCTGGCGCCGGCCGACAGCTGGGCCTGCCAGAACGCCGCGCCCTGAGCGTCTGCGGAGCGGCCGAGGACGTTCTGGTACAGGCTGGCGACGAACGCCGCATCGTCGGCCGCGCCGTAGCGCTGCTGGAAAGCGTCGCTCTGCACGAAGCGCCCGGCGATGTCCGTCAGGCCGACACCCGCCCTCCACTCGTCGAGCCAATACGCCAGCGCCGGATCGTCCACTGGGCGGCCGAAAGCGCCCAGGAACAGCCGCAGCAAGGCGCTGGCGCCGCTCTCCACCTCCGACGCATCGAGCATCGTGCGCACCATATCGGCGCGCTCGATGCGACCGCCCTCCAGAGCACCACGCCAGAAAGCCAGCCCATCGGGGTCGGCTTCCCGGCCGAGCAGGTCGCGGTACAGCTGCCGGACAAACAGCCCATCGCTGCCCGGCACGTCGTTGTCGCGAAGGCCGACCACCAGGCCCTGACCGCCTTCGAGCACATCGGGCACACCGTCGCCATCGCTATCGCCCACCACCGCATCCCGCCAGCCGATGGCGCCGGGATCGACGATCACGCCATTGGCGATGCCGTCCCGGTCGAACTCGCCGCCATCGGTCAGCTGGAAGTCGAGGCGGATCTTCCCGCCCTCCCTGACGACGCCGCCGCCATAGGCCGCGCTCGCCAGGTTGACCCAGGCGCCCGTGCCATCCTGCTTCCAGTAGCCACTCGCGCCCAGCGACTCGTCGCTGAACAGGCTGAACGTCTCGCTGCCGCCGGGCGAGGCGATGCTGGCGCTGAAGCTCAGCAGGCCGAGAGGCATCTGCAGCCCCGCAGGCTTGTCGGCCGGCACTTCCAGCTGCCGGAGCGAGCCCAGCGCGGCCGGCGCCGCCGACGAAGGAATGCCGTCCCTGGACGCGGCAACCAGGGTGAGATACTGCGCGCCTGCGCCCGGCAGCCCCGCAACGGGCTGGAAAGCAACCGACGCGACTGCGGCCTGGAGGCTGTCGAGCACGCCATCGCCATTGCCGTCGCCCAGCAGCGCGCGGCCGTCGCGTGACAGGCCGGGCACGGCATTCTCGACGGCCTGCGGGATGCCGTTGCCGTCGGCAGACTCGGGCGCTGGAGACGAGGGCGAAGTCGGGGACGAAGGTGCAGTCACAGTCAGAGCGAAGTGATCAGTCACCGTGCCTCCATTGCCATCGCCGGCAACGACCTGGATGGTGAGCGTACCCACATCGCCGCTGGCAGGCGTGCCGCTGAAGGTTCGTGTCTGGGGAGTAAAGGTCAGCCAGCTGGGCAAGGCCGCGCCACCGGACTGGGTGGCAGTGTAGGTCAGCACCTGACCGACGTCTTCGTCTGCAAAGCTATTGCTGGCAAAAACGTACTGGAATGCCTGCGAGGCACGCGCACTCTGATCCACCAGCGCATGGGCAACAGTGGGTGCGTCATTCCGGTCGGTCAGCGCGACCATGAGGGTTTTGTCATAGCTGGCACTGCCCGCATCCGTAGTTCGCACTACCACGCTGTAGCTATTCTTGAGCTCGTAGTTCAGCAGCGTGCCTGCCTTGAACTGCAGGTTATTGCCGCTGATTTCGAAATGGCTCTGATCGGCTCCGCCTGCGATGCTGTAGCTGAAGGTATCCCCCGTATCCGCATCGGTGGTGGTCAAGCTACCTATAGTCAAAACGCTGGCTGTCGAAGTGTTTTCTGCAACGCTACCGGTGGACAGGCCGATATCGGTGGGCGCGTCGTTAACCGACGTGACGGTGATATTGACCGTAGCGGTGTCAGTACCGCCATTACCGTCACTGATGGTGTAGGTGAAGGCGGTGTTGCCGAACCAGTTGGCATTCGGGGTGAAGGACACCACACCGCCGACCAGGCCGACCGAACCACCCACAATGGGCTGGGTCACGGCGGTGACTGTGAGAGTCTCGCCGATGTCCGGAGCGCTGCTGTCGTTGGCCAGCACGTCGATCACCGTGCTACCGCTGTCTTCGACGACAGTCACGCTGTCGTCCGTTGCTGTCGGCATGCGGTTCAACGACTTGACGACAATGCTCACTACGGAGTCCGCATAACTGCCGCTAGGGTCGTAGATGCGTATGGTGAAGCTGTCGGCGCCATGATAGTTGGTATTGGGGGTATAGGTGTACGCCCCGGTCGCGGGGCTGAGCTGCACACTACCGTACATGACGCCACTCTGGATCACGTAGGTGAGTTGATCACCGTCCGCGTCGCTGGCCACGATCTGCCCCGAGAGGCTATTGTTCTGATCAACCTCCTTGCTCTGGTCAACGGTTTGGGGTACGTCGTTAACCGACGTGACGGTGATATTGACCGTGGCGGTGTCAGTGCCGCCATTACCGTCACTGATGGTGTAGGTGAAGGCGGTATTGCCGAACCAGTTGGCATTCGGGGTGAAGGATACCACACCGCCGACTAGGCCGACCGAGCCACCCACAATGGGCTGGGTCACGGCGGTGACCGTGAGGGTCTCGCCGATGTCCGGAGCGCTGCTGTCGTTGGCCAGCATGTTGATCACGGTGGCGCCGCTGTCTTCGGCCACGGTGATGGTGTCGTTGATGGCGTCCGGAGCATCGTTGACTGGAACGACTGTGACGTTGACCGTCGCGTTGCCTATGCCGCCATTACCATCGCTGATGGTGTAGATGAAGGCGGTGTTGCCGAACCAGTTGGCATTCGGGGAGAAGGACACCACGCCGCCGACCAGGCTGACCGAGCCACCCACGGCTGGCTGGGTCACGGCAACGACGGTGAGCGTCTCGCCGGTATCCGGAACGCTGCTGTCATTGGCCAGCACATCGATCACGGTAGCACCGCTGTCTTCGGCCAGGGTGATAGCGTCGTTAGTGGCGCCCGGTGCATCGTTGAGCGGCGTGACGCTGAGCACGATGGTGCCGTCCGCCGGGCCGGTGTCGAATGCATCGCGGATACGCACCACAAGCGTGGTGTTCTTGTCGTTGTTGGCCGCCGGCACGAAGGCCAGCGCAGCCAGGGCCGCATTCATTTGGGTGAGCGGGGCGGAGTAGCTCCACACGCCAGTACCCTGGTTGTAGCTGCCGGCGCTGCTGGTCAGGCTGCCGAAGCTCGGATCGGCCAGCGTGACCTGGGCGGTGATAGTGTCGCTACCGTCCGGACCACTGACCACGATATCGTCCAGCGCCACGCTGGCGGCATCTTCAATGTAGAGCTTGGTCTGATTCAGGTTCGTCGCGGTCGTCACTGCCAGTAGCCCAGCGTAGCCGGTCAGGCTCAGAGCGGCCGTCTCGATTGGCCCGG
>RRZU011193704.1_pt1 | contig 10469 bp, 11 predicted proteins | sample 2165561 | NCBI WGS metagenome assembly RRZU01 (sample SAMN10456909, study PRJNA506462) | wastewater metagenome | isolation source: wastewater sludge | place: USA: Moscow, Idaho | reverse complement strand
GCCGGGGCCTAAGCGGCCAGGGCAGTAGCGGCCGGAGCTGGTGGAGCACCCGGGGCCGCGGCGCCGGAACCGTCTCCCACGACGCCCAACACGGTACCAACGGAGACTTCTTCATCCTCCTGGACCAGAATCTGTTCCAGGACGCCCGCCGCGGGGGAGGGCACTTCGGTGTCGACCTTGTCGGTGGAGACCTCGAGGATCGGCTCGTCCAGTTCGACGGTGTCGCCGACGCTCTTCAGCCACGTGGTGACGGTGCCTTCGGTGACCGACTCACCAAGGGCTGGCATCTTGATTTCTACGGACATGATTTACTCAATCCCTCGTCTCAGTTGTGAGTGTGGAGTGGCTTGCCGGCAAGCGCCAGGACGGCTTCGCCGATGGATTCGTTCTGGGTCGGATGCGCGTGGATGAGACCCTCGAAGTCCTCGGGGTGGGCCTCCCAGGCAACCATGAGCTCGCCTTCGCCCACCTGCTCGCCCATGCGGGCGCCGATGGCGTGGAAGCCAACGATGGGGCCATCCTTCTGGCGAACCAGCTTGACGAAGCCCGCGGTGCCCAGCATCTGGGACTTGCCGTTGCCCGCCAGATTGAATTCGACGGCCTCGACGTTCTCCTTGCCGTACGTCTCCTCGGCAATGTTCTGGTTGAGACCCACGGAGGCGATCTCGGGGTTGCAGAACGTGACGCGGGGAATGTGACTCTCGACGATCGGCTTCGGGTCCAATCCGGCAAGCTCCTCGGCCACGAAAATGCCCTGCAGGAATCCGCGGTGGGCGAGTTGCAGCCCGGGAACGATGTCTCCCACGGCGTAGACGCCTTCGACATTCGTTTGGAGGCGGTCATTGGTGAGCACGAATCCGCGATCCATGGTGATGCCGACTTCTTCGTACCCGAGGTTGGCGGTCGCTGGGCCGCGGCCAATGGCCACGAGGAGGTAGTCCGCCTCGAAGGTCTTGCCGTTCTGGGTGTGGACGGTCACGCCGTTCTCGCGCTGCTCGACCCGATCGAACATCGTCTTCGTGTTGAACTTGATGCCGCGCTTGCGGAAGGCACGCTCCAAGGTCTTCGACACCGCTTCGTCCTCGTTTGGCACGAGGTGGGGCAGTCCCTCAATGATGGTGACGTCGGCACCGAAGGAGCGCCACACCGAGGCGAACTCGACGCCGATGACCCCGCCACCCAGAATGATGGCCGAACCCGGCACCTGATCCATGTTGAGCGCCTGATCGGAGGTGATGACGCGGCCGGTGATGTCCAGACCGATGGTCTTGGAGAAGGATCCGGAGGCCAGGATGACGTTCTTGCCGCGGTACAGGGTGCCACCCACGTCCACCGTGTTCTTGTCCACGAGGCGACCCCAGCCATTGATGGTGTCCACTCCACGGGAATCGACAAGTCCGGTCAGGCCCTTGTACATCCGCTCGATGACGGTGTTCTTGTACGAATTGAGCGCACCCATGTCGATGCCCTCGAACGTTCCGCGAACACCAATTGATGAGCCTTCGTGCAGTTCGTCCGCCACTTCCGCGGCGTGCAGAAGCGCCTTGGTCGGAATGCAGCCACGGTGCAGGCAGGTTCCACCCACTTTGTCGCCCTCGATGAGTGCCACTTTCAGACCGAGCTGTGAAGCGCGCATCGCGGCAGCATAACCACCGCTCCCCGCTCCGAGCACCACAATGTCGTATTCCTGCGTGTCAGCCACGTACCTCTCCCTCGAGCTCGGAATGGTCCAGCCATGACGACTAGTACCTTCGTCCCAATTATCCATCTTTGGGAAGCAAGTTTCACAGTTCTCCCATTGTGCCACGAACTACAAAATGGGGAGCGCAATGCGATGATGATTCGGCCAAGTGTTCGGTGGGGGCGAAATCCGCGAGGGACCACCGCCTCTTGCCCGGTTGTCGAGGTGCCGCTCGGCACGTGGTGCGGATAACCTTGGTGCATGGGACTTTTTTCTCGCCGGGGATCCCGAGCCAAGGATGTGCCGCAACCATCGCGGCGCGATCAGCATGCCGCGCGTTCCGCCACGATCGCCCATTTCAAGGATTTCGTGGCCACCCGCGAGGGCGTGGAGTCCTATTTCGAGCCGGAGACTCCCAGAGAGCAATCCGCCCTGCTACTCGTGGCGCGTGACGGCGAATGGACACGCCGGCGAGTGCCCGATGTCAAGACCGCAGCCGCGATCGCCCGCGACCTCGGAATTCCGCTGTACGAAGTGGTGAAGACGGGATATCCGGATTCGATGCGTCAGTGGAATCTGCGCCAACGCAGGCGGTAGCCCCCTAATCGCGGGCGGTGGCGCGCTCCGAGCGGGGCGGCGCTCCGAATAACACCACCCCGCGCCGTGATGGCTATGCGCCCAGGTGCTTGAGCAGGGTGCGCACTGCGAATCCGGTGGCACCCTTTGGCGTGCATCCCCAGGGTTCCTCGGTGTTGTACGAGGGTCCGGCGATGTCGATGTGAGCCCACGGCGTCTCACCCACGAACTCCTTGAGGAACAGGCCGGCGACGAGCATTCCGCCGAATCGGCTACCGGAATTCCTCATGTCCGCAACCGTGGAATCGAGCGACTTGCGCAGGTGGGGCGGCAACGGCATGGCCCACATCAGCTCGCCGGACTCCACGGCCTCCGCGGCGAGCCGAGAGGTGAGCACCTCGTCGCCCATGAGACCCGCGTGGCGACCACCCAGGGCCACGATCTGGGCGCCGGTCAACGTGGCGATGTCAATGATTTCGTCGGGGTTCTCGGCCAGTGCCTGTGTCAGGCCGTCGGCCAGCACCAGCCGGCCCTCGGCATCCGTATTGTTGACCTCGACCGTGGTGCCGTCGGCAATTGTCAACACGTCGCCCAGGCGAGTGGCGGTTCCGGAGAGCATGTTTTCCGCAATGCACATCCAGGCCGTCACCGTGACGGGGAGATTGAGTTTGGCAGCGGCGACGACGACGGCGGCCACCGTTGCAGCCCCGGTCATGTCCGTCTTCATGTCCAGCAGTCCACCATGCGTCTTCAGGCTCATGCCGCCCGAATCGAAGGTGATGCCCTTGCCCACCAGCGCCACGGAGCGCTCGGCGCCCTCGGGTGTCCACGCCAATCGCACCATGCGGCTGGGAGAATCGGATCCGGAGCCCACGCCAAGCAATCCGCCGCAGCCGGCTTCCCGAAGCCGGTCCTCGTCCCAGACTTGGACATCGACACCGGTTCCCTCGGACATTTCTCGGGCGGCTTCGGCCAGCTCCACGGTGCGCAGGTCTCCAGCCGGAGTGTTGACGAGATCGCGCACCACGATCTGCGCGTCGGTCAGAACCTGAACCTTCCTCAGAAGCGAGTCGGCGCCCTCCACCGTTGTGAGAATGGTCAAGTTGGTGGCCTCGGCGTTCGCCTTGGAACGATACCTGGTGAAGCGGTAGGAACCGAGCAGTGCACCCTCAGCGATGGCCGCGAACTCGTGCTCGCTAGCATGAGGAATGTCGACGACGACGTCCTCCGGTACCTTGGATGAGCGCAGCGCCGCACCCACACATTCCCGCAGTTCGTGGACCGTGGGGTTCTCACCAAGTGACACGGCGAGGATTTGCCGCCGTGGTTGGGTAGGGGAGACAATTCGTGTGACAGCCTCACGAGCGGAGGACGCCTGCAGCGTGTCCAACGCCGCCAGAACGTCGGTGCGCTCGTCCTCACCGAGGATCCGGGATTCGAGCACGCGCTGTGATGTGCCGCGAACACCAATGACAAGTGCGCCCCCTTCGGGGACGATGGCTGTGGAAGCTGCAATGATGGTCATGGGCTCATGGTACGGCACCCCCACATGGCCGATATGAAGCGGAGGAATGAATCGGTGAGCGAAGAGATTCAGCCGATAAGTGACGACAGGTCCTCGACGCACGGATGGCCACGCGTCCTGCTGTGGGCGCTTGCTCTCGGCGCCGCGGTGTTCACGTGGCGAGGAATCGTCGCGTCAACCGAGGCGTTCGTGAACGGAGAGGTGTCCGTTGGAGTCACCACCCTTCTGGCGAACCTGTGTTGGATCGCCGGATCCGTGGGGATCATCCACAACGGGCGCAGGATGCGCCGACTGGCCGGAATCACGTGGACCGTCAACCTGATCGTGCCCCTGATCACTGCGTTCGCGCACATCGAACCCATCGTGCGCGTGAGCCCGTGGTTCCAAGCGGGTACCACCTACTTCTTCCTGCCGACTCTGGGCGCCGTGGCCGCATTGGTGTGGCTCATGTGGTCCGCGCCCTCCCAAATCGCCACTCGTAACGGAGGCTGACATGCTCTACCGCTGGGTCTACAACAACCTGCTCGTACGCACTGATGCGGAGGTGGCCCACGACGTGGCCATGCGTGCCATCGCCGCGTTCGGACGATCGCCTCTGGCTCCTCTCGTCCAGGCGACGGCGGGCTGGCGCGGGGGAGGATCCTTCTCCGGATTGCTTGCCCGTCCGGTGCCCGGACGCGTCGGCTTGGCCGCGGGGCAGGACAAGGACGCCACGGCGGTCCTGGGGACGATTGCTCTCGGGTTCGCCTTCACGGAGATCGGCACGGTCACGCCTCTTCCGCAGCCAGGCAACGAGCAACCGCGCCTGTGGCGCATCACCGAGGAGCGGGCCTTCCGCAACCGCATGGGATTCAACAACGACGGCGCGGACGCCGTCGCCGCGCGGCTAGGGGAGCTGCGTTCGTCCACGCGAGGCCGCGCCGCCGTCGTTGGCGTGAACATCGGAAAGAACAAGTGGACGAGTGCGCCCGATGCTCCTCATGACTACGCGATCTGCGCGTCGAAGCTCGCACGCTGGGCCGATTACCTCGTCATCAACGTTTCCTCCCCGAACACGCCCGGACTGCGTGACCTGCAGGCCGTCGACTCACTGCGGGAGATTGCGCGGGCCACGAGGGTCGCGGCGGATCAGGCGGCGGGTCGGCGGGTACCCGTGCTGGTCAAGATTGCTCCGGACCTCGCGGACGCGGACATCGCCGACGTCGCGCGGCTGGTGATCGACGAGGATCTGGACGGCGTGGTTGCCACCAACACCACGATCGCCCACGATCACGGTGAGGGTGGGGTGTCCGGTGCGCCGGTTCTGGACCGCGCGGTCGCCGTCGTCTCCCAGCTGAGAGGCCTGCTCGGACCCGACCGAATCATCATCGGAGTTGGCGGAATCTTCACGGTCTCGGACGCCAGCCGCATGATCAATGCCGGCGCCGACTTGCTGGAGATTCTCACATCGTTCGTCTATGAGGGTCCACTGCTGCCCGGGAAACTGAACAGGGCTCTGGCGAGAACTGCGGGATGACCGGGCCCAACCCTACTTCTTCTTGCGCGCGGCGCGTGCGGCCTTGAGGTCCGCCTTCGTTGCGCCCGCGGGGAACTCTCCGCGCTTGACCTGTGGCGCGGGCAGGCGCCACCGCCGGATGTAGAAGGTGCGGGTGAACATCTGCCACGTCATTCGCGCGGGGATCTTGTCGCTGCCGAACTTGTACTTGGCCAACAGGAGCGCGTTGTGAACCGCCCACGCCGAGTCGAGAATCATGAGGATGAAGAACAGGTACACCACGGCGGTCATGTAGATGAACAGCTGCGGATTGAATCCCTGAATGAGGATGGACAAGAGCAGGATTCCCGCCATCGGCATGAAACCGACTCCGATGTTCGTGCGGGCGTCGAGGTAGTCGCGAACGAAACGGCGCACCGGGCCGGCGTGGGCGGCGGGCATGTTGCGCTCGTCGCCGGACTTCATGGCCTGCTGCTCCTTGCGCCACTTGGCATCGGACTTGGCACGATCCTCTGCACGAAGGGCACGCTTCTCGGTGCGAGTCAGCGAGCGGCGGTCGGCAACGATGGGGCGCCGGCGTGAGGATTCCACCTGCTTGCGCTTGGGAGTCGGGGCACCCTTGCGCGGGCTCTGTCCCTTGGGAAGGACAGGAGTGATCTCCTCGGGGGTCACTTCCGCCTCAGTTTCCTTCTTGCTTCCGAACACGCTGACTCCATCTTCATCATTTGCCCAGAATCTTTCTGGACAACTCGCTTCTCCCAGTGTACGTGCCGCGGGCCCGGCGCTCCATTCTCGTGATCCACGTGGGAGTGGTGGCCGGGGGCCGCCGTTCCCACACCGACAATCCTCACCGACAATCCTCACCGACAACCGGCATTGGGACACGAGATCGGCCTTGCCATGGTCACTCTCGCGTCCCAATGGTCACTCTCGCGTCAATGCTGACCTTCGCATCCCGATGCTCACCCCGCCCTCCCGCGCAGCGTGACTACCCGTCACCACTAACACACCCAGGAATCAATCATCTAGGCTGGAGCAATGACTAGCTTTGAGGATCTCGCGTCCGTAGTTGACGCTCAGTTGTCCACTCATCGCGGCGAGCTCGAGGCTCTCGTCCGCATCCCGTCGGTCTCGGCCGATTCCTTCGATCAGGCGGAAATGCTCCGCAGTGCCAACGCGGTTGCGGATCTGGCGCGTGAGCGTGGCCTGGGCGCCGAAGTCATCCAGCTGCACATGGAATCCGGTTACGTGGGCAGGCCCGCGGTTCTCGCCCACCGCGAGGCCCAACCGGGCCAGCCCACCGTCCTGCTCTACGCGCACCACGACGTGCAGCCGCAGGGTACCGGGGAGGGATGGCTCTCCGATCCCTTCGAGCCGGTGGAACGCGGCGGCAGGCTGTACGGACGCGGCAGCGCGGACGACAAGGCAGGGATCATGGTGCACATGGGGGCACTGGCCGCCTTGGGTGATGAACTCGGCGTGGGTGTGACCCTGTTCATCGAGGGCGAGGAGGAGATCGGCTCTCCCACATTCCACGGCTTCCTGGAAACCTATCGCGACCGCCTGGCCGCGGACGTGATCGTTGTTGCCGACTCGAACAACTGGAAGGTGGGCACGCCGTCCCTCACCACCTCGCTGCGCGGGGTCACAGGAGTGAGCCTGACCGTTGACGTCCTCGATCACGCGCTGCACTCGGGGATGTATGGCGGTCCGGTCCTGGACGCCGTCACCGTGATGTCCCGGCTCATCGCCACCCTGCACGAGGCCGATGGCTCCGTCGCCGTCGCCGGACTGGCGGCCTATGACGAGACAACTGCCGATTACACGGAGGAAGCTCTGCGGGAGGACACCGGGATCCTCGAGGGGGTCGCCTTCGCCGGTCACGGCTCCATCGCCTCGAGGCTGTGGACCCAGCCCGCTCTGTCCGTCATCGGCATGGACGTGACCAGCTGTGACAAAGCCTCCAACACCCTCATCCCGTCCTGCACGGCTCGCCTTTCGCTCCGCGTGGCCCCCGGGCAGGACCCGGCGGATGCTGCGCGGGCGCTCGTCGCCCATCTTGAGAGCAACGTCCCCTTCGGTGCCCACCTGAGTGTGAAGGTCGAGGAGACCGGCCCGTCCTTCCGGGCGGGAGAGGACACCCCCGCCACGATCGCTGCTCGCTGGGCGCTGGAGCAGGCGTGGGGCACCGCGTCGGTGGACATCGGCGTGGGTGGGTCGATTCCGTTCATCTCGGATCTCGCCGAGGTGTTCCCGGGAGCCGAGATTCTCGTCACGGGTATCGAGGATCCCGACACCCGCGCGCACTCCCAGAACGAGTCGCTGCATCTGGGCGATTGGCGCAACGCCATCCTGGCCGAGGCGGCGCTGCTGGCCCGGCTCGGCGGGCAGCTGTGAGAGTTGTCCTCACGTGCTCCCCGCTGCCCGGATTGCGGGCCAAGGAGAGTGCAGCCATCGCGGGCGACGCCTGGCGGGAACGCCGTCCGGGCGATGCCGTGCTGGCGGTTCCGGTATCAGACGGAATCGCGATGCCGTTCGTGGGCTCCGGAGCGGACGAGGTACTGGCCGGCACCGGAGCCACACAGGTGCAGCTGGGCACGGCCGGCGAGCGGCACTTCGCCCACGTGTGCGGCGAGGCCGTCCTCCTCGACTACACCGAGGTGCTGGGCGGTGTGCCGGGGCGTGGAACGAGAGGATCCTCCCGCATGATCGGGGAGGATCTGGCCTGGGCGGCGGCATCCGGCCACCGCGAGGTGAACGTGGTGCTTCCGGTTCCCGGTTCGGTCAGCGACATGGGCGCGGGACTTCTGGAGGCGTTGGCCCGGGCGGACGGGCGAACGTGCTCGGACGAAGTCGCCACTCTTGCAGCGGCGCGCAGCGCCCTCGGAGCGATGCGGGTCAACGTTCTCGTCTCGCGTGAGCAGCGCCTGTTGGGGCTCTCGGGCGTGGCGCGAGCATGGATGCTCGAGGGTCTGGACAGCGCGCAGGCCCAGAGCTTCGAGCGCGCCTTTGCCGGCGCGGTGGCCACCCTGGGGGAGGCGGCCGCGCAGCTGACGAGCCAGCAGTCCCTGCTGCCACTTCGGGGGAGCTCACCCGTGGACCCCAGCCGGAACATTCACGCGGGTGCGGGAGGCGGCAGCGCCTTCGTTCTGAACCTTCTGGGCTGTGCGATCTTTCCCATCGGGGAGGCGGTGGTCCGCGAACGTTTCGCCAGCGAGATACAGGACGCCGATCTGCTGGTCAGCGTATGTGCGCGGATCGGGGAGGACCTTCCGTCGAGTCTGCTCACGGGAGCCGCGCTCGCGCAGGAGGTGGGCATTCCCGTCGTCGTCGTTTATGACTCCGGTGGAATCCGAAAAGGCGAGCTGGCGAATCTCGGACTCAACGGGGCCTACGAACTGCGCCCCGAGCGCTCCTACTCGGACGCAGAGGAGACGGCGGCGGATCTGGCGGAGATCCCGGTCCGTCTGGCAGAACTCGTGGGGCGTGTGGCGCGCACCTGGGGGTGGGCGTAGCGCAGTGATGTGCCCCGGTCCGTGAGGTTTGTTGCGTCCGTGGCACCGGATGTCGCCGAATCGGGCACCTTACGCCGTGAGCGCACTCGACACGGCGTGGTCGATCTCGCTGGCAGATCAGGGGCGTTGCGCATTACTCTGATACAAGAATCTATCAAGAAAGGTGGAGATGTCGATGTCTGAGACTCTCGAAACCCAAACCCACAAGGTGATCCTGACTGATGAGGCGGCTGCCAAGGTCAAGGCGCTGCTGGAGCAGGAAGGTCGTGACGACCTCCGCCTTCGTATCGCCGTTCAGCCGGGCGGATGCTCGGGCCTGATGTACCAGCTCTACTTCGATGAGCGTTGCCTCGACGGCGATTTCATTCGCGATTTTGATGGCGTGGAAGTCATTGTCGACAAGATGTCCAAGCCTTACCTCGATGGAGCCTCGATCGGATTTGCTGACAGCATTGAGCGCCAGGGATTCACGATCGACAACCCCAACGCGCAGGGCTCCTGCGCCTGCGGTGAGTCGTTCCACTAGAATTCGCGGCTCCATGCGTCAGCGATTTGCCGCGGCCCTCGTGGCGGTGGGATTGGCACTTGCCCTGTCTGCATGCAGCGGGCAGGGCCAGAGCTCCCGTGGCTCAGATTCCCCCGCGCCGGGAGGCAACAGCTCTCAGGATCCTTCGCCCTCGGGGTCGGCAGCTCCAACAGTGGTCGTTTCTCCCGAGGACATGCCGACAGTCAAGATCGACGGCGAGAACACACCCGAGTTCTCGTTCCCCAACGCGACCCCGCCCTCGAACATGCAGGTCAGCGTTCTGGAGGAGGGGAAAGGGCGGGAGATCGGCACCGCGGATCTCCTCGTGGTCAACTACGTGGGTCAGGTCTGGGGAAAGGGCGAACCCTTCGACAGCTCGTACTCGCGTGATGCATCCGCGGCCTTCTCCCTGCCGAATCTGGTTCCCGGGTGGGCACACACCCTCTCGGGGCGCCATGTGGGGGACAAGGTGATCATTTCCCTGCCCCCGGAGTACGGCTACAAGTCGAGCGGCAATCAGGGTGCCGGTATTTCGGGAACGGACACCATCGTCTTCTACATCGAGATCCTTGACGGCTGGTCTGCGGACAGTGCCGGTCAAGCCGATGCCACGGTTGAGATCGACGAGTCCGACCTTCCCGTGGCCATGGAGGGTGCCATCGGAGAACCGGTCTCCAAGGTCCAGATCAAGCAGAACGAGGACGAACCCTCCGAGCTGACCAGCAAGATCATTGCCAAGGGCTCGGGGCCAGTCGTGGGCGGGCAAGGGTCCGAAGTCTTCATCGCCTATGCTGCCGCCTCGTGGGACGACGAAATGGTGGAGAACTCGTGGACCGGTGTGCCCGCCTCGGTTGCGGGACCGCAGAAGATCGTGCTGGGCGGGGGAACAGTTTTCGACTCCCTCGACGGCGCCACCGTTGGCTCGCGCATCCTTCTTCTGCTGCCCAGATCCGATGGCTCCGAGACTCGGGCTTCGTCACCTGCCATGGCAGTTGTTGTGGACATTCTCGGCTTCCAGGGCAATCCCGCGGAGTCCGACCAGCCGAGTGATTCGCCGACGGAGTAACACGTCACGGATTGGTCCGCCACCCCAGACGAGGGTGGATGCGGTAAGTAGAATTTCAATCACATGATGCCCCAACCCGATCGGG
>RRZU010032425.1_pt1 | contig 10469 bp, 8 predicted proteins | sample 2165561 | NCBI WGS metagenome assembly RRZU01 (sample SAMN10456909, study PRJNA506462) | wastewater metagenome | isolation source: wastewater sludge | place: USA: Moscow, Idaho | reverse complement strand
TGGGCGGCTCAGTCTTGATTGCGGGCACACCTGATGCGGTTGCCGCTTGCCCCGAATCGGTTACAGGCCGCTATTTGAGTGGCGCTGAAGCCATCAAATTGCCACATGAGCGCACCCCACGCGATGATGGCCGCTTATTAATCTTGAGCGGTGCTTCAGGCAACAATTTGAAAAATGTCACCTTGGAATTGCCTCTGGGCTTGATTACCTGCATCACTGGGGTTTCAGGCAGCGGCAAATCGACTTTAATTAACGACACCTTGGCCAAAATCGCTGCCCGCGATTTGAACCGCGCCACCAAAGACGAGCCTGCACCCTACACCGACATCAAAGGCATGGATCAGCTCGACAAAGTCATCAATGTCGACCAAAGCCCTATTGGTCGCACCCCACGCTCCAATCCTGCCACTTACACAGGCATTTTCACGCCGATACGCGAATTGTATGCAGGCGTGCCTTTGTCGCGCGAACGTGGTTACAGCGTGGGCCGCTTCTCGTTCAACGTCAAAGGCGGTCGCTGCGAGGCTTGCCAAGGCGATGGCGTGTTGAAAGTGGAAATGCACTTCTTGCCCGATGTGTACGTGCCTTGCGAAGTGTGCCATGGCAAGCGTTACAACCGCGAAACCTTGGAAGTGCAATACAAAGGCAAAAACATCAGCGAAGTGTTGGACATGACCGTGGGCGAAGCCTACCACTTCTTTGAAGCTGTACCGACTTTGGCGCGCAAGCTGCAAACCTTGATGGACGTGGGCTTGAGCTATGTGCGACTGGGTCAAAGCGCCACCACTTTGTCTGGCGGTGAAGCCCAGCGGGTGAAACTGGCCTTGGAATTGTCCAAACGCGATACAGGCCGCACCTTGTACATCTTGGACGAGCCGACCACAGGTTTGCACTTCGCCGACATTGCCTTGTTGCTACAAGTCATCGCCCGCTTAAAAGGCAAAGGCAACAGCATCGTCATCATTGAGCACAATTTGGATGTGATCAAAACCGCTGATTACATCATCGATTTGGGGCCAGAAGGCGGCGATGGCGGCGGTCGCATCATTGCCAGCGGCACCCCTGAAGTAGTGGCACAAACCGAAGGCTCTTACACAGGCAAATACTTGGCAGATGTCTTGGCCAACAGCCAAACGGAAGCAGCCGCAGAATAGCGTGTTTTGAGTGCAGTTGACACTTGAAAATGGATTACAGGCCGCTTAATGCGGCCTGTAATCCATTCTGTGTTTCATCAATCCATAGTCTTGATGTTCAAGACTTTAAATCTGCTACATGGCCAACGAGATTCAACTCGATTCAAAATCCACACAATGATGTTGGATTTGAAAACCTTATTGCGCACTTGATACGGCTTGCTTGCTCGCTTTTTCAGCCTCTTGCTTGGCGCGTTCCACTTCTGCTTCCATCTTGCGCACCTCGTCGTCTAGCTTTTGCATCTCTGCATCAAACTCTTGGGCCACGCTCGCTTCACGCACCATGGTATTGCTCGGAAACTCACCCAGCACAAATTCGTACACAGGGGCGGCAGGATTTTGCACCAGCTTAATGCTCAATTTGTCGGCATCTTGCATGCGCAACACCATTTCCGCTTTATCGGCATCATCGCTCACCAAGATTTGATTGCCCAATTGGCCTGCTTCATAAGTGCGTGCAGGATCTTGATCGAATTGCACTTGGATACTGCAAAGCAAGTCTTGGTCTTTGTGACAATTGATCGCTTGCGAGCTGTCACGGTTGGCCAACATCGGTTGTGAATCTTCGCCCACGAGCATCAACACCATATTGGGCTGATTTTGCGCCACCGCATACACCACATGCCCACCGTCTCCGACATGCCAGCCCGGTGTGGTTTGCATGTCTTCAATTTCATACTCATTCAATGTTTTCTTCACGTCTTGAAACAAAGAATATCCCCACCATGAAATCACTCCCAACAAAATTACCCCCAAAACCGATACGATTAAAAACGCCACCAAGCAGCCACGGCTGTTGGATTTTTTGCCATCACGCATGATATTGATGCGCTGTTTGCTGTTGGTTTTTGCTTGTGCGGTTTTAAATTTCGGGCGCTCTGCTTGGGCTTGGTTTTGTGGGGTATGCACGCGCTCTGTGTTGTTCGACGCAGCTGGTGGAGCATTGCCCGCTTCAAACACAGGCGCAGTGCTGGCTTGATTCGATTGGGGAGCATCAGTTGGTGTACTGGTTTGGCTGGTTTGAGAAAAAAATGCGGCATCTTCTTGTTTTAACTGAGCATCGTACTTGGCCCGCACCTCAGCTTGCAACAGCCATTCCTCGGCTTTATCCAAAACTTGGGCATTGATGTCACCTTGTAAACGGCATTGGCTGATGGCAAATGCAATGGTAGCGGCATCGGCATTGGCACTCACGCCCAAGATTTGGTACAAATTGACCATCTGTTTCCCCTTGTTTGAATTGAGCCCTCAGTATACTGAATACTTACGCCATTTGAATAGGCAGTCTAACTTTCAGCAAGATGGGTGGTGTGTTTGGTTTTTCTTCCATGCGGCCTGTAAGTAAATCGCAAGCCTTATATTTTTAGAATGAAAATTATTATCATATGTATTAGAATACTTTTCTTTATGATTTTCGTCTGAATACCAGTTCCTATGTCCCCATTACACACACCTCTGCGCCCCATCGCCTTATTGCTGCTTGGCTTGACTGGCTGGGCCCATGCCACCGATGCCGAAACGACGATTGAAGCCGATACCGAACTGCCCAGCATCACTGTCACCGCCAGCCAAAACACGGGTCAAGTGGGCAATGAGCAAATCAACGTGCGCCAAGCCGACAGCATACGTGATGTGTTGCGCGACATTCCTGGCGTGTATGTGGGCGGCACCAATAACATGAACCAACAAATACAGGTGCGTGGCATAGGTGAAAGCGGCCTGAACATCAGTATAGATGGCGCGCGCCAATTGGGTACCGTGTTTCACCACAATGGCCGCACCCTCATTGACTCCGACTTGCTCAAGCGCGTGAACGTGGATGTGGGCAGCCGCTCGGTCAGCAGTGGCATGGGTGCATTGGGTGGTGCAGTGCAATTCACCACCATCAGCGCGGGTGACATGTTGCAAGAAGGCGAAGCATTTGGTGGCAAAGTCAAATCCAATTACGCCACCAACAATAAGCAATGGCAAAACTCGTTGATGCTGTTTGGCAAACCCATAGACCAACTGGAGTTATTGGGCTATGTCAATTACAAAAACATGAATTTGAGCGAGTCTGGCGACAATCGCCCTCTGGGTGGCGATGGCAAAGAGGTGGATTACTTGGTCAAAGCCGCGTGGCAATTCAGCCCTAGCCAAAAAGTCACGCTGTCGACCGAGCGCAATGATTTAAGCGGCCTGTACCCTGCCCGTTTGGAGTTTCCGCACAATGATTTCTACCAAAAGCCAGGCTTGCAATACAACCCATTAATCCATCAGACCTACCGCCGCGACACCCAAACCATCGCTTACACCTACCAACCAAGCGACAATGATTGGTTCGATGTTGAAGCCAATGTCTACCGCACCCGTGTGTATTTGAACAATGCCAAAGACGCGCCTGTGCCTGGGCTGGATTGGCTGGCAAAGCTGCAAATTGAAACCGTGGGCGGTACGCTGAAAAACACGTCGCATTTTGATACGGGTGCTGCCAACCACCGTTTGCGCGTTGGCTATGAGTTTTACGATACCGACAATGAGAAACAAGACTTGAATCACAGCCGCGCCACCCAAGGCGAAAGCGGCCGTTTGCACTCTTTGTATGTTGAAGACAAAATCGCCATCGGCAATTTCAGCCTCACCCCTGGCATGCGCTACGACCACTACAAATTAGAAAATCCCAGCACTGGCGAAAAAACCTACGACCGTTTCAGCAAAGCCTTGGAAGCGGCCTACCAGTTTGACAGCGGTTTCAAAGCCTACGTGGCTTATGCCGATTTGTTCCGCGCGCCCGACACCATGAATGCGATGTTCTTGTCCTACGCCAACAACACCGATTTGAATGACTTAAAACCCGAAACAGGCCACACCAGCGAAATCGGCTTGAGCTATAGCCGCAGCGGCTTGTTTGGCGACGACGATTTGAGTTTACAAACCAAATTGTTCCGCAGCGATTACGACAATATCATTGCGGTTTCTGGCTCTCCCAGTAATTTAAATCGTCGCAATATCGGCGCGGGGCGTATTGATGGTTTTGAAGCCAGTGCACGTTATCGTTATGAAAACTTGCGCGCAAGCTTGGGCTTTAGCCGCTCAGACATTGATATCTACCTGAATGAAGGTGAATTAAACGCCAACAACACCGCCATAGGCCGTGACATGGGCGCCAAATGGAATCTGTCTTTGGCCTACGATTGGCAAGGCACGGGCATCAGCGCGCAATGGGACACCGTATTCCAACGCCGCTATAAGAGCCACAACTTGGAAAAACCAGGCTATGGCGTCAGTGACATCAGCGTGCATTGGAAACCGCAATCAGGCAGCTTGAAAGGCTTGGAAACCAGTTTGGGTGTGTACAACGTGTTTGACAAATTTTATGCCTCACACAGCGCCCGCCAGCAAGACCCAGACAATTATCTGACCGATTATGAAATGGGTCGCAATGTCAAAGCCACGGTTTCTTACCGTTTCTAATCTGCTGATTTTGTGTTGATTTCAGCATTTACAGGCCGCTTGTATGCGGCCTGTAAGCATTTTAATCAGGATTTTGTCTAGGCTGGCTGCATAAGCTGAGTTATAATGAGAACGATTATTAATTAGAAACCGCACCCACTCGGTGCACACTTGAGCACAACACATGACATCTCTGGGATTGCCTCAATGGTTTGTTTGGGCCAGCGCTTCAGCTGTATTTGCTGCCCTCACCGCCATTTTTGCGAAGCTAGGCCTCAAAAACATTGATTCCGATTACGCCACCTTCATCCGCACCCTCATCATCTTGGTCGCCTTGACGTGTTTCTTAAGCTACTCAGGCAAGTGGCAAGACCCGAGCAGTTTGACCGCGCAAAACTGGACCTTCTTAGTTTTGTCAGGTTTGGCCACAGGCGCATCATGGCTGGCGTATTTCAAAGCCTTGCAATTGGGCAATGCCTCACAAGTGGCACCTGTCGACAAATTCAGTGTGGTGTTGGTGACGCTGTTTGCGGTGGTGTTTTTGGCAGAGCGTCCATCTGTGCGCGAGTGGTTGGGCATAGGCTTGATTTCGCTGGGCGTGTTAACCCTGGCTTGGCGGCGTTGAGGTTCTGATTTTCCATGTTAAAACTGCGTTTTCTCATCCCACTGACACTCGTGTTGGCGGTAGCGTCCATCTTTATCGGTGTGGGTAATGTCAGCTTTTCTGGCTTGCTTGCAGGCCGCAGTGAAGACTGGTTGCTGCTCACCAACAGCCGCTTACCCCGTTTGATTTCCATCGTCATCGCAGGCGCGAGCCTGAGCATCTCTGGCTTGATTTTGCAATGCCTGAGTCGCAACCGTTTTGTTTCACCTACCACTGCAGGCTTGGAAGACTCCGCCCGCTTTGGGGTGTTATTGGCCTTGATTTTATTGCCTGCCAGCTCTGGTTGGCTGCAAACCTCGTTTGCGGCCTTAACCACGTTCGCAGGTGCCATGTGCTTCATGGCGATACTCAACACCTTAAAACACCGCGACACCGTGTTTGTGCCTTTGGTGGGCATGATGTTTGGCAACATCATCAACTCCATCACCGTGTTTTTCGCCTTGCAATTTGATTTGCTGCAAAACATCAATGCATGGCTGCAAGGCGACTTTTCCAGTGTGTTAAGCGGTCGCTACGAAACCTTGTTTGTCAGCATCCCTGCCTTGCTGCTCGCTTATGTGTTTGCCCAACGCTTTGTACTGGCAGGCATGGGCGAAGACTTTGCGGTGAATTTGGGCGTGAATTACAAACGCACCATGGCTTTGGGCTTGGTATTGGTGTCCATCGTGACTGCCGTGGTCATTGTCACCGTGGGCACGATACCGTTTTTGGGCTTAATCGTACCAAACTTGGTGGCTTTGTATTTGGGCGACAATTTAAAACTGACCTTACCACACACTGCCGTGGTGGGTGCCTTATTGGTGTTGGTGTGCGACCTTACAGGCCGCTTGGTCATCTACCCTTATGAAGTGTCGGTCAGCCTCATCATGGGCATCATCGGCAGCGCGGTGTTCTTGAGCATGTTATTGAAGAGGTACCGTCATGGCTGAACACAATCGTTTGTGGGCCATGTTGGTGCTCACCTTGGCCTTGATTAGCGTGTATTTTGTCTGGGACAACACCCAATTCATTCCCTTTGTAAACCTGCTGCGCTTGAAAACCATCGCGGCAATGGTGGTCACCGCCATGGCTTTGGGCAGCGCCACCTTGCTGTTTCATGCCATTTCCAATAACCGCATCGTCACGCCTTCATCATTGGGCTTAGAGTTTTTGTATGTGCTGGCGAAAACCAGTTTCGTGTTTGCCTTTGGCAGCGCGGCTTTGATGCACATCAGTGTGGTGTGGCAATTTGTGTTTGGCTGCGCCATCTTAATCGGCTTTGCTTTGCTGCTTTACCGTATGTTCTTCAAAAACGGGCGCGAGAACGTGTTTTACTTGCTGCTCATCGGCATGATATGCATGTCTTTGTTCATGAGCATCAACACCTTCTTGGGCATGTTGATGAACCCCAATGAGTTTCAAATCGCGCAAGACGCAGGCTTTGCCACGTTTAACCAAGTCGATGTCACCGTATTGGGCTTGGCGGCCTGTATTGTGTTGCCGCTCACGCTTTACAGCTTCAGTCTATCGCGCCAATTGGATGTGTTGGGCTTGGGGCGCGAAACCGCCATCAACCTCGGCATAGATTACGAGCGCTTTGGCAAAAAAGTAATGATCATTGTGGCAATTTTAATGGCCACTGCCACCTCGCTTGCAGGGCCGATGTTTTTCTTTGGTTTGTTGATTTTGAACGTGACGCTGCAATGGCTGCCCACCTTCCGCCACCGCCTGCTGTTTCCCGCCATCATCTTGGTCAGCACCATGGTGTTGGTATTGGGGCAAACCGTGGTCTTGCATTTATTGAATTTCAAAACCGAATTGGACGTCATCATCAATTTTGTCGGTGGCATCTATTTCTTTTGGCTACTCTTAAAAGCGAACAAACAATGGCAATAGACTTATCCCATTTGCGCAAACGCTATGACAACAAAACCGTGGTAGACGATGTCAGCCTCACCATCCCCAAGGGCAAAATCACCTCTTTCATCGGCCCCAATGGCGCAGGCAAATCCACGGTCTTATCGATGATTAGCCGCTTATTGCCCATGGACGATGGCAAGGTTTTGCTTGATGGCGAAGACATAAGCGGCCTGAAAAGCCGCGACATTGCCCGCCGCTTGGCAATCTTAAAGCAAAGCAACCACGTTGACTTGCGCTTGAGCGTAGAAGACTTGGTGGCTTTTGGACGCTTTCCTTATTCGCAAGGCATGCTCACTGCCGAGGACAAACGCTTTATAGACGAAGCCATAGACTATATGGATTTGGGCGATTTGCGCCGCCGCTATTTAAATGAACTCTCTGGCGGCCAACGCCAACGCGCTTTCATCGCGATGGTATTGGCACAAGACACGGACTACGTGCTGCTGGACGAACCACTGAACAACCTCGACATGAAACACTCAGCACAAATCATGCGTGTGCTGCAACAACTGTGTCATGACAAAAACAAAACCATTGTGATTGTCATCCACGACATCAATTTTGCCTCGGTCTATTCCGACCACATTTTTGCCATGCAAGATGGGCGTTTGGTGTTTTCTGGTTCACCGACGGATTTGATGCACAGCGAGCGTTTGGAAAGCATTTTTGGTTTCCACATGCCTGTGGAGCAAGTCGGCGAACACCGTCTGGGTTTGTATTTTATTGCTTAATGAATGGGAGTCATCCACGTGAAAAAATGTTTTCCAACCGTATTGGCCGCAACTTTGGCCTTGGGCTTGGCCGCTTGTGGCCAACCTGCTGACAACAACACTGGCAACACAGCCAGCAGCCAAGCGGCCACCGCAGGACAAATCAGCGTCACCAGCAAAGCAGGCGACATCAGTGTGCCTGCCGATGTCAGCAAAATCGCCGTGTTAGACTATACCTCGCTTGATACCTTACAAGCCTTGGATGCCACCGACAAAGTCATAGGCTTGCCATTGTCTTCCAACGTGCCTGCCAGCTTGGCGAGCTTCAAAACCGACAAATACGCCGACTTTGGTGCGGTCAACAATGTCAATTTGGAAAAATTGGCCGCGGCACAACCGCAACTGGTGATTTCTGCCGATCGCTTACAAAAGCAATTGGATGCCCTCAAACAGGTGGCACCCACTTATTATTACAGCTTAGACCTCAACAATTATTGGCAAAGCTTTCATGAACAAACCTTGAACTTGGCCAAATTGGTGGGTAAAACCAGCGTGGCCGAGCAGAAACTAAAGGCTTTGGATGAAGAAGCCGCCAAGCTCAGCACCAAAACGCAAGGCAAAACTGCCTTAATCGTGTTGGTAAACAACGACAAATTGATGGCGTTTGGCAAACACTCTCGTTTCGGCCTCATCCATGACAAATTGGGCTTCACGCCTGCCGATGAGAGCATCAAAGTGGGTACGCATGGCCAAAGCGTGTCGTATGAATACATCGCCGAGAAAAACCCTGATTACCTGTTCATCATCGACCGTGCCTCAGCCGTTACTGGCAAAACAGGTGGTGCGGAAACGGCTTTGAACAACGACATCATCAACCAGACCAAAGCGGCTAAGGCCAAACAAATCGTTTATTTGGATGCCAATGATTGGTATTTGATGAATGGCGGCCTCAACGCCATGCACAACATGATTGCAGAAGTGTCTGCCTCAGTGAAATAAGCCAGACGCTGCCATGATTGAGCCGCACCAAATTTGGTGCGGCTTTTTTATTATTGGCAAATCAAATGCTGAAACAGATTAAACAAGCGGCCTGTAACATTTACAGGCCGCTTGATTGCTTGTTTAAAGGCGTGTTGTGATTACATAAAGAAAAAGTACACAAACAAAGACACCAAGAAAATACACATGATGTTCAGCACCATGCCCACTTTCATCATCTCACTTTGGCGGATGTGACCAGAGCCAAACACTATTGCGTTCGGTGGTGTGGCCACAGGCAACATGAAGGCACACGATGCACCGATGCCGATGATGATGATCAACACCTCTTTAGGCATACCCATTTGCGCGGCAATCGCGGCAAACACAGGCACCAGCAAAGCCGCAGATGCGGTGTTACTGGTGAACTCAGTCAAGAATATGATGAAAGTCGCCACAGCAAACACCACCACCAAGGGCGAGGCATCGCCAAACGCATTGGCCAAGGTTTGGCCCAATACCAACGACGCGCCCGAATCTTTCAATACCGCGCTCAAGGTCAAACCACCGCCAAACAGCATCAACACGCCCCAGTCGGTATTGTCGGAAATTTGCTTCCAAGTGGCCGTACCCAACACTACCACTAAAGTCGAGGCCAACAAGGCAATCCAAGTGTCGGTTTGGCTCAAGCCCAAAGCCTCGGTCAATTGGCCGCTGAATATCCATGCCACAGCAGTGCAGACAAACAACACCATCGCGGCGATGCGTGAGCCTGTCCACGGTATGTCTTCCGTGTGAAACGTGATTTTTTGGTTCAATTTCGGACGCAAAATCAAAAACAAGCTGAGCAACATTGCGGGCAAGATGATGAACATCATCGGTAAGCCCACTTTCATCCAATCGGCAAAATCATAATCCAAAGCCTTGGCTGCAATCGCGTTTGGTGGCGAGCCCACAATGGTACCCAAGCCACCTATGCTGGCCGAATAGGCAATGCCCAACAAGATGAACACAAAGGTTTTGCGCTCTTTGCTCGCATCCAAATGCGACAAAATCCCCAAGGCCAAAGGCAACATCATCGCCGCGGTGGCGGTATTGGAAATCCACATCGACAAGGCCGCAGTCACGGCAAAAATGGCCATCACTGCCACGCCCAAATGCCCGCGTGACAAAGAGATAATCCACATCGCAATCTTGCGGTCTAGCTTTTGCACATGCAAAGCCGTGGCCAAGGCAAAGCCACCGAAGAACAAGAAGATGGTGGGGTCGGCAAAAGTCGCCAAAGCCTTGGTGGTGGTCAAAGGCACCAACTCTTTGCTGGTATTCTCCATAGGCATACCTATGATGACGGCCAACACAGGCACCAATAAGGCGGTAATAGTAATGTGCACCGCCTCAGTCAGCCACAAAATGGCTATGAATGTGAGTAAGGCCAAACCTTTGTTGGCGGCTACGTCGTAAGGCAAAATCTGATACAAGCCCAGTGATAGTGCGGCGGCGATGGCAATGATGATCCAGCCCTTCACCGTTTGTTTGTGCATGACATTGGTTGGCGTGGCCAAATTCTTGTCATCCATGCGCGTCTCCTTTAGT
>RRZU012934168.1_pt1 | contig 10470 bp, 11 predicted proteins | sample 2165561 | NCBI WGS metagenome assembly RRZU01 (sample SAMN10456909, study PRJNA506462) | wastewater metagenome | isolation source: wastewater sludge | place: USA: Moscow, Idaho | reverse complement strand
CGTCGCCGGCCTGCGCGTGACGAAAGGCCAGGAGATCGAGCTGACCGCCCAGCAGGCGAAATATGAGCCGGTCGAGTTGGTCGTGCCCGAGGTGCCCGCTTCCGCCCGGCGCCGCAGTACCTCCGAAGCGGCTGGCTCGTGACGGGCACCTCGCGCATCACGGCTCGGCCGATCGACCAGGACGCGCACCTGACGCAGTCGATCACCGACATTCTGACGACGCCGAAAGACAGTCGGGTGATGCGGCGCGACTACGGCTCGCGATTGCCGGACCTGATTGATGCGCCAATGAACGGCGAAACCATCATTGATGTATTCATGGAGACGGCCGATGCATTGGATGCATGGGAACCGCGCCTGCGCCTGCGTCGCGTTGAAATCGCCAGCAGTTCTGCAGGCAGGTTGACGCTGGCGTTGACGGCCGAGGTCGGAGCCGCGACGCGGGCTATCGAGGTGATCCTGTGACCCGCCCCGAGATCGACCTGTCGGCGCTGCCGCTGCCGGATGCGGTCGAGCAGCTGGACTATGAGGTGATCCTGGGCGAGGCCCGGGCCACGTTGCTGGCCCTGGCACCCGAACTGGCCGATGTCCTGGCGCTTGAAAGCGAGCCGCTGAACAAGCTTTTGCAAACCGATGCGTTTCGCGAGCTGATCATGCGCGGCCGCGCCAATGACAGCGTGCGGGCCGTCATGCTGGCGCTGGCCACCGGTGCGGATCTCGACCAGCTGGTCGCGCTGCTGGGCGTTGCGCGTCAGGCCGTCATCGAAGCCGATCCAGATGCCAACCCGCCCGTGCTGGCGGTCTATGAGGATGACGCGTCACTGCGCCGCCGCGCTCAGTTGAGCTGGGAAGGCATGACCGTGGCCGGAACAGCGGGCGCCTATCAGTTTCACGCGCTGTCGGCCGATGGCCGGGTACGCGACGTCGCCGTGTCGCGTCCCCAGGCGGGCGTGGTCCAGATCACGATCCTGTCTCATGAAGATGAGGGTGTGCCCTCGGCCGAGCTGATCGATGCGGTCGATGTCGCGCTTGAGGATGTCCGCCCGCTTTGCGACGACGTGCGCGTGGTCGCCCCGGTGTTCACGGATTACGCTGTGACAGCGGTGCTCTACGGCCCGGCCGGCCCGGCCTCGGAAGTGGTGCTGTCATCCGCGCAGGCGGCCGCCACGGCCTATGTCCAGGACGAAGTGTCTGTTGGCGGCATCGTCCGGCATGGCGCCCTTCTCGCGCGCCTCTATCAGGCCGGCGTCGATCATGTGGTCATGACCTCGCCGCTGGCCGACATCGATCCCGGTCGGACCGGCGTGGCGCGCGCAACCTCAATCACCATCAGCTATGAGGTGGCGATGTGACCGACCTGTTGCCATCGAACAGCACCGCAACTGAACGCGCGATCAGTGATGCCATGGCGCGCGAAGCTGCGATCGCCACGCCCGCCAACCTGATGTGGGACCCGGCGCGCTGCCCGGAGGCCTATCTGCCCTGGCTGGCATGGGCGGCATCGGTGGATCATTGGGATGCCGATTGGCCCGCTGCCGAAAAGCGCGCCGCCATCGCCGCATCGGCCGACTGGCACCGGATCAAGGGCACGCCGGCGTCGATTGCCATCGCCCTGGCCGATCTGGGCCATCCCGACGCGATCGTGATCGAGGATCGCGACCTGCCGCGCCTCGGCCGAGACTGGATGCTTGGCCGGGATTGGCGCCTCGGCCCCACAGATCCGCACTGGGCGGATTACTGGGTCGATGTGCCCACGCCCCTCTACCGCGTCGATGCGGAAAAGATGGCCTTGCGTCTTGCGGATACTGCGCCGGTCAGATGCCGGCTGCGCGCGGTCAGCGCCATCGATGCCGGCCGCTTTGAAATCGGGGGCGGCCTTTGGGTGATCGGCGATGCGTCGACCATCGGCAGCACGTATATTTTTGGAGGCCGTAATGGTTGATCTGCTGAACGTTAACGCACTGCCCGAGGCCGGCGACTGGCCTGAAACCGTGCCGCAGCTCGAAAACGGCTGGTATCCGACCGGTGGCGTCGTCGACCCCGCCAATGATGAAGGGCTGCTGAACTGGCCCAATCGCGAGCTGGCGATCCGCACCCGGATCCTGCGCGACCGGGTCGATGCCCTGATGGTCAAGGCCGGCAGCCTGACGACGGTCGGTCCGGGTGGCGATTTTGCCAGTTTGAATGATGCGCTGGCCTATCTGTCCGAGCGTCGGCCGGCCTATGCCCCTGGCGGGTTCGTCTCAGAAATCCGGTTGCTGAACGGCTACCAAATGGCTGAACAGGTGCTGGTCGCCGGCGCCAACCTGGGCTGGCTGACGATCACATCGGAAGCCGCCGAGGTGCTGATCACGCGCGGCGCGCTCGCACAGCAGTTCGGTTCGAGTTTCCCGGCCTTCGGCGTGTCGGACGGCGGCGTGCTGCCGCGTCTGGCGACGCTCTTCAACATGGACGGCACCGGCGTGGCTATGGATCGGGTCGGGATCTATGCGCATGGGACCGGATCCGGGACCGTCCTGGCCGGCGGGGGCGTCAAGAACGCGGGCGCGCATGGGGTGCGCATCGAAACGGGTGGCCAGATCGCCGCCAACGGCGCGAATTTCAGCGGCGCGCAGGATTACTGCGTCTATGCCGCCGGTGGCACCCGGCTGGCAGTATCCCTGGCCAACCTTGCGAACGCCGGTCAGATGGGCATTTTTGCGACGAATGGCGGCATCGTTCATGCCGATCAGGCCACCGTCACCGGCTGCAACACTTACGGTATCCGTTCGGTGCGCGGTGCAGTCGTCAACGCCTATGCGGTCAACGCTCGACGCAATGGCCCAGCAGGCGCCGATACCAATGCGGATTTCAGCATCGACTCGGGGGGCACGATTGTCGCGACCGCCGGGATTGGCGGCGTCAGCACCGCTGTCAACGCAGTCAGCGCCGCTGGCGTGATCTATCGGTGAGGCAGTCCAATGACATCCCCGATGATCGTGGATCCAAAGAAACTCGCCGCCAGCGGTCTGCCCACGCATTTGCAGGTTCTGATCACCCAGCTGGTGAAGCTGGCAAATCGTCCCGTGGTCAAGGGGGCGCCGGGCGCGTCCGGTCCCGGTATCAGCAGCGTCACTGCCGATCCGGCCACCGGCGCACTGACCATTACCCTGACCACCGGCGCGGTGACCCAGACCGGCCCGCTGGCGGCCGCAGACGGGGCGTCCGCCTATGAGCTGGCCGTTCAGGACGGCTTTGTCGGCACCCTGACCGAATGGCTCGACAGTCTGCAAGGCACGGGCGGCGGCGATGTATCGCAGGAAGACATCGACGCAATCCTGTCATCCGCACGGGCCGCAACGGATGAGGCTGTTGCGGCCTTGCGCGACGGCAAGCGCAACAGCGCCGACGTGGTCAAGCTGATCACCATCGACGACGATACGCAGACGCGCGATGTCCTGACCTTGCTGCCCGAGGGCCTGCTCGGTCGCATGGCGCCCGCGATGGCCGATCAGGCTTTGGATGTCGGGGCCGCATCGCTTGGGCCATTGCTGGTCGATGGTGGCCGTGACCTGATGACCATGCATGGGCAGCCGCTGATCAGGATCTATCCCGACGGTATCGACTTTCGCCGGCATGGCGGGGATCCGGGTGATGTCAGTCGTGACGGCTGGGCCAAGGGCGGAGATGGCAGCATCACCGCGCAGGCTGGTCAGCATGGGGTGATGGCGGTCGACCGCTTCATCGACCGCGCCGATGGCGTGCGCCTGCCGGTTGCCATGGTCAACGGCCAGACCCGCAAGGCGGTGATCGTCAGCAGCTTTGGCCAGTCCAATGCGGATGTGACCCGAATGGCCGATCCGCTGGTCTGGGATACGCCGCCGCTGCCGCACCATGCGATGATGCTGGACGATATGAACGCCTTCGGCAGCGGCACCCACCGGGGCGGAATGATGGGCTGGCAGGGCGTGGCTGTCGTGCGCGGATCGCGCATGATCGCAGCGTCCGAGGCGCTGCGCGGCACCCAGAGCGTGGCCTCAGCCGCCTGGGCGAGGCTGTCGATGTGGGACGGTCCCTTGCGCCGCGTTGGTCTGGTCCGGTCCAGCGCCTGGGGCGGCAATCGCCTGCGCGGCACAAGCATCGGCACCGGCATCTGGCGCGACAGCGCCGGCAACACCACCCAGAGCTGGGCCAACTGGACCGGCGATATCCGGCAGGCCCATGAGCTGCTGACCGCCGCCGGCTATCAGGTCGAGGCGGTCTATATCCTGTTCACGCATCAGGAAGCTGACTGGCAGACGCCGGGCGCCGACTATCTGACCGACTTTCTGGCGATGAAAGACGAGCGCGAAACGGCCATCGACATGGATTTTCCCGGCCTGCCGGTGCATTGGTTCTGCGATCAGGCGTCCGGTTCGGGCCAGCGCAGCGGCACCTATGAGGGCGGCAAATGGCCGTCCCGGCTGGCCATCGTCGATGCCTGCCGTGAAGAGGTCGGCGGCGACAACATCACCATGGTCACACCGCGTTATTGGTTCCCGACCGGTGCCGAATACGGTCAGGCCAGCAATACCAATGTGATCCACCACACCCATGCGATCCGGCCGATCTGGGGCGAGCTGGTTGCGCATGCCATGCGTGCGCGCGAGCGCGCGATCCCGTGGCGCTGCCCGATCATGTCCAGCGCGACCGTCAGCGGCAACGACATCATCGTCGATTACGACAGCCTTTTGCCGCTGATGATCGACCGCACCTTTTGCAAGGTCCGCCCCGATGCCGGCTTCACCATCGGCGAGGGCGCTATCGCGGTGACAGATGTGCGCCAGACCGGCCAGCGCCAGATCACGGTCACGGCCGCGTCTGATCCGATCGGCACCAGCATCGAATATTGCTGGCGCCGGCAGGACGGCGGCGACGTCCTGGACCAATGGCCGATCTGCACCGGCGCGATCCGCGATGCGTGGACCGCACCTTCCTATTTCGATCCAGCCGGCCGGCCGCTCGTGCGGGCGGCGCTGGCCTATCAGCTGCCATTGTGAGGACGATCACATGCCCCTGAACATCAAGGTCGACGACATCGACACCTATGCCGCCGCCGTCCTGCCGATCACCGAAACACTGGAAGACGCTATCGCCGCCCTTCCGGGGCTGGTCGGGGCCTGGGACGCGGCGGATTGGGCGGCCGGCGATTGGGTCGCGCGCATCGGCACCGGCCGCATCGCCCTGACCAATGTCGCGGTAGGCGCGCGGGATGGTGACGCGATCCTGTCGTTCGGAGCGACGTCGCTTGGTGCGGTGCGGAACGCCGCCGGCGCGGCTGTCGTGCCGGGCGAACTGGTCTTTGCGGCGCGGTCCTATTTTTCCAGCGTCACGGCCAACTTCCAGAAGACTTTCGATCTGGGAACGCCCGAGTTCTTCATGCGGGCGACACTGGCCACGCCGAGCTGGCAATACAAGGACGCCGCCGCGACTTCGAGATCCGTCGCCTTGGCTGGCGGCGCGGCGGCGCGCTGGCGGACCTTCGCGTTGACCAAGGCCGGCACCGCCGCCCCGCAGATCGAGGCCGACGGCGCCGCGCCCGTCACGATCGGGCCGGCAGGCGGCGCACTTGGCGCGACCACGCTGGCCATTGGCGATGCATCGGGAGCTAACGGCGCCGTCCACGAGATCAGCCGCCTGATCATCTGCACCGCCGGCACCCTGACCGAGACCCAGCGCGCCGCAATCAATCAGTGGCTGGCCGGGTGAGCTGATCCTTTGACAGCACCGGGGTGCATCTGGCATGTTTTGCCGGGTGCAGCTGGCCTCGCGGCTCGTCCCCCGAATTCCTTCAAGGGCTATTATAATCCTGCTTTAAGCGAGTGTCTCCCGAGCTATTTCGGAGAGGCCGCTTATGCCCGACTTCCTTCATGGGATCGAAACCGTCGAGATCGAAGATGGTATCCGGTCCATCCAGACCGTCAAATCCTCGGTCATCGGCTTTGTCGGCAGCGCGCCCGATGCCGACGCGGCGACATTCCCCCTGAATACGCCGGTGCTGGTCACGGGGCCGCGCATGGCCGCCACCCTGGGCGCGGACGGTACCCTGATGGATGCCTATAACGCCGCCTATGCCCAGGGCGTCAATGCGGTGATTGTGGTGCGTGTCGAGGTCGGCCAAACCACGGCCGCGACGCTTTCCGCCGTCGCTGGCATCGCGGGGAATTCGACCGGGGTCTGGGCGCTGCTCAATGCCGCGAACACCCTCGGCCTGACGCCCCGCATTCTGGCCGCGCCCGGCTTCACCAGCGCGGCCGCAGCCGATCCCGCCAGCCCGGTGACGCAGGCGCTGATCTCGGTCGCGAACCGGCTGCGCGCCGTCGCCATCGCCGACGGGCCGAACACCAACGAGGCCGACGCCAAGACTGACCGCGCCAAATACGGCTCCAACCGGCTCTATATCGTCGATCCGGCCGTGCGCGTCTGGGACGCGACCACCACTGGTTATGTCACCCGTCCGGCCTCGGCTTTTGTCGCGGGAGCGCTCTCGGCCGCGGACGCTGCGAAAGGTTTCTGGTGGTCGCCCTCGAACCAGGTGCTGCAAGGCGTTGCCGCCACCGCGCGACCGATCAGTTGGGCGATCTCGGATCCCGATACCGAAGCCAACCGCCTGAACGAGGGCCAGATCGCCACCATCATCCGCAAGGACGGGTTTCGGCTCTGGGGCAACCGCAGTGCGGGCGAGGCGACCGATACGCAATGGGCCTTCCTGCCGGTACGCCGCACCGCCGACATGATCTACGAGAGCATCGAGGGCGCGCTGCTCTGGGCAATGGATCGGCCATTCTCGGCCCAGCTCTTGCTCGATATCAAGGACAGCGTTCAGTCCTACCTGGACGAGCTGACCAATCGCCGGGCGATCCTCGGCGGTGCGGTCTGGATCGACCCCGAGCTGAACACCGAGGCCACGCTGAAGGCGGGCAAGCTCTACCTCAATTTCGACATCGAGCCGCCGGCGCCGCTGGAGCACCTGGTGCTGCAGGCGCACCGCAACGGCGACTATTACGAAGAGCTCGTGCTCTCCGTCACCGGCAACCAGCAGTAAGGAGGCACCCATGGCGCTGCCGCGCGTGATCAAGAACTTCAACGCCTTCTGGGACGGCATCAGCTATTTCGGGCTGGTCGAGTCGGCCAAGCTGCCGGCGGTCAAGATCCAAACCGAGGCGCATCGCGGCTCGGGCATGGATGGCCCGGTCGGCATCGACGTGGGCCAGGAGGGCATGAGCTCGGAGATCACCTTTACGGAATGGTCTTCGGTCATCCTGGGCAAGCTCGGCAAGCAGGAGCGCTTCGTGTTCCGGCCGGCCATGTCTACCGCCACCGATTTTACGGCCAGCCCGATCATTGCCACCATGTCGGGGCTGATCACCACCAGCGAACCCGAGGATCTGAAGCCCGGCACCGTGTCCAAGCTCAAGATGGTCATGGACGTGACCGCCTACCGGCTGGAGCTGGACGGATCGACCGTCTTCGACATCGATCTGGTCAATGGCAAGCGCGTGATCGGCGGCACCGACCAGCTGGCCGAGCTGCGCCGCGCCATGGGCGTGTGAGGGAGGGTCCGACGAACCATGACTGGCCGGCCGTTCTGGCCGCATTGCTTGATTTTCTGGCCCATGAACCGGAGGCCAAGGGCTTTCACGCGGCCCTTGAGGACGTGATCGCCGGCCTTCCCGATGCAGCCTATGAGTAAGGACCCGACCATGCCTGAAACCAAGACCGTAACCCTGATCAAACCCGTCCAGCGCGGTGAAGCCACCATCGCCAGCGTCATCCTGCGCGAACCGTCTGCGGGTGACATGCGCGGCCTCAAACTGACCGAGATGATGCAGATGGATGTGGCGACAATGATCCGCCTGATCCCGCGCGTCTCGGATCCTGGCCTGGCGCCCGATGAAGTTGCCGCGATGGGCGGCGCAGATCTGATGGCGCTGTCCACGACGGTGATCGGTTTTTTCTTCACCGAGGAACAGATCCAGGCCGAGGCCCAGCTGCTGAAATAGAGCTGCCCGACGATGTTGAGGATGCGATGGCCGATCTGGCCGTCGTCTTCCACTGGCCGCCCGAAAGCATGGCCGGGATGAGCCTCCAAGATCTTGCCCGATGGTGGTCAAAGGCCCGTGCGCGGGCCAACCCGACCGAGGACGCCGATGGCTGATCTGAATGTCCAACTGATCCTGCGCCTGGTTGACCGCGCGACTGGCCCCGCCCGGGCGGCCATGCGTGCGATCGAGCGTCTGGGCGGCGATGGCTTCCGGCGCCAGGCCGAGCGCGTCAATCGGGGTGCGGTCGTCATGGCGCGGGGGCTGGGCACCGCAACCGGCGCGGCGGTCAATGGTGGCAAGGTCATGGCGGGCTATGCGGCAGCGGTTGCCGGCGTCGCCGCGCTCATGGTCCGGCCAGCCGCGCAATTCGAGCAGCTGCGCGTACAGCTGACCAACCTCGAAGGCTCGGCCCAGGGCGCAGACCGCGCCATGAAGTGGATCGAGACCTTTGCCACAAAGACCCCGCTGCAGCTTGAGGATTCGGTGGCCTCCTACGCCAAGCTCAAGGCGTTCGGCCTTGACCCCACGAACGGCTCGCTGCAGGCGCTGGTCGATACCATGGCGGCGAGCGGCGGCGGCGCCGAGCAGCTGAACGGTCTGGTGCTTGCGCTGGGTCAGGCTTGGACCAAGGAAAAGCTGCAGGGCGAAGAGGCGCTGCAGATGCTGGAACGCGGCGTGCCGGTCTGGGACCTGCTGGGCAAGAAGCTGGGCAAGAACACTGCCGAGCTTCAGGAAATGGCGTCGAAAGGCCAGCTTGGGCGGCGCGAAATCACGCTGCTGATCGAGGCGCTGGCCGAACGCAACGCCGGCGCCTCCGAGAACATGTCGAAGACATGGGACGGGATCATTTCAAACATCCTCGACCATTGGGGGCGGTTTCAGCGGATGATCATGGCGTCCGGCGTCTTCGACTATCTCAAGGCGCGGCTGCAGCTTTTTCTGGACCTGCTCAACCGGATGGCCGAGGACGGCCGGCTGCAGGCCTATGCCGATCAGGTGGCCCGGACGATCCTGTCGACGCTGGAAGCGATCTGGTCTTTCGGAACGGAGGTAGTCCGCATCTGGAACGAGCTCCTGCCGGTCATCGCCCATGTCGCGGACTGGCTCGGGGGCTGGGACCGGCTCGCCTGGTTCGGCGCCGCACTTTTGATGGGCAAGACGGTCCTTGCGCTGATCGGCGGCTTTCTGACCCTTGGCAGCGGCATCGTCATGGTGGTGACCGGCCTGATCGGGATGACGGGCCATCTGATCGCCGGGATCGCTGTCATCGCCCGGCTCGGCCCGATCCTGCGCTTCGGCGCGGTGCTCGGCTTTCGGGCACTCAGGGCTGCGGCCATGCTGGCCGGCAATGCGGTCCTGTGGCTCGGCCGGGTGTTGCTGATCGCCGGTCGCGCGGCGCTGACCAACCCTATCGTGGCATTGGTGGCCGCCATCGCCGCCGCCGTCTATCTCATTTATCGGAACTGGGATTCGATCGGCCCGTGGTTCCAGCGTCTATGGGCGTCGGTCAAAACCTATTTCGCGGGGTTCTCCGAATTCCTCAAAGGCGTGTTCACGCTGGATTTCGAGCGGGCATGGAACGGGATCAAGAAAGCCTGGGGCGGTGGAGACGAGTTCTTCAGGACGGTTCTGTCGGGTATCGGGACGAACTTCTCGCTGGTGTGGAATAATGTCATCGCGCCGGTTCTCGACAAGCTCGGCTTGCTCGACCCGATCACCGCCGCCTGGCAGGCGTTTCAGGAGGCCATCGGGCAGGTTCTGGACTGGATTTCGGCCAAGTTTTCCAGCGCGGGGGCGGCGATCCAGCCGGTTATCGATGCCCTTAAATGGATCTATGAGAAGGGCGGCGAAGCTGTCTCCGCGCTCAGCAGCGTGAATACTGGGCGGCACGGCAGCGACAATGGCGCGCCGGTTTCGCTGGCACCTTTCCCGGGGCGCGCTCTGGGCGGGCCAGTCCGCGCCGGCATGATCTATCGCTGGCAGGAAGAGGGCCGGGAGATGTTCATGCCGCGTGTCGACGGCGACGTGATTTCGAACCGGCAGCTGCGCGTCATGCAGTCACTCGCCACCGCCCCGTCAGGCATCCGGATCGTCGATCGGGGGCAAACCGCCCCGGCATCGGGTCGGAAGGGTGCGCGCGCTGCGCGCATGGAGATCGGCGGCATCACCATCAACGCCGCGCCGGGCATGAGCGCGCATGACGTGGCGCGGGCGGTCAGGCGCGAGCTGCAGGAGCTTGCGCGCCAGCGTGGCTTTGCGCTGCATGATGGGGGTGATTATGCCTAGCACCGGCCTCAGCCTGGTGATGATGGCCCTGGGCGGGTTCCGCTTTGGTGTCAGCCGCGCCAACTAGCAGCGTTTCAGCCGCGCCGCCTCATGGCGCTGGGAATCACAGGACCGGGTCGGG
>RRZU011755908.1_pt1 | contig 10470 bp, 10 predicted proteins | sample 2165561 | NCBI WGS metagenome assembly RRZU01 (sample SAMN10456909, study PRJNA506462) | wastewater metagenome | isolation source: wastewater sludge | place: USA: Moscow, Idaho | reverse complement strand
TTGGCGAACAAAAATTGTTGCAGTTACGGATAATGACAATAATGTAAATACTCCAGGTTTAAATGCCAAAATTGATACAGAATTTTCTAAGCCTGAGAATCAAATTTATACGATTAATAAAATATATTCGGGAGCTCATCAACCCGAAAGTACTTCTGCTGGTGTTCGATATCCAACCGTAAATCAAGCAATTCTGAATGGAATCGAGTTAGGTTCAAACTTCTTGATGTATTATGGTCATGGTGGTCCTCGTAGTTGGGCGCAAGAACGAATTATAACAGCTGAAGAATTAACAAATTTATCCAATTTTAATGCAGCTTATTCACGTTTACCTATCGTCACAACTGTTACTTGTGATTTTACAATTTGGGATTTACCGCAATATAATTCTGCTGGTGAAGCAATGTTGAAAAATGCAAATGGTGGAGCGTTATCTATGATTACGACTAACCGTCCGATTGGAACAGGCTATGGAGATTCGATGAATAATTTTTTGATCGAACAATTTTTTAAGAAGGTTGGTGTAGAAAATCAAACAATTGGTAAAGCGCTTAATGAAGCAAAATTAAATTATTCTCCAAAACATACAAATAACAAAAGTGTAAGTATTCTTGGAGATCCGATGTTAGTAATTCATCGTCCGCAACAAGATATTGAAATATTAAGTATCAAAAATAAAAAAGATGTAGATGCCCTTGCAGGTGGTAAGATGCAAGCGTTAGATTTTATAACGATTACAGGTAAAGTAAATCAATTATCTAACACTTCTATTGATAATAATTTCAATGGGAAAATTGCGATTAGTTTGTATGAAAAACCTGAAACGAAAACCATTTTATCGGAGTCTGATTGGGCTGGAAAAACTTTCGAAACAGAAAATAAAACAATTTATAAAGGAACAGGAAAAGTAGAAAACGGCGAATTTACGATTCAATTTTATGTTCCGAAAGATATCAATTATGAGCTAGGAAATCGTAAAATAAAATTTTATGCTTGGGATGAGAAAGATGGTAAAGATGCATCGACTTTAAAAACAATTACGATTGAAGGAATTAATGAAGAAGGATTAAATGATGATGAACGTCCGCAGGGCAAGTTATATATGAATAATCTTCATTTTGCGAATGGAGGAATTACAGATCGTTCGCCTTATTTGGTGGGTTGTTTAACTGATAATTCGGGTATTAATGTAACAGGATCAAGTATTGGACACGATATTGTAGCAACACTTGATGGAAAAGTACAAGATGCTTATGTGTTGAATGAATATTATGATGGAGGTGATGCAAATCCTTGTGTCAATAAGAATTTCGAGGATTACCAGAAAGGACAAGTAATGTATCAATTGAAAAATCTTGAACTTGGTCAACATACTGTGAATTTAAAATTTTGGGATATCAACAATAATTCGAATACTGCAACGTTAGACTTTGTAGTAATGGAAAATGGAACAGGACAATTGCATATTGATAAATTGTTAAACTGGCCAAATCCATTTACTAAGAATACGTTTTTCCATTTTGAACATAATTGTGATTCTGAGTTAGATGTAATGGTTCAGATATTTACAATTTCAGGAAAATTAGTCAAAACAATCCGAAAAACTGTTTCGGCAGAACCTTTTAGAGAAGGATATCGAACAGGTAAATATGCAATAGAATGGGATGGTTTGGACGATTTTGGCGATAAAATAGGAAAAGGTGTTTATATTTACAAGGTCAATGTAAAAGGTGTTGATGATACAGTTTGTAAAGGATCAGCCGCAGCAGTTGAAAAACTTGTCATATTAAAATAATAAATAAAAAGAAAAAATATAATCAATATAACACGAATGAAAAAAATTACCGCAAGCTTATTGATTTTAGCATCAGGATTTACGTTTGCTCAAGATACAGGAGGAAATGATACTGGGAACGATTATACAAAATCTAATCCAATTTTAACTGGAGCTCCATTTTTAAGAATTTCTCCAGATGCACGTGCAGGTGGTTTAGGAGATCAAGGTGTGGCTACATCAACGGATAATTATTCACAATACTGGAATGCTGCAAAATATGCTTTTGCACCAGATTATTCGGGAGTAGCATTTACCTATACGCCATATATGGGATCTTTGGTGAATGATGTTTTCTTATTAAATGCAACTTATTACACTTTCTTAGGACAAGATGAGCGTAGTACATTAGGAGCAAGTATCTATTATTTCAATATGGGAGAAATAGAACTTAACCAATTACAAGGAACTGATATTGTTTCGATGGGAAAAGCAAAACCAAATGAATTCTCTATCGATTTATCATATGGTTTACGTTTAACGGATAACTACTCGATGGCGGTAACTGGTCGTTTCATTCGTTCAGATTTATTCAATGGAGTAAGCGATGGTACAGTTCAGCCAGCAAATACATTTGCAGTTGATTTAGCAGGTTATTATCAATCAGAAACAATGGATACCAACAATTTTGAAGGTAAATTACGTGGAGGTTTCCAAATCTCTAATATTGGTCCAAAATTAGATTATTCAAACTCAGAAGATAATGCATCATATTTACCAACAACATTACGTTTAGGTGTTGGATATGATTTCAAATTTGATGATTACAATAAAGTAGGAATTACAACAGAATTTTCTAAATTATTAGTTCCAACTCCAACATATGAGAAAGATGAAAATGGAAATCCAATTCCTGGAACTGGATATATTCCTAATAAAGGAGTAATGTCTGGAATTTTTAGTTCATTTGGAGATGCTCCTGGAGGAGGAAAAGAGGAGTTAAAAGAAATTATGTATTCTGTAGGTGCAGAGTATTCTTATAATGATGCTTTATTTATTCGTGCAGGTTATTTTCACGAAAGTCCAATGAAAGGAGATCGTCAACATTTGACATTAGGTTTAGGACTGAAATACAATGCGTTTGCATTTAATGCGTCTTATTTAATTCCAATGTCAGATACAAACAATGCTTTAGAAAACACATTACGTTTCGGTATTGCTTGGAATTTTGGAGGAGAAACACAAAATAATTACGATTACTAGAAATCGTTAAGATTAAGTTATAATTGGCTAACCTTTTGGTTAGCCTTTTTTTATTTATTAACTTAAATCAAGTTTTAAATTAATAGTTAAAACTAATTTTACATCAATTAAAAAACTAAACTAATTATGTCTAACGTTGGATTAATTTTAGAAGAAAAAGCTGCTGATATAGGAAATTTTTTGGTAGGTAGGTTATTACCATTTCGTCAAAAAAGACATGTCGGACCATTTGTATTTATCGACCATATGGGACCAACAAAAATGAAAGATTATCAAAATCTTGATGTTGGACCGCACCCACATATTGGTTTATCAACTTTGACTTATTTATTTGAAGGAGCGATTATGCATCGCGATAGTTTGGGAACTGAATTAGAAATTCAGCCTGGAGCTGTGAATTGGATGACTGCCGGTAAAGGTGTTGTACATTCTGAGCGAACTCCCGAATATTTACGTACAACTGAAAAAACATTGCATGGTTTACAAATTTGGGTGGCTTTGCCAAAAGAATTAGAGAATATGGAGCCAAGTTTTGTTCACGTTGAAGCAGATAAATTACCAAATTGGTCAGACGAAAATGCAGATTATAAATTGATTGCAGGTAAGTTTGGTGAACATACTTCTGGCGTACCTGTTTATTCTCCTTTATATTTTATTGAAATTAAAGCTAAAAATGATTTCAAAGTTTCATTGGGAAAAGATTTGTATGGAGAATCTGCTTTGTATGTCTTAGAAGGTTCTATCAAAGATGGAGGAGAAACGTATGGAACAAAACAATTATTAGTAGCGAAAGAAGCTACTTTGTGTGAGTTTGAAATTGCGGCTGGTTCTACCGTTTATATTTTTGGAGGGGAAGAATTACCAGAAGAACATTTTATCTTTTGGAATTTTGTAAGTTCTTCAAGAGAAACGATTGAAACGGCGAAGGAAGATTGGATTAATCATCGTTTTCCTAAAGTTCCAGGTGATGACGATTATGTTCCGATTCCGCAAGCGCAACAAAAAACTAAAGTAAAAGAAAACGAAAAACAAATTGATAATGAGTGATATTAATGTAACGTCAACTTCGACGGATAAAAATTATATTTCGAATATTAAAGCAGGAAAACACGAATTTAATGTAGATGAACCTTTAGACAAAGGAGGTTTGGATACAGCTGCAAAACCAAGCGAATTATTGGGAGCTGCATTGGCTTCTTGTACTTCGATTACTTTGCAAATGTATATGAATCACAAAGAATTTGCTTACAAAAAAGTTGAGGTAGATGTCAATTTTGATATGATTACAACTGAGCCAATCACTTTTCAACGTCATGTTATCATAGAAGGCGATTTCGATGAGAAACAACAAACAAGATTACTGAAAGTTGCAAATTCTTGTCCTGTGCACAAAGTATTAGAAAAAGGTCACGAGATAGAAACAACGATAGAGTTTATTTAATAAAAAAATCCACTTCAGATGAAGTGGATTTTTTTATCTTAATATTTTATCTAGCTAATCCTGGTTGGATATCCCGAAATTCCTTCGATTACAATTTTCGGATTACGTTTCAATAAAACAATTAATTGTCTTAATTTTTCTGCGTTATAATCTTCATTAAACATATCATCGTGCATTAAAATTACCAAATGATTTTTTTCGAATGTTTTATTTTGATCCAAACGATGTACAATTCCTTCGTATATTTTTTCAGGCGAAGAAAGTTGATGATTTGCAGATTTTTTTCCACTTCTTTCCCATTCATAATCCCAACCGTAAATATAATATTGATTTTTAGCCAATAAATCAGCTGCTGGAATTGCATTTTTTACTGGATCGTCTTTTTTACGTTTGTTCAAACGCCATGTGTTACGCGCAGGCAAACGCACCCAACGAGAATGTATATCTAATACCACCTCATTTTTGCGAATATCTTCGTAAACATTTTCTGGAACACTGTAAAAAGCTTTGTATTTGTTGCGAGCATGCGAAAAAGTATGGTTAGCAATTTCTACATTTGGATTAGCTTTATAATCTTCTACATGTTGTTTCAAATCTTTTGTAAAAGCATTAAAACCAACTAAGAAAACCGTTCCTTTTACATTTTCTTCGGTTAATATTTTATTGATATTTTTACTTCCTTTATATGGACCATCATCAAAAGTTAGGTAAACATATTGTTTTGTCGAATCAATAGGATTTTGCTTTTCTTCTTTTACAATAGTATCTAATTGCAAAGCTGATGAGTCAATTTTTACTGTATAAATAGAATCAACATCATTCTGCAAAATTTCTTTTGGCTCAGAAGAAGTTGTTGTTTGATTTTGAATTGGATTATTTGCGTTTTTACAAGAAAAAACAAAAAGTAAAGTTCCAATTGCTAGAAAACTTTTTAGATGTTTGTTGATAGTGAACATTGATTGTTTAGGTTTTGTGCGAAATTAATAATTTAATCTGATTTGAAATGTTAAATGATTGATGTTATTTATCAGATTATTAAGTATTTACGGTTTTTAATTGTTGTAAATATTGCTTAATAACTTGAATTACACCATCTTCATCGTTAGAAGGCGCTTTAAAATTCGCTACTTCTTTTACATTTTGATGCGCATTTTCCATAGCAAAACTATATTTTGCCAAATTTAGCATTTCCAAATCATTCATAAAATCCCCAAAAACAATGATTTCTTCAGAAGAAATATCCAATTTATTCATCAAAGCTTGTAATGCAACTCCTTTGTTCGATTTTTTATTCATAACATCTAACCAAACTTCGCCAGAAACCACAACTTTTAATCCATATTTTTCAAAATCAACTAATTTTGGAAATACATTAAATTCTGTTCCACCAACGTGATTTACTGCAATTTTAATGAATTGTTCATTTTCGATTTTAGTTAAATCATCAACCCAAATATTTTTATCGTAATAATTTTTAAAATATTCTAAAAAAGTTTCATCTTTCGATTCCACATAAGCGGCATTTTTGCCAGCCAAAACGATATTTGCGCCTTCTATTTTACGCACTTCTTCTACGATTTCTTTTACAACAGACCAATCTAATTCGTCAACAAAAATTTCTTCGCCTTTGTAGGTAACATAAGTTCCGTTTTCAGCAATAATTGCCAATTCATCTTTTATATTTTCAAAATAAGAAATGATACTATAATATTGACGACCACTTGCTGGTACAAATGTGATGTTGTTTTCTTTTAATTCTTCGTAAATTTTATTGAATTCTGGACTTAACGAATGATCAGAACGCAACAAAGTTCCGTCCATATCTGTCACGATTAGTTTTATATTTTGCATTGATTTTTTTCTTAAATAAAAAAGGTCTCATAATTGAGACCTTAAAGTTAGTTATAAATTTTTGTTTTGTTCTTCTGCGTCGCCAACCATATTTCGGACAATTCCTGGATTCGAATGCTTTTTCTTCATTTTCAAATTCAAGAATTCGACTAAAACAGAGAATCCCATTGCAAAATAGATGTATCCTTTCGAAATGTGTTGATCAAATCCTTCTGCTAATAACGAAACACCGATTAATAATAAGAATGATAAAGCCAACATTTTAACCGTTGGATGATCGTTCACAAATTTAGAAACCGCACTTGCTGAAAGCATCATAACTGCAACAGCAATAATTACAGCCGCAATCATAACTTCGATATGTTCTGCCATACCAACTGCTGTAATCACAGAATCTAATGAGAAAACAATGTCTAAAATTAAGATTTGTACAATAGTTCCTGCAAAAGAATGTACTTTCACTTTTCCTTCAGTTTCTTCAACACCTTCTATTTTGTGGTGAATTTCTACAGTCGATTTATAAATCAAGAATAATCCTCCGATTAATAAAATCAAATCTCGACCAGAGATAGCTAATTTTTCTAACCATTCGGTTGAAGTAATGCCAATCCATTCGCCGATATTGAATAGAGGAGTGGTAAGACTCATCACCCAACTTAACGAGAATAAAAGGATTACACGTGTAAACATGGCTAAAAATAAACCAAGCTGTTGTGCTTTCTTTTGTTGATGCGCAGGTAATTTTCCTGACAAAATAGAGATAAAAACAATATTATCAATCCCTAAAACGATTTCTAACATTGTTAATGTAAATAATGCAACTAATGCATCTGGTTGTAAAAAAATACTAAAATCCATCGATTAATTTTGAAGTTTCGAAAATACAACGAAGAATAACAATTAAAGTTTGAGTAATAATTATTTGATGTTAATTTAACATTAGAACTTATACAAAATTATTTACAGATTAAATCAATTAAATCAATTAAATCGTTTTAGCAATATAGAATTAAACTCTACTTTTGCGAAAAAGGCTTAGAATGATTTCAAAGGTTCAACTTCGGTTGCAGTTTCTCGTACTTCTTTGGGGATTTACAGGAGTTTTCGGAAAATTAGTCACAATGAGTGCGTTACCAATGGTTTGGTATCGTGTTCTTATTGCGGCTATTGCGGTTTTTATTTACATGAAATTCAGAAAAATGGATTTCAAAGTGACTAAAAACGAATTATTGAGATTACTTGCTATCGGTGGAATTGTCGGAATACATTGGTTTACATTTTATTTGTCGATCAAACTTTCTAATATCTCAATTGCGTTGAGTACATTATCGATGGGCGCGCTTTTTAGTGCGATTTTAGAACCTATTTTCTTTAAACGAAAAATTAATCTGCTCGAAATTATTCTTGCCATAATCGTTTCTGCTTGTGTAGCTGTTATTTTTAATGCATCGCCAGAAGATTATAAATTAGGAATTATCATCGGTATTCTATGTAGTTTCCTTTCCGCATTGTTTGCAGTTCTTAATTCGAGATTACCAAAATCAATCAAACCGACTAAAGTTACTTTATACGAAATGATTGGTGGAGTGATCACGCTTTCGGTGGTGATGATTCTTTTTCAACCAGAAGCTATTTCTGAAGTTGTAAATATCAGTTGGTCAAACTTAGGATGGCTGACGTTGCTTGGCGTCATTTTTACAGCTTTTGCACAAATAGAATCAGTTGATTTACTGAAACATGTAAGTGCTTTTACGTTGATGCTGAACGTAAATTTAGAACCAGTTTATGGCATCATTTTGGCAAGTCTTATTTTTGGAGATTCAGAACATATGAATCCTATATTTTACATTGCTACAGGGGTAATGGTACTTTCTATCATTATGAACGGAATATTAAAAACAAGATTTTCTAAATAATTTATTGTCAAAAAGACGCATTTGTTTTAAAGAATGCTTATCATTTAATATCTTTGCTTCAATTGAAAAGTAAACCATAATCACATGATACACTCTATTATTACAGGTGTTGGGCATTATGTTCCCGAAAGAGTTGTTACAAACTTTGATTTAGCTGAGGTGATGGACACCAATGACGAATGGATTCAGGAACGTACAGGGATTGTCGAAAGAAGACATATCGAGCCAGGTTCTAAAATTTCGTCTACAGATTTGGGTGTTATTGCGGCTAAAAATGCGTTAGAAGATGCAGGAATCACTGCTCAAGATATCGATTTTATCTTATTTGCTACTTTATCTCCCGATTACTATTTCCCTGGAAATGGTGTGTTGGTGCAAAAAGAGTTAGGTTGTCGTACGATTGGGGCAATGGATATTCGTAACCAATGTTCTGGTTTTGTGTATGCGTTATCAACTGCTGATGCTTTTATAAAAGCTGGAGTTTACAAAAATATTTTGGTGATTGGAGCAGAAGTTCATTCATTCGGATTGGATATGTCGGATGAAGGTCGTGGCGTTTCAGTAATTTTTGGAGATGGAGCAGGAGCGGTAATTGTTTCGGCATCGGAAGAAGAAGGACGTGGAATTTTATCGACTAATTTACATTCTGAAGGAGAATTTGCGGAAGAATTAGCAGTTACTTTCCCAGGAACAAAAACAGGTTGGTCGGACGAATTATTGAAAGAAGGAAACACTTTAACTAAAAAAGAAATTTATCCATATATGAATGGGAACTATGTTTTCAAACATGCGGTAACTCGTTTTCCTGAATCAATTATCGAAGCTTTATCGGCTGCGAATAAAAAGCCTGAAGATTTAGATTTATTTATTCCGCATCAGGCGAATTTGCGTATTTCTCAATTTGTACAAAAACAATTGGGATTACCAGACGAAAAAGTTTACAACAACATTATGCGTTACGGAAATACAACGGCAGCGTCTATTCCGATTGCATTGAGTGAAGCGAAAAAAGAAGGTAAAATCAAAAAAGGTGACTTAGTAATGATGACTGCTTTTGGAGCTGGATTTACATGGGGTTCTGTTTTGATGAACTGGTAAACATAAGTTAGAAATTAGATTTACGAATTTAGAATATAGAAAAACCCTTCACTTTTTTAGTGAAGGGTTTTTTTGGTTATATTCATAAAGTTAGCAATAGAAACAACATCATTTACAAAAACGCCATTTTGTGTCCGCATTTGTCCGCTTCTGTCCACATTTGTCCACTTTTGTCCGGTTGTTTTTTATTCAATAATAGTATTGTAGTAAAATAAAAACCTCGCTAAACCTCTATTTATCATAGGTAGATAAGATTCGTCTTTTTGGTCGATTTTTAGCTTGTTCGACCATCGTTCGACCATTGTTCGACGAATCTTCGGAAAAACGGCATTCTCGTCGAAGAACGGTGGAAGAAAACACGAGCGAAAGTGGGAGATAATTTATAGAATTGTAGTTATTACAATAATGGGTATTGATTGTTATTTTTTGGTATATTTGATTGTTAACTATAGTTTTATGAAAGAATTGGAGGGATTTACGAAACTTTTTTGGTAGAATCTATTTCAAAAATAGATTGTAAAGAATGCATAAAGTAAAATATGAATCAGAATTTAATTAATAGATATCAAATAAGATTCGAAAATAAAGTTTTCGATTTTGAAACAGGTAAAGAAATTCATAAATCGATAAGTACCAATAATGGAGAGTTAACCACTTTTTTAAATGACTGGACGGCTCCAAAAATTAATGAATTACTATTACCAGATTTTGATGAAGCGATGGCTAATCCAGGTGAAAAAATAATAAATGGTAGTGAAACAATAAATATTCATATATATAATAATGTTGTAGAATTTTATAATTCAGATTATGATTTTGTTTCGGAGTTGCCTACCCAAGATTTCAAAGAAATCGTGATTTGTTGGAGAGATTTTTTGTTAACTTCACCACTTAATGTTACTAAAATGTCTTAGCATTATGAATAAAAATAGTCATTTTATAGCAAGATAATTATGATAAAAATAGATTTATATACAAAATATTATTTAGGTGAATTGGAAACAACACTAATAGAAAAAAATAGTTCAAATCAAATATTATTTGAAGTTATCTTATATGATTATTGTACTCTTCCCTTTGTTAGGTACATTCAAAAATAGAGTTTTTATTTAATAATTGATTATTTT
>RRZU011245282.1_pt1 | contig 10472 bp, 1 predicted proteins | sample 2165561 | NCBI WGS metagenome assembly RRZU01 (sample SAMN10456909, study PRJNA506462) | wastewater metagenome | isolation source: wastewater sludge | place: USA: Moscow, Idaho | reverse complement strand
TTGCGCTCAACAGGCCCGCTTTGCTGAGCGCCTTTTCTAAAAAATCGTTCTCCAGTGTCAGTTCGCCTATCTTGGCTTGCATCGTCTGGATATCCGGACCCGCCTCCTTGGCCGCCTTCTCGCCGAAGACGGCGGCGGAGCGTTCCAGCAACTGGGCTTTCCAATCCGTGATCTGGTTTGGATGAACGTCAAACTGTTGGGCCAGTTCAGCCAGCGTCTTGTCGCCCCTGACGGCTGCGATCGCCACCTTGGCTTTGAATTCCGGCAAGTGATTCCGTCGTTTCCTTCTCGTCATGCTCTTGCTCCTTCTTTCGACCGCTACGCGGCCTTCGGTTGGGCAAGGCTAGCACTTATCAAACTGTCCAGTTTTCCGGGGCCGGCTCTCCCTGCTCAGTCAAATACCACCGGCAAAGCCGGTGGCTTGATTTGTTAGCGCCTCAAAGGCGCCTTAAAGCCGTTAGCCGCTTCGCGGCAAAATGGTAGTACAGGTTTAACACTTGTCTCTCTTGCGTAAACCACTCCGCACCTTCGCTTTCGCTGACTCAACCACTGCTTCAAAAGTCGTCTCGACCGCTGCAAAGGTCAAACCTTGCTGAGTCCCCCGGCAAAGTCGGGGGTTTTCCTAACTGAATAAAAAGCATGTTCGGCGCCTCGGCAGTGGCGGCGGCATGGGCGAAGTACTCCGCGAGCTGCCGGTGGCCCAGCACCTGGTGGCAGCGGCGCAACCGCCACGGATGCTGCCGTCGCCCCGCCCTCCGGGGACAACACTATGCCAATGTCGCGGCGCTACCGCACAACCGCTACGGAAGGAGTGAATCCATTTCCTGGATCAACTGAATGATCCTTTGCGAATCCGGCGCGCGAAGATGCGAGATTTCATCCCGTACGCTCTTGGCGCATTTGCACACATTCACCGCCTGCGACTCTCGCTGGCTTTTCGTAACCAACCCCGCGTAGGCCATGCCAACGATGTTGTTGAATTCCAACTCGTCCGGCTGAACATAAGCCACGCGTCCGTTTCCCCGTGGCACGGCGATCGTTCCATCCGCCTCGAGCCGTTGCTCAATATGGCTCTTGAGGATGTCCAGTACCTTCTGTTTGCGCTCTTCGAGCCAGGGCGTCAGAACCTTGACGCACGCCCGCCAATAACGGCGCGCAATGCGCTGTAACGCCGCTTCACGCTGGGTGACAGTCCCATGCTCGGCAAGATACTGGTCATGTAGCACATGGCATTCCTTGCTGGCGTGCGACCGCGTACCTTGCAGCCAGGAGTTGGTTCGCCACCGCTCCGGCGTTTCATCAAGAAGCTTTCGCAGATGGGTCCTGATGGACAGGATTTCCGCCGGGTCCATGGCCATTAGACGCTCGGCAAAATTCGTGTCGAAGCCGGCGAACTCAGCCACAATCGACCGCATCAGCCGCGTGCTGCCGGGACCCGGACGGCTCATCATGCGAACGGCAACATAAGCCTCCATCTCATCCGGGGAAATGCCGCCGTCGAAAGTCACCACCTGAATCCCTTGACCGCCGACATCATTCACGAAGTCCTCGCTATGCCACGCCGTGATCAACCGGACATTCCCTTGCGACTGGTCAATCGCCTTACCGAAATCCGCAGCGTAGTCGTTGCACAAATCCATCCCCGCTTCGCTGTCACTACGCAAGATCACTGCGGAAGGGGTTTGTGCGACATGATTGGCCAATTGCGCCCCATTCAGCGCCGGCCGATCGAACTGGAACCCGACGTCGGTACCGATATTCGTGCCTTCCCGTACCATGATCTTGAACACCTGCGGGACATGGCCATGCTCAATCCCCTGCTGCACAAGATCCCATGTACCCGGAACGGTCACCAGCGGGAGATTGATCGCCATCATGCGGTTGCCAGCCAGCAACTCCCCGATACGCATCACAAAGCCGCGCGGCCCCGGCAGAACCCAGTAGAACGAAGTATCGATGCTCACGCCGCGTCCTTCGAGTGAAGCAGCTGCTTATACATTGACGGAACCACCCAGGTATGTCCCTGCCCTTCCTGCAAGAGTCCCATCCAGTGCAGGAACCTGAAGGTGCCGTCACTCACGCGGTATTCGTCCTCATCGAGCAAATCCACCTCCTCGCGCTTCATGCCATCGGCCATGTAGAGAAAGTTTTCGATACGGCGCAGCATCTCCGGCGTGATCGCCGGCGGCATCCCGATGAGACGGTAAAACGTCGCCAGATCGGGGGCAAGTGCCTTCCTTCGGGTCTCCGGGGCAGCCAGAGTTGCCTTCAAAGTCAGTGAATTGCCACACAGCCCGACGATTTCCTTCCCGAAGCCGCAGGTTGCCGCTTTGATCGCGGCCATCGCCTCGGCGCTTTCGGCGACGTGGATGTTTTCCGAAACCCGAAGGTAGATAGCATCCTCCGACCATATCGGTACCGGCATGATGCTCCACCCCTGTGACAACGATACTTTCCCGCTGTCGATTGCCGTCGCCAACTCCCAGGCGCGCTCCGGCGGCGCCAGCAGCGCAATCCGCAAGCCGTTCTTTGCCGCTTTACTGGCGATCGCCGCATATTCAGCAATCGTGTCCGGCTTCCAGCCGGTCGGCCTGACGGCCGCGATCTTGTTGCCGTGGCGAACATACCCCGGTCTGCGCATGCGCGAGATCAGGTCGGAGATAGCACGGGGACCTCCGTTGGGCATTACCTCGAAAGAGCCGTCCTGCAGCGTCCAAACATCACGTTCGTTGAGACTAACCATGTCCATGATGCCGCTCAAGTTGTTGCCCGACACCACCAGCACCTCGCTGTCCATGTAGCCCATATAGCGGGCAACCCACGCTACCGGCATCGGAAACACACATTGCGAACTTCCGTGGGTAATCGACGCACGCCGCTCACCATGATTACGGGCGGCATCGGGTGGCGCCTTCGCGATTTCCGCGATCAGCGTCGCTACACGCTCGGCGTCGCCCATCATCATTGCGATGTTGAAGTTGCGCAGCACGTAGCGGTTGCCGACGCGCTCGATCACGTTCAGCTTGCACATCTCGTCCAGCAAGGCCTCGTAGACCCCCGGCCCGGTGTTGTCGAAATGCCGCCCGCCCATCAATTCGCAGAAATCCGCGATCTCGCTCGAGGTCAGTCCTTCGTAGCTGCCCTCGGCCACATCGCTGTAGTAGATATCGGCCAGAATCAGAGCGATGATCTTGTACCGCTTGTCAAGATTCAGGTTGAGCTCGAACTTGTCACGCAAATCTGCCAGCAGGCTGCCGTGGTTCTCGACGGCATCCAGATCCCGCTCGGTGATGTAGATCGGCGGCTTGTTGTTCTGGCGCGCGTTCTGCAGCCATTCAACGAGACGCTTACAGTACATCTGGATAAAAGCAGGGTAATAGTTGCAAACCGACATGATGCGCAACGGCAAATCCTCGCTGCCCGGGCCGAACAGGTAGCCCATCGCCGCCAGCGGCTTAGTGATCAGTCGCAGCCCCCGGTGCATGTCATCCGGTGTGGAGTACGGTCGCAACGAGATCGGCTTGGACTTGCCAAAGGGCGAGTTCTCGTCGCTCGCCATCCGTGCCGTGTTGTGCAAACCGGCAAAGACCAGACGAACCTGGCAGGAGTTGGCGATGCTGTCCACCATTTGCGAAAGTCCGCGCACGAAACCGAGATCGCCTTTTTTCAGATTGAGCTCGCACGCCATCAGCGTGTCCGCTTCGTCGATCAGCAGATATAGCGCCTTGAGGTCGGCAGACTTGACCAGTTCATTCTCCACCCAGTCGCGTATGGCCACCCACTGGCTGGGCATCTTGTCCATTGGCTGAATGAGCGAGTGGCTTACCAGCGCGCGGTACAGACTTTGCCAGGCCCCATAGACATAATTCTTGACGTCGACGCTATCCACGGAGAAGAACACGGCGTGACGTCCGGGGGTCGCATTTTCCTCCCGCTCGATCTGGCTCAGGAGCGAGGATTTTCCGAGTCGACGACCGCCAAACAACACGCCGAGACCCTTGTTGTCGCGCAGGTGGGTCAATTCCTCGTGCCGGCCAAAGAACATCTCGACAGGCACCGGGCGCAATCCGTAATCGTCGTAGGGGTTGGTCGCGAACGTCAGGATCGCCACCTTCATCATGGCCTGAAAGCGCTCGCTCGGATGCAAGGCCGCATAGACCAGCAACTCGTCATCGATCAGCAGTATCGGAGACGATCCCGCGATTCTGGCTCGCTTTTCCATGCTCAGACGGCTACGCGACAGGATGACGGTCGGCGTCGTCCCGACTTCCTGAATCAGGGCGCGCAATTCGTTTTCCGTGGGATTCCCGTAGATGATGAAACCCTGATTGCTGGTCGCCCACGAGCCCAAGACCGGGGGGATGAACAGCGGGTCGTCCGAGGTCGTCGGGAACATGAACGAACGTTCGTGAAACATCAGGCGAATGCGGTTCTGGCGCCCCGCCTCATTGATGACGAACGGCGGATTCGCCATGCCCATCTGGCGAAACAGATTCCGGACACGCTCGTCATCCACCTCCCGGCGCTGCGCAAATACGCCGTTCCATGCCTCGATCAACTTGAGGGCACTTTGCCGCTGTTCCGCATCAAGCGCCGCAAGCCACGGGGGGTCGCTCTCGGAAGGCTCGCCGGCCAAGGCACCGGAGACCCCCTCCACCAGCGCCTTGTTCGACGCAAGATCGCTGCGCAGCGTGGCAATAAACTGGTCGTACTCCCCGGCGATATCCAGATTTGTCACCAGTTTTGCCGGAAGTTTCTTGTTCGTTTGCAGCATTCGCAGCGAATCGTGCGCGGTGCGCAAACTGGCCGCATTGTTCTCGTCCAGCATCTTCCGAATCCGTGCGATATCGGCGACGGACGCTTCCCCGCGCTCCTCCTCTTCGGACAATTCCTGCCGCAAACGCTCGGTTGCCTCACTCAAGCGGGTTTCAAGCGGCTGCAGAACATTGAAGCGCAACGCCGCTCGCGCATGGGGGAAATCTGGGTACGCAAAGGACTCGCAGTCAGGATGCCCAATCGGGCGATCCGACTTGGTCAGCGACAACAGTTCCTCAATCAGCCGCTGCATGCGACTCGCATCGTCCTGCTGCACCGCGTTCAAAGTCATGGCATGGGTGACGCGCTGGCGTGCCTGCTGAAGTTCGGCGATAAAATCGGCTTTCTCCCGGGCATAGGCTTGCTTGATGGTCTCGCCTCCGGAAACCGGGCCGCGCGGCACGATACTGTCGATCTTGAACACCGGGCGGAAACGCTTGGCGATCATGTGCTGCATCATGGCTTTCCGTAGCGCCGCATCGATGCTGTCATCCCCCTCCCCGCCAAGACTGAGCAGCTCTTCCAGAAGGCGGCTCGTCTCGTCCAGCACGTCTTCCGGCTCGCACAGCGCCGGCGTCGCGTCGTCGATCGGGTCCATGGACGGCATCAGATCCTGCGAAAGAGGAAGTTGTACCAACAGCCGCTGCTTCTCGTTCGGGATGCAGGCAAGCAAGGTGCCGTCGCTGTAAAGACGCAGCGCGCACTCCATCGCCGTGATCGCCGTATGCTGGTAAAGCTTCTCCAGCGGCGTCCGAACCGCCATGCCGCGCGCTTCTGCGATCGCCGCCTCGAGCTTGTCGTAGAGATTGCCGAGAAAATGCTGCAGGTCGCGCGGCAAGTCCTCTACGTCATGGCTCACCGGACGATTGACGTGCTCGACGTAATGCTCGATGAAACGGTACGTCCGCTCGATATTTTCAATGACCTGGGAGCGGTACAGACCGGTCGGGCGACTGCGCTCGCGCAACCGTTTGGCGGTTTCATCAAGGAGGTAAGCAGGTTTCTCCAGCTTGCGCATGAGATCGCTGAAGCTCGCGATGACTTTGGCCGAATTGCCGGTGGCGATATACGCCAGCGTCTGCCCGATCTGACTCGAGGCGCCAAACAATTCTTCGTGGATTGCCAGGAAGCCGCGATGGTTGAAGTTGGTGTGAAGCTCCGTGGAAGTTTTCCACCCGCTGGCGCGTCGTGAAAACCGCTGCAACTCCCGCTGCAGCGCCTGCTTGTCATTGACCCGGGAACGCACAAACAGATCGCGCGTCAGGATGTAGCCGCGCTTACGCATCTCGTCGATATGCTCGACCAGGCCGGACAGCGCATCGGTGCCGCTCAGCCGAGCGCTGACCGCGTTGCCGATACTCCATTGGACATCGGTGGAGTCGAACAGCAGGTTGCCCATGCCCGCCGACAGGATCCCGAGCGCCATCGGTGCCGGCGTGCAAAGGTCGTCCGTGGGAAGCTTTGCGGCGGCCAGCAGGTTCTGCAACCGGCTGTTGAACTTCGTTTCGAACGAGAACTCGCAATCCATCGCGTCCAGGGCTTCAACCAGGGCGCTGAGAATGATGTAGTGCGCGTCTGCCGTTGCATCGTCGTACTCGGTGAGCACCTTGCCCAACGCCGCCACATGCACACGAGCCAAGCCGTAGAGCCGGCGGTTAAGCAAGGACTCGAGCGACACGATGTGCGCGTCGACATCAATGTGATGGACAGGCTCATCAACCGGCAACTCGGCTGGAACCGTTGCATCGGCCGCCGTCATCTCATCCGCAATCGCCGATATCGGAGAAAATGCGGCGCGTGACACTTCCCCGCCCTCCACTGGCACCGGTTCTGCCGTAACCGGCTCTGCCTTCGCCTCAACCGCCGCGGGAACTTCGACAGCCACCACAGGTGGCTCCGTCGCGACCGTAGTTTGCACGGCTGGCGCACACGCGACCGGCACAGGCTCTATCTCCGCGACGACAGGCGCCGCACCCTCCGCAACACCCGCTTCAGCAACTGTAGTCTCGGCACCATGGTCGACCGCAGTCTCAACGGTCTGCACCTCCACGGCTGTCAACTCCCCTCCATCCGGACCATACGGTGTCGGCGGCGGATTCGGTTGATCCGGCCGATAAAAGCAGGGACTGCTCTCGAGTTGAGCCCTCAAACTCGCCACGCATCCGTCCAGAGACTCCAGCGCTTTGGTTTCCTGGGCATTCATCCGTCTGCGCTCTTCAATCAATGTCGGGCGCGGCAAGTTGCTCAACTCGGTCAACTGCGCATGCCAGGCCGCAACGTCCTTGACCAATTCATGCACCGCAGTCATGTGCTCGCTTGAGGACTCAATCAGCTCATCGCTGATGTCGCGCAACCGGTAGCCCCCGAAATTCAACTCGGCGGGTAATGTTGCTACTGCCGACAGAACGTCGTTAAACCCCTTGACGATAAGCTCGCGCACGCGCGCCGCTTCCTGCTTCAGTTGCTGCAGCTTCATGTTGGACTCATGCAGGGCCTTGAGCTTGTCCAGCGTCTCAATCAGCAAAGCGAACTTCTCGGCGAACGACTCTGCATCAGCATCCAGATCGACGACGTGCTGAATAATCGCCATCTTTAACCTACCGGCTACACTGGAGTCATCAAAATTGAAGGTCATGCCGCCCGGGCGTGCAGCAGTCTTACGAACCATATTGGCAGCGCTCGGCTTGAGCGCCAGGCTGCGCTTCACGGTCTCACTGATCTGGTGGGCATCAACCGGCGAATTGATCGCCAACTGCTTGCCGGGATCGAATGCGTCCAACATCGAAGCCACGCTCTTGCGCACTACAAGTTGTGGCGTTTGTTCGCCCGCAGAAGCTGCCGCAATCACCTCCTGCGCTTCCACCCGGGAACCCATCACCACAGGGGCCGCCGCAAAGACCGGCTCTTGCATCGCTTCAACGACTGCCGGAGCTGCAGCGATGGACGGCGCATACGGCTCGACGACCACCCCCTCCGGCTTGGGTCGGGCCTTTTTGATGACTGGCGTAAAGCGACTCGTAGGGAGCTTTCGCTGCGCAACCGCTTCGTTGATGGCCGCTGCGCTGTCAATGAAATACTTGATGGCCTCCTCGGTTCTCGGGCCGGGGATCGCGGGGATATTTTGCATCACCGCATTCACCCATCCCGGCGCCGGGAATTGTGCAACCGAAAACACCAGCCAACCGAGCAGGCGGTCATGCTCCGTTTTTGCCGCCCATTGCGTCAATTTGGTCAGGCTTTCTGGCCGCAGCATGTACGGATTGACTTGTTCCCCCTCGTCCTGACTGGGGTTGAATTCGCACTCGATCAAGCGGGTCAGTTCGGAAAAATACAACCCACCCATGTCCTGGCAGACCGTCGCGAAACCAAAACAGGCCTGCGGACAGCGCAACCGGGATGCCAGTTTTTCCATGTACTCGCTGGAATCCGGCATGGGCATCGTGTTCTTGACGTACCCGAACTCACGCATCAGCCGCCAACTGCGCTTGATGTTCTTCTTCGAGTTGTCGCTTGGCTGCCGGAAGAGACCCTTGGTCTCAATCCACCACGGCAGTGCCACGCTGACGCGCACGTCTTCTTTCAGCATTTTCTGATACAGCATGCGCAGGTTCAGCTCATTCGACCCGCCAAGACAAACAACCTCCGTCCGTTTTGCGACGGACAAAGGATCGTCCATCTGCTCATTGGTTGGCCCGTCATCGATGTCGTCGCCGAACAGTGGCGTGTTCGACATCGCCTCCGGCACCCCTTCGGCTTCTTCGACAACCAGATCGGAGATGCTCTTGAGCGGCAACTCCATCTGCGAATCCAGCGCGACTTCCCGTACCGGCGCGCTGACCTCTTCTTGCGCCGCCACAACATCATCGAGAACCGCTTCGGCGGAAGCAAACACCTGCTCGTCTTCGGGATAGCGAATGATGTAGTCCTCGACCTTGCGCCGGAAAAACAGCGGTGCCGGGAGACTCGTCCAGTCGTTGTAGTGCGCGAAGCCTAAACGCAAGCCCATGACCAGAATCGCGGCCACTGCGGGCGACATTTCCTCCGGACAATGCAACACGGTGATTTCCAGCGGCGCCGGCAGGGCCGCATCGATGTTCGCCGGCTCCAGCACCTTTTCCTCGTACTCGCCGTTGCTGCCCTTGACCCGCTTCAGCCGGGGCCTGCTGCGGTAGCAGGAGAACCCGCGCTCCGTCTGCACGGTATTGCGATAACCCATCGAAGCGATGAAATGCCCGCTCCGGCGATTGTCCAGCAAGCCGTCGTCTGCTAGTTCGATCAGGCGATTCGTAGTCGTAAAATAGGTATGCGGCCGATGCTCACCCGTCGCTACCCGCCCCGCATCACCGATCTCCCACCCTTCGAACGACCCCTTGACCGACCCCCTCAGGGCCAGCGTGTTGGCGGTGCGCCGCAACCGGAGGAACGTCATCTGGCCGAACGCGCTTAAAGGGATGTTTCCCAGCCGCCCGGACTCGACGATTTGAGTCCCGTTGGCCGTCTTTACAAACAAATCCTCGTCGCGAATGCCCTGCCACAAGCTGGCAACGCTCGACCAGTCGATCATCACGATTGCACGCGGGTCATCGCCCTGGATCGATACCAAGCTATCCCTGACCAGTTCGACAAAGGAAGCCGACAGCCAGCGGCTATCCCCTTCATTCAGGCGCCGCTGTTTTCCTAGCCAGCTCAAGCCCTTCGACAACGGCATCCACTCGGTCCATGCATTGCCCTTCACCGCTTTGTAGCCGAACTTGACCTCGGTTATTCCCGATGACACGTCAAGCCGGGAAAACAGCACGAAACAGACGCCCGACTCGCCGCTATACGTCCGCGCCATGGAGCGCACAGCCTGAACCCCATAGATTGCCTTGGGAGCCGCCGCATCCGGCAGTACACGGGCTACAAACTCCTTCACCCCGAATACCACTCCGCTGTGCGCGAGCAAGACATCGAGCAGGGCGCTTTGCACCCTGTAGATGAAGTCTTGCTTGGCCTCATCGCTATCCACGGTTTCGCGCGGCAGCACGTGATGGACGTTGGCGCCGATCAACGACATGGCATGGATGCCTGCGTAGTAATTGACGCTGTCTTCCGCCTGCTTATTCACCCGGTCGGCGGCGCAAATCAAGGCAATGATAGGGCGGTCGCCACTAATCTCCACCATCCGGCGGGTTGCAGGCTCCCAGCGCTTGACGCGCTCATCGAACCTCGCCTTCGCCTTCCCGGTCGGCAGGTCGAGATCCGCCTTCAGGCCATGGGTCTTGGCAGGGAGTGGATTGGCGACGAAGGTCACCTTTTCGCCGAACAAAATCTCGGCGGTTTTTCGCACCAATTCCTGCTCATCGGCATTGCCACCGAACATCCAGAGCATCCGCGGCTTCCCGTCATGAGCGCGATCCAGGGCGGCGATATTCTGTTGACGGTAGAAACCAACCTTCTCTTTGCGCGACCCCCCGTTTCCTTCTTCTTCGATTTCGTCTTCCGCTTCCGTTTCGGTTACGCCACCCTCAATCTGCAACGCATCGCCGGCCATGCTGAAATCGGAGAGCTTGACCATTTCCTTCCGCGGCTTCGCCTGGAATCGCCCCAGATTAACATCGCGCAGGGAAATGGGTTTCTGGTTGATAACCCCCTCGAGCAAGCCGACGACCCGCTGC
>RRZU012018814.1_pt1 | contig 10473 bp, 7 predicted proteins | sample 2165561 | NCBI WGS metagenome assembly RRZU01 (sample SAMN10456909, study PRJNA506462) | wastewater metagenome | isolation source: wastewater sludge | place: USA: Moscow, Idaho | reverse complement strand
GACGCAGGTGACGCAGCCTTCCCGTCGTTCCCGACCCCGCCCGCAACCCTGGCTGGTCGGCGCGCTGGTGGTCGGTCTCGTCCTCCGGGTGATCTGGGCGCTCGTGGCGACGCCCTCCGCCCTCGAGCCCCGGTCCGACCCCTACGAGTACCTCCGGTACGCCGACGCCCTCGCCCATCTCAGCGAGTACCGCATCAACGGCCAGATCACCGCCTTCTACCCGATCGGGTGGCCGTTGGTGATGAGCCCCCTGGTCTACGTGGCCAACCACGTGGGATGGCTGAGCCAGAGCGGGGCGGCCGGCATGGCCACCGTCGCCTTCAGCATCTTCGCCGTCTACGCGACCTACCGCCTCGGGGAGCTCTGGTTCGATCACCGGGTCGCCCTCCTTGCGTGCTGGCTGGTGGCGCTGTCGCCGGCGCTCGTCGGCATCGTCGCCACGCCGCTGACCGAGTCACCGTTCATCGCCGTCCTGCTCGCCGTGTGCCTCCTGCTCTCGAAGCCGTTGGTCGCCCACCCGTTCCGTACCCCCAACGCCAAGGCGCTGGTCGGCTTCGGGGTGCTGGCGGCGTTCCTGGTGTTGATCCGCAGTCAGGGCCTGGTCGTGCTGCCGCTCGCGGGCGTGCTCGTCGGGTTGCGGGTGCGGGCGTGGGGCCCCGTGCTGCGCCTGGCGGGCTGGACGGTCCTCGGGGTCTCGCTGGTCTTCGTGCCCATGGCGGTGCGCAACGGCGTCCAGGTCGGCTTCTGGAGCCCCATGTCGACAGGGAACCTCGCCAGCTCCACGTGCCTGGCGCACCACGAGCGGTCGACGGGGTGGGACGCGACGTACAGCGACGAGGAGCTCCTCGCGGCGTGCCACTGGGGTGCTCCCGACGTCGGCAACGACCGGGAGGCGGAGTGGGCACGTGAGGCGCCGCGGGAGGCCCTTCGCTTCGCGTTGGCCCATCCCGGCCAGGAGTGGCGCCTGGGGGTGCAGAAGGCCTGGCTGATCTTCGGCCAGGACCGTGAAGGCGGCGCGCTGGAGTACACGCAGTACCTCGGCTCGGCGCCCGCCGGCACCGTCGACGCGCTGTACCGCGCCATGGCGGTGTGGCGATTGGCGGCGCTCGCGTTGACGGGGCTGGCGCTGGTGGCGTCCCGCCGAGCGCGGCGGGCAACCGTGCTCTGGGCGGTGCCGCTCCTGCTGGTCGTCTCGAGCTACGCAGGGTTCGCGGCAGCCCGGGTCTTCGTTCCCGTGATCCCGTTCCTCGCGATCTTCTCCGCGTTCGCGATCCGCCGACTCGCGGTTCGGATCGCGGAGGCGTCGGGTGGCTCAGGTGACCGAGGGTCCGATCGCCGTCCATCGGCCACACTCGTACCCATGACCGACGACTCGCCGGGAGCATCGGGAACCCGCCGAGGAGGCGACGAGGGGGGATCGACCCTGGTCGACGGTCCGGGGACGTCCCGTCGGCCACGGGTTGCGGGGCGTCCGCTCCACCCGGTCGTCGCGGCGCTGGCGAAGGGCGCGTGGGTGATGGCGTCGGCCTTCGATGCGGTGTCCTTCGTGAGCAGCACCGAATGGGTCTACGCACGGGGTGCGTGGCTCCTCACCGCACTCGGTGTCGCGGTCGGCCTGGTGGCGGCGCTGCTGGGCGTGGCCGATCTCCTCGCGCTCGACCGCAGCGCCCCGGCGTTCCGCGTCGGCATCCGCCACCTCGCCGCCATGGACGTGGCGATCGTGCTCTTCGCCCTCTCGTTCGCGGTCCGCAACCAGTCGGACTTCGCGTGGCATGCCACCGCGCCGCCCGTGGCGCTCGCCCTCAGCGTCGCCGGGCTGACGGCCCTTGGCCTCGGGACGTGGTACGGCACGGCGCTCACGTATCGCCACGGTGTTGGGCGTGCGGTGGTGCCGGAGACCAGTTCGACGCCGCATCACCCGCGCGACCGGTGGCGTTGAGCCCAGTGGGTACGCTCGCTTGTCGTGTCTGCGATGGATGAGGTCTCGGAGCCGACGCGACGGCACGGTCCGTGGACCTACTTCCTGTTCCGGGAGTTCACCGCACGCGAGTTCCGGACTCGTTACCGCCAGAGCACGTTGGACATCGCCTGGAGCTTTGTGACCCCGCTGGCCGTCATGGGGGTCTACGGCCTCGTGCTGCGTAGCGCCTTCGGGGTCGAGGGGGACGGCGTCCCGTACTACACGTTTGCGTGGTCGGGCATGGTGCTGTGGACCTTCTTCGCCGGAGGTGTGGGCGGCGCAGCACCGAGCCTGATCCAGGCGTCGGATCTGCTCTCCAAGATCTACTTCCCCAGGGAGATCCTGCCCCTGTCGGTGGTGGGTGCGTCAGCCGTCGACCTCTCGATCGGGTTGGCCACTGTCGTGGTCCTCGCCGTGGCCCAAGGCGTCCACCTGACGGTCACGGCCTTCGCCGCGGTCTTCAGCATCGGCCTTCTCATCATCTGGACGTCGGCGATAGCGGTGGCGGCAGCGGCGCTGGCGGTCTTCATCCGCGATGTCAACCATCTCGTGCAGTTGGGGCTTCGCATCGGGTTCTTCGCGACCCCGATCATGTACCCGGTGAGCGTCCTCCCGCCCGATCTCCGGTGGACCGCCGCGGTGAACCCGGTCGCCGTGAGCATCGAGAGCCTCCGGGACACGGTGTTTCGAGGTCAGTGGCCCAACTGGACGCTGCTGGCGGTTCAGGGAGCAGCCGGGACGTTGGCGCTCGTACTGGCAGTGGCCTACACCCGTTCCGTCGAAGCCCGGATGGTCGATGTCGTCTAAGGAAGCGCCGGTGCCCGCGGGGGCGATCGTCTTCGACGGCGTATCGAAGCACTACCGGGCGGGTGTCAGTGGCTCGAGCGTTTCCGCGGCGATCCCTTGGTCCAGCAACAACTGTGGTCCGGATCCGGTGGTGGCGCTGGACGATGTCTCGTTCCGAGTGGATCCAGGTGGGACGCTCGGCGTCATCGGGCCGAACGGGGCAGGAAAGACGACCATCCTGAAGCTGCTCGCAGGTGTCACCAGGGCGACGACGGGGTCGGCGCTCTGGCGAGGGCGACTCGGTCAGATGATCGAACTGACGCCGGGCTTCCATCCCGACCTCACGGGTCTCGAGAACCTCTGGACCTACGCTGCGATGCTCCAGATGACGCGTCGTGAGGCTCGTGAACTGGTGCCGTCCATCGTCGCCTTCGCCGGACTGGAGGACGCCATGGACACGCCGGTGAAGCATTACTCCACCGGCATGAAGGCACGTCTCGGCTTCTCGATCGCAACCGCACGTCAGGTCGACATCCTGGCCATCGACGAGATCCTCGCGGTGGGAGACCGCGAGTTCCAGGAGCGCTGTCTCGACCGAATCCAGGAACTCATCCGGGGCGGCGCATCCCTCGTCCTCGTGTCGCATTCCATGAATCTGGTGACCTCGCTCTGTGACCGGGCGATCCACCTCAGCGAAGGGAGAGTCGTCACCGTCGGTCCTGCCCGAGACGTCGTCGCGAGCTATCTGGCCGTGCCGGATCGCCCCGTCCGCGGTCTCACCCGGCCGGCCATGACCATTGGTCGGATGACCCTCGAGGACCAACCCGTGTGCGCCTGGGATGCGCTGAAGCTGCGGATCGAGGTCGAGGTGGACCGCCCCGTGGCCGACTGCGAGGTCGCCCTCGAGCTCTCCTCACCCAGCATGAGTCCAGGCATGCCCTTTGCTCGCCATGTGGCCCCGGCGCCTCGTTCGCTGTCCGCGGCCGGCCGTCACGTCCTCCACTGCCGGACCTCCCCGATGCCGGCGCAGAGCGGTCGTTGTCAGGCCTCCGTCCTCCTCGTCGACGCGGGGTCACGGCAGGTGCTCGATGCCGCTGACCTCGAGTTCCAGATCGGTGACTCGACCAGCGGCTTGCTCATGTTCGGCGCGGTTCCGTCGTGGTCGCTCGTCCCCGACGAGCGCTCGGCGACTCCCCGCCGCGGCGAACGGGCGGTCAGCAGACGTCCTCGGCTCTCCATCCGGCGGCTGGGCAAGACCTACCGGTCGGGCGTGTCCCGGAGTGCGGTCCGTTCCGCGATTCCGGGTCGATGGGGCCGGAGCACACCTTCTGACCTGGTGGCGCTCGATGGGGTCGACGTCGATCTCGCTCCGACCGAGGCGCTGGGACTGATCGGACCGAACGGCGCCGGCAAGTCGACGCTCCTGAAGACCATCTCCGGGGTGACCGCACCATCAAGCGGCACCGTCTGGCTCGACGGTCACCAGGTGCCGATCCTGGAGCTCGGCTTGGGACTCCACCCCGACTACACCGGCGCGGAGAACCTCCCCCTTGCGGCGGCGCTCCTAGGGGTCGTTCCGAGCGTTGTCGCTGAGCGATACGACGACATCGTGGCGTTCAGCGGAATAGGCAAAGCGATCGACCGTCCCGTCAAGCACTACTCGACGGGCATGAAAGCGCGCTTGTCCCTCGCCGTGGCACTGCACTGCCAGCCCGACCTCCTTCTGATCGACGAAGCGCTCTCGGTCGGTGACGCGAAGTTCCGCCACGAGGTGAAGCTGGAGATCGCTCGGCTCCGCCAAGAGGGTGTTGCGGTGATCGTGGCGTCCCACGATCTGCACACGATCACCGACATCTGTGACCGCACCATCCGACTCGATAGAGGGCGGGTCGTCGAAGATGGCCCCACACCCGACGTGATCGAGCACTACGGCGGACCAGCCTGGGTGGACGGCTCGAGTAGCGGTGACGCAGGGGTGCTCCTCCACGGCTTCGCCGTCGAACAGCGACTCCTACCTGCCGGTGGGACGGTGCGCTTCTCGGGGTGGGTCGAGGTCTCCGAACCGTCAGCGACCGTACGTCTCGAAGTCCAGTACAGAGCCGTCCCCGACGACCGGCGTGAGCCGATCGAGCCGATCGAACTCGACGACATGACGTTCTTCGTCGCAACCGTGCAACCGGCCGGCGGCCCGCTGTCGGAGACCGGGTGGTACCGCTACTCGGGGAGCGTCGACCGCAACATGCTCAACGGCTCGGTGGATGTCGTGGTCGCCGCCGTTGACGAGCGCCATGCCACCACGGTCGCCGAGGTCTGGGAGACGGTGAGTTTCGGTGACCCCACCGCTGAGCAGCCGATCGGCGCGGCACTGGAAGCGGTGTGGACGTGCGAGTCGCCCACAGCGAACGATGGACACCGCCGCGATCAGCACCACATGTAGAGGCGATGACCGTCGTGGCTGACGTTGCTGAAACCGCCATAGGTCATCCTCGGGACCTCGCCGCCGACCGGGTCGACCCGGTGGTAACGCCAACCGCCCCCGAAGATGGTCAGATCTCCTGGCTTCGGCTGATGACGTAAGCATGCCATCGCGTCGAACCGAGAGTCGTCTCGGGCCATTCCGTCCCAGTGGTCGAGCTCGGGCGGTCGGTCGACCCAAAGGAGGTCGTACACGGAGAGATCACCGCCGATGTCGGGCTCGCGTAGCACGACGAAGTAGCTCATGTGGTCCCGTACGGGGCTCTCGGTGAGCAGGTGCGAGAGCGCCCCGGCGCCGGCGATCTCGACGAACTCGTTCCCGGCGTGGGCTTTCAGGCCGCCTTGCCCAGGGTCGTACCACCTGACGTTGCCCGGGTTGTAGACCCGGTCACCCTCTCTCGCGAAGGTGATCTCCAGATCGCCGGCCATCGGCCGCAGGACATCCCACAGGCGCTGGTGGGGGTCGAAGCCGAATGCCTCCCGGTACCGGAGGCGGTTCTCGTCGCCAGAGTCGAAGAACGGCGTTCGGTCGTTGGAATCACCGATCTCGTAGAGCGGCATGCCAAGCATCGCGCCGAAGGGCTCGGTGTTGGCCAGGTCACGGAACCCATCGAGGGCGGGCACCGCTCGTGCGATCTCGTCCTGGGTGAAGAGGCCGGTGACGTGCAGTCCGTCAACCCGCTTGGCCATGAGGTCCAGTAGCAGGCCAGGGTGCTCATCGGTCCGGTTTGCGTCGATCTTGGCGAACTCGACCTTGCTCGAATTTTGGTTGGCGGCCGTCACGGCAAATCTCATCCGTTCGTTCGGGTGGTCCAAACGGACCGAATCAGGCTGATCTCGGTTGCTGTGGTGAAGACGGTACCCCTTGTTCCCGGCGCCCTTGCCCGTCGCTCAAGTCGACCAGTTCAGGAGGTCTCGGTGCAGCCGGGGTGCGGCGACCTGGACATCGTGGTGGAACGCCACCCTTCTCGCCGCGACGCCGCCGAGCGAAGCGCGTCGGTCGGGTCTGGTGATCAACCCCTCGACCGCGTCGGTCAACGCGTCCACGTCGGGGAACGGGACGACGATGCCGGCATCCGATCCGACGAACTCGGGGATGCCGCCACTGTTGAAGCAGACGATGGGACAGCCCACCGACGCGGCCTCGAGGCAGGCAAGGGGGTATGCGTCCTCGCGTGCCGGCAGAACGAACACGCTGAACATCCGCATCCACTCGAGTGGGTCTGCCACCGAAGGAACCAGATGGATCCGGCGGGCGAGTCCGGCAGCGTCGATGTCTGCTCGGAACCTCCGTGACGGCTCATCGGCGTCGGCACCCACCCAGACGAAGTGCGCATCGCGTCCGCGCCGTCGCTTCAGCAGCAAGGTCGCCATCTGCAGGAACAGGTCGGGAGCCTTGCGCCAGTTGACCACCGCGACTGTTCCCACGACGGGTGCATGGTCAGGGATGCCCACGCGGCGCCGGAGGTCGCTCGGGGCGGCAGCCGGTGGTGGGGGAGTTGCGTCGATCATCTCGTGGTGGACCCGGATGGCCCCACGCTCGATGCCGTGACGGGCGGTGAGGTTGGCCGCCACCGCGCCACTGGCCGCGATCCAGTGGGCTCCGGGTCGGTCGAGGTCGGCCCAGTCCTGTTGATCGGTGTGCAGTGCCAGGCCGACCTCCAGTTCGTGGACGTGGGCGACCCAGGGCGCGTCGACGGTCGGCAGCGATGGCGCCGCTCGCACGCTGATCGCGGTGTTCACGTAGACGAGGCCGGGATCGCTGAGGTGGACGAGCGATCGGGGTCCGACACCCCCGGATGGTGCACCCCGGCCACCGACGATGGTGACGGGACACAGCTCCTCGAAGGCCGGGCGCAACGCGCCGTCAGCGAGCGAGATCACCTCGAACGGTCGCGGATCGTGCTCGGCCAGCCAGCGCAGGAAGTGGAGGAGGAAGATGGGGGGGCCGACCCGCTCGAAGGTGTGCCCGAGGAACACCCAGGGCCGCGGCCCGCGCAAGCCCACCGAGGTCAGGGGGCGCGGTCCGCGTCAGCGCCGGCCATCGCGGTGTCTCGTTGGCGGGCGAAGGCCGCGATCCGGTCGGGCATGCCTCGGTACGACGGATGCCAGCGGTAGCTGTACTGCGCCAAGCGGTTGCACCACTTCAAGGGTGGCGGCAGCGGCATGGGGATCTCCACCATCAGGAGGACCCGTAGGTGGTCGGTGTCGTTCCACGCCTCGTGGTTGGTGGACAGGTCGAAGACGATGGCCTCGGCCTCGCGCCACTTGACCACGTCCTCGCCGATGCGGATGCGGCAGTCGCCGAGCTCGCCGGGGACGATGACCGGCAGCTGGAAGCGGAGGGCACCTCGATTCGGCCCGACGTGCGCCTCGATGTGCGATCGGGGCTCGAGTGCGCTGAACCCGACGTTCGCCTTGGGGTGGATGCTGCGGAAGCACTCGACGGTGCGTGGGAAGTGCCGCGCCGTCTCGTCGATCCACGCACCGTTGGCGAACAGGATGACGGTGCGCCACGTTCCCACCAGCCCGGGGATCGAGAGCTTGCCCTCCTCGGTGTCGGGATCGAGGCCGGACACGGCCGCCACCTGCGGCAGCAGGGTCGACGGCGCGTACTCCTCGATCTCGCGTCGGATCTGTGGGGTCGCGGCCTCCACCTCGGGGATCCACGGCCACTGCGAGGTGGGGTAGATCGGGGACCGTCCGCCCGCGAAGCGACCGATCAGCCAGTCGTTGACGTCCAACAGGCAGAAGATGACGAAGCTCTGGGCCTGCCGCCCCCAGCGGCGGATGCCCCGGAGGCCCACCTCCTGGACGGGGGCCATGATCGTGGTCGAGGCGACGTGCTCACGTAGCCGTTGTCGAAGGCGACGACCCTGTTCACGCATGCGGCTGCCATGCTACGCGCCCTCGGGGCGACCGGTTCCAAGGAGCAGGCCGAGCAAGAGGCGGGTCACCCGTTCGGGATGTCGATCCGTCGCGGCGACGAGGCGGGCTCGGTCGTCGGCCAGGAGCCGAGCCGCCCCCTCGGCGAGCTCCTCCACCAGGGGGAACTGCACCCGGCACGCCACGGGGCCGACATCGTCGGAGGGCGCGAAGGCGGCGCAGGGGCGCCCATGGCGGGCAATGGCGGCCAGGAGCTCTGGGTCCAGCGGCTCTCGCCAGGGCAGCACGACCATCGCCACCGAGTCCAGCCAGGCACGGAGGTCGCCCGGCGAGGCGAGCTGCTGCACCTGGACCCGATCGGTGATGTCCAGGTTGCGAAGGTCGTGGCGTACCGACGCCGGAAGGTCGGCCGATCCCCAAGTAGCCCAGACCGCGGTGACCGGCCGGCTCGCCGACCGCTCGAGCTGCCACAGCAGGCGCGGGGTCAGATCCACCCCGTGGTCGTCGTCGAGCCCACCGATCAGGCCGACGGTCGCTAGTGCCGCCGCCGGCGGCGGCTCGATCAGGACCGGGTCGTAGCGGCCGACGACGGTCATCGGAGGTGGCGTGCGACCCCCGCGACGCGCGGTCGCCGCCACCCGGTCCCCGAGGGCCGCGGAGCCGACCAGCACGTGATCCAGCAGCGCCAGGTCGATCGGATCGACCGTAGGCGCCCCCGGTACCCACGGCACCCCGTCCTGGTCGCCGTCGCCGTCGCCGTCGCCGTCGTGCTCACGCCCGTCCTCGTCGACGAGGAGCCAGACCACGGGCGCCCGATGCCGAGTCAGCCACGGGAGGATCAGGGCGCTCCGGTCTCCCACGAGCACGATGGGCGTTTGGCGGTGGCGCCAGAGCCAGAACCCGACCCGCGCGTCTTTCAGGCGCGAGGCGAAACGCCCCAGGCCCATACGGCGGAGACCGATGGCGACCCGGGTGTCCCCTTCGATCGGAGGGCCGGCCACGGGGACAGAGCCGGCCAGTTCCGTGGCGAGCGGCGAGGGGTGCCAGAGCAACACGAGCGGCTCGGTCTCGCCGCCCACGATCAAGCGACCCACCAGGTCGGCGACGGTGCTCGACACCTGGGGGTCGCCGTCGTCGGGCTCGGCGGTGGCCACGATCACCGACGGGGCCGTCACGGCAGCCATCGTTCGAGCGTCTGCAGGAGCACCGGGCCCGTGGTCTCGATGTCGTGGCGCAGGCGCACGGCCTCGGCCGCCGCCCGCCCACGGGCCCGCCGGCCCTCGTCGTCGCCGGCCAGGGTGACGAGCGCGTCGGCCATGGCCTCGATGTCGGGGTAGGGCACCTCGACGCACCCCGCCGGACCCAGGGCCACGGGGATGCCGCCGTTGTCGAAGCAGACGACCGGGAGCCCCACCGCGGCTGCTTCGAGGCACACCAACGGGTTGGCGTCCTCCCGGGAGGTGAGGACGAAGGCATCTGCACACCGGAGGTGGTCGAAGACCCGATCGGTCGGGGGATGGAAGTCCACCACCGCCTCCAACCCCAGCCGGGAAACATCGGCGAGCGGGGTGACGAGATCGGGATGTGGCACGAGCGGGTCGGCGCCCAGCCAGCGCATCCGCAGCGGCTGCACTCGGCGCGCGAGGCGGTCGGCGAGGTGGACGAACAGGTCAGGGCCCTTCCGCCAGATGGGCGACCCGACCGCGACCACCACGAACGCCTCCTCGTCGAGGCCCAACGAGTGGCGCGAGGGCCCGGGCCCGGGGTGGGGCCGGGCGATGGCCTCGTCGACGACCGTGACCCGGTCCGGCGCCACCCCGTACCCCTCCATGAGGTTCGTCGCGATCACCGACGCTCCGGCGATGAAGTGCACCGGCGCGGTAAGCAGGCGCGCGAGCGAGGCCGGGGGCATGCCGTCGCGCAGATCGTGGTCCAGTTCGTGGATCGCTGCGACCACCGGCGTGGATGGCCCGATCGGGAGGAAGGGGAGGGCGTTGATGCTCCAGGCGGTGTTGACGTACACGAGATCGGCGCCCGCCAGGCCGGTCAAGCGGGCCCGTCGCCGAGCGTCCTCGGCCTCGATCGCTGGGGTCCGGGACGGGTTCAGGTCCGGTTCGCCGATCACGATCGCCGGGCCGATGGCCTCGAAGTCGGTGAGGAGGGGACCGTCGCGCAGGAGCACCGTGATGAGCTCGAGGTCGGTGTTCGCCCGCAGCCACCGGAGCTGGTGCAACAAGGTGATGGCGGCGCCCGTTCGATCCGCCGCGTGTGCCAAGAAGACGACCTGAGCTCCTGGCATCGCCCCTCCGGGGCGTGGAACGGGACCGGGGGTGGCGAGTATACGCTCCGACGTTGAACCCAGGGTC
>RRZU011552194.1_pt1 | contig 10473 bp, 12 predicted proteins | sample 2165561 | NCBI WGS metagenome assembly RRZU01 (sample SAMN10456909, study PRJNA506462) | wastewater metagenome | isolation source: wastewater sludge | place: USA: Moscow, Idaho | reverse complement strand
TTTTCTTCATTTTCTTCTTTGACATCATAGTCAACATCAATCACATCAATTTGACCTTCACGTTCTTGTTGAAGGATTTGTTGCTCTTTTGCAAGTGCTTGAAGTTCTTTATTTTGTTTTCTTGAATTGAGTAAAAATTCAAAAGTAAGGCCAAGTGCGATCACAAGTCCCATAATCACAAACCAAGAAAGTATGCCTGCAATTTCTAAAAATCCAGAATAATCTTTTGTTGCATTATAAAGATAAATCGCAAACGCAAACACGTATCCTGATACAAATAAGATGAACGCAAAATTAAAGCGTCGATTCATGATGAAGAATAGGTATGCGGATATAATGATTGAGACAATACCATAGTTGATAAAGACCGGCCATTCAAAAGGGTGTTGTAAAAATGCATACAAACCAACTGAAAATAAAGCCATACTCATCACAAAGAAAATTAATGATATTGAAATTTGTTTTTTAACATCTATTTTACTTAACATTTTTTGCTCCTATTCTAAAAGGTTGTTTCGTAAGGTTTCTATGGTTTCATCAGAAATGTTTAAACCTTCTTTGATATAATGATCAAATGATCCGTAGTGTACCTTAATGGTTTCAAAGCTTGCATCAAGATAAGCTTTTTTAACACCTAAGACATCATAGAGTAAGGTTTCATCTGAATCATCAAAGGGATGAAACCTTTGAATGGATTCAAGGAGTGAATCTTTATCTTTTTGTATGTTGTCATTGGTTGTAAGAAAATCTTTGTAGATATCCTCATCGGAAATACCAAGTATCTTTAGTAAAATCGCAGCCGCAAATCCAGTTCGATCTTTTCCTGCGGTACAGTGGAAGTAAATTGCTCCTTCATTTACTCTTTGGGCAACAGTTTCAATAAAAGTCTTATAGGTTTCTTGTGCTCTAGGGCTTAAAACGAATGTTTCATAAATATCATACATGAAATTAGAATTGGTTGTTGTTTCTTTTTCAGATTCTGTTTCGTCTTGATCTTCCATTACCAGTAAATTGAGCGTTTGAACTTTATCCAATGTTGTATTTGGTTCAAAATTTCTTTCATGTTGATTTCTAAAATCAATAATGGTTCTTAAATGATGATGATTGGTTAGATTAACGAGATCTTCACCATTTATATTATATAGAGGTCCCCCTCGCAATATTTTCTTTGGAATAATCGTTCCATATTGTCCTTGGATGTTCCCCAAGTCTCTAAAATTACGTATAGATTGCATAACACCCTCCTTTTGTATATTTTATCATAATTGAAAGTGTTATCAATATGATATAATACAATAGTAAATGAATTTAGAAATTGAGGATTATAATGATAGAGACAGATATTTTAATTTTGGGTAAAGGTCCCGCTGGCATTCAAGCTGCAATCTATGCAAAACGCGCAAATATAAATCCAATTGTGATTGGTAAAGATTATGGCATGTGTGTTAAGGCAAGAACAGTTGAAAATTTTTATGGTACTGAGACGATTAATGGTACAGAGCTTGTAAAAAATGGTATTAATCAAGCAGAAAACCTTGGTATAGAAGTGGTAAGTACAGAAGTAGTATCAGTATCATTTGAAGAAGAAGGATACCTTGTAAAGACTCTCGATAAAACGTATTTGGCCAAGGCCTTTCTTTTTGCGAGTGGTGCACATCGTAATGTTGCACGTATTCGAAACATCAATAAATATGAAGGTAAAGGTGTTTCATATTGTGCGGTTTGTGATGCGTTCTTTTATAGAAATAAAACTGTGGCAGTTTTAGGACATTCTGATTATGCCGCAAATGAGGTCAGTGAGCTTGTTGAGATTTGTGAAAAAGTATATGTACTCACAAATGGAGAAATCATTAATACACAGTTTGATGAGCGTGCAGTTATCATTGAGGATAAAGTATTAGAAGTTACAGGTGAATCTAAGGTCGAGTCTGTGAAGTTTGAAGATTATGAACTAGAAGTTGAAGGTATTTTTGTGGCACTTGGCACTGCAAGTTCAACAGACCTTGCGCAAAAAATTGGAGTTGCGATTGAAAGAGATCGTATCCTAGTAAATGAATCTATGGAAACAAATATTCCAGGTCTTTATGCAGCTGGTGACTGTACACCTGGCTACCAACAAATCGCAAAAGCCATTGGTGATGGCTGTGTTGCGGGTATGAATATGGCGCAGTATGTGAGAAAGTTAAAGAGAATTAAAAGATAAGGAGCTGATTAAATGAAACAGCAATTAATGACTGAAAATGAGATTCAAGAATTTCAAAAAGAACTTTTAGAGACAGAAGAATATGAAACCTTAATGGGACTTTTTAAGATGTTTGCAGATGCAACGCGGCTTAAAATATTCTTTGTGTTGTCTAAAAAGTCATGCAGTGTCAATGATTTAAGTCAGATCTTGGGGATGTCTCAAAGTGCTGTTTCACATCAGTTGTCTAATTTGCGAAAACTTAATTTGGTTAAGTTTGAAAAGGTCGGTTTGAATGTCTTTTATTCATTGGCTGATGATCATGTAATGACCATATTCTCTCAAGCTTTAGATCATATTCGTGAGTAGCGCTATCGATTTAGTACGTAATTTCATAAAATATTGAAATTTGTTTCATGAAACAACTTACACTGTTTACATTTCATCGAAAACGTGTATAATAGTAATGAAAGTGTGGCGATAGTATGAAAAAAGATTTATTAAACAATGGATATTTTTGGCAGAAAATTGATTCCCTAATGCTGTCAACAAATGTCGTGATTTCTCAGCCTAAGGGAAGTCACCACCCAAAATATATTAATATGGTATACCCTGTTGATTATGGTTATTTAAACGACACGGATGCAATTAAAGTTTTTAAAGGAAGTATTAAAACAAGTAAAATAGATGCCATCATGATCGTCGGTGACATTCTTAAAAGAGATTTAGAAGTAAAATTACTGCTTGGATGTAATGAAGATGAAGAACGTGAGATTCTAGAATTCATTAACCAAACTGATTATCAGAAAGGTATTATGGTTCGTCGTGGCAATGAGCTTCCTGATTGGGGAATTACTGAATAATAAGTGTTAGAGTGGTAACACTCTTTTTTTATTGAAGACATAAAAAAACACTAGATTAAATCATAGTGCTTTAAAGCGTTATAAACGCCATTGTCTAAAATATCAGTTGTTGTATAGTCAGCAGCTTTCTTCAAGCTTTCAGTCGCATTACCCATGGCAACACCAATTTTTGCTTTTTCAATCATTTCTTGGTCGTTGGCTGCATCACCAAAAGCAATCACATGATCCCATGTAAGGTTTAAATCATTGAGCACATACTCAATGCCTTTAATTTTACCAGCATCTTTAGAGTATATATCATAAGCGCCTTGATATGCATGCGCAAAGGTATCATCTGTAAATCTATCAGCTTCTTCAATCAATTTTTCATCACCCATTAGAAAAAGCCCCATCACATCTTCAGTGACGTTCACATCATTTTGTGTACGGTCTTCTAAGATGTATTGTTTTTGGCTTCCTTGCATGTAGGTTGTTTGAAAGATGTTTAAGTTATGATAAACAGGCATGTTTTTTTCCAGTTTCAATGCAATCGCAATATCATTGTTTCTTGCATAGTGAATAATCTCATTCACTTCTTTTAAATCCATCACAACTTTAAAGACAAGATTTAAATCTTTGTCATAAACACAAGCTCCATTAGTACTGACATAATAATTGGGGTTAATTGATGCGTGAATATCATCATGGATAAAATAGAAAGCACGCCCAGTTGCGACCATCACTTCAATTCCTTTTGCTTGAAGGACTTTAATCGCTTGTTTTGCGCTTTCTTCAATGGTTACTTTACCTCTTTTAATGAGTGTATCGTCGATATCAAATATCGCGAGTTTTATATCTTTTGTTTTCATGTGAATATCATAGCATATTCTTTATCTTTGAATCAATTTACGCTATAATAGTCTAAATGTTGTAAGGAGGACAATCATGAACGGAAAGGTAATTAAAGAGGCATATACATTCGACGATTTACTTTTAGTACCAGCTAAAAGTAGTGTGGTACCTGCGGAGGTATCTGTGAAAACAAAACTCACAAAGAAAATCACATTAAATGTACCGATTATTTCAGCCGCAATGGACACTGTAACTGAAGATACAATGGCAATCACATTATCAAAATTGGGTGGGATTGGTTTTATTCATAAAAACATGCCATTGGAAATGCAAGCAGAAATGGTTAAGAATGTTAAAGATGCTAAAATCGAAAATACATTCACAGAAGCAAGTACTGACAAAGATGGAAAACTTGTGGTTGGTGCGGCAGTTGGTGTTGGCGCAAATACATTAGAACGTGTAAAAGCACTCGTTGAAGCAGGCGTTGATATTATTACCGTTGACTCAGCTCATGGTCACTCAGAAGGTGTTATCAATACTGTAAAACAAATTCGTGAAACTTATCCAGAACTTGATATTGTGGGTGGTAACATTGTTACTGCTCAAGGTGCAACAGATCTTATTTATGCTGGTGCAACAGTTGTTAAAGTTGGTGTGGGGCCAGGATCTATTTGTACAACACGTGTTGTTGCAGGTGTTGGTGTACCACAGCTAACTGCAGTGAATGATGTCTATCAAGTCGCAAGACAATATGGTGTGGGTGTGATTGCTGATGGTGGTATTAAACTATCTGGTGATATTGCCAAAGCTTTAGCAGCAGGTGCTGATGCCGTAATGCTGGGTGGACTTCTTGCAGGGACTGAAGAATCACCTGGAGACATCATTGAGGTATTTGGTCAGAAAGTTAAAAACTATGTTGGTATGGGCTCATTAAGTGCAATGCAACGTGGATCAAGTGATCGTTACTTCCAAGGTGGTGTTGATGAGTTGAAAAAACTTGTACCAGAAGGTATTGAAGCAACGGTACCTTATAAAGGAAGTATTACAGATGTCGTACACCAAATGTTAGGTGGTCTTCGTTCGGGTATGGGATACTGTGGCTGTGCAACAGTTGAAGATATGAAGTTAAATGCACAATTTGTTAAAATCACAGGTGCTGGCTTAACTGAAAGTCACCCACATGATGTGGATAATGTTAAAGCTGCCCCAAACTATAAGAAATAAAAGGAGTCTTCATGATACAAGATAAAATAATTGTTATTGATTTGGGAAGTCCCAAAAATACCGACATTGCACGCTCAATTCGTGCGATGGGTGTTTATAGTGAAATCTATCCTCATGATATCACTGTAGAAAACTTACAATCTAAAGACAACTTAAAAGGGATTATTTTAAATGGTGGTGTAAATCGTAACGTAGACGGACAAGACGTTACGATCAGTGATGCACTGTATGATTTAAATATTCCTATGATCGCAATAGATTATCCACAATCAAAACTAGTAGAAAACTTAACAGAATTACCAAGTGAAGAAACTTTAGTAGACTTTGTTTTTACACAGTGTAAAGCAAATCCAACTTGGAATATGGAAAACTATGTCAACGAAGAAATTGAAAGACTAAGAAGTACCATCAAAGACAAACAAGTGCTTCTTGCACTTAGTGGTGGTGTTGACTCATCAGTTGTCGCAGCATTACTGATTAAAGCAATCGGAAAGCAGCTTCACTGTGTTCATGTAAATCATGGTCTTATGAGAAAAAATGAATCTGAACAGGTCTTAAAGATGTTTAAAGATGATCTTGGAGATAACTTAATTTATGTTGATGCAACAGAGCGATTCTTAGGAAAACTCAAAGGTGAAAAAGATCCAGAAGCAAAACGTAAAATTATCGGTAAAGAATTCATTACCATCTTTGATGAAGAATCAAGCAAACTTCAAGGTATTGACTTCTTAGCACAAGGAACCATTTATTCAGATGTCGTTGAAAGTGGCACAAAAACTACTAAAACTGTTAAGTCACACCATAACGTGGGGGGACTTCCAAAAGACATGACATTTGAACTTGTTGAACCACTCGCAAAACTATTTAAAGATGAAGTACGTGAAGCAGGTCTTGTACTTGGACTTCCAGAATCAATGGTATTTAGACAACCTTTCCCAGGTCCTGGACTTGGAATTCGAGTTCTTGAAGAAGTCACAAAAGAAAGACTTGAAGCGGCACGTGAATCAGATGCAATCTTACATGAAGAATTTGAAAAAGCAGGCCTTAACAAATCAGTATGGCAATACTTTACCGCAATCCCTGATTTCAAATCAGTGGGTGTGAATATGGAAGGCAACAGAACTTATGATTATCCAATCATCATTAGAGCCGTTAACGCTGTTGATGGTTTAACCGCAAGTATCGAACCCATTCCATATGATGTCCTAAATAAGATTGTTGATAGAATCTTAAAAGAAGTACCAAATGTTAATAGAGTCTTCTATGATCTATCTCCTAAACCAGTAGCTTCTATTGAATACGAGTGATGGACATTTGGCTATAGTGAATTCAAGAAAACCCACTAAACAGTGGGTTTTTTTCATGTTTGAATGTGAGAATACTGAGAAAATATGCCAAGTGATGTCAAAATGATGTCAAAATTTTTAGAAGATTTTGGTAATATATCAAAGAAATGTAAATCTCATTCGATTTTGTTCTCAAAAGAAGAACTTATTTCTTCTTTTTCTGCCAATGAATCAACAAACAAGTATTCTTTGTTATCTATTGATTTTTTAAGGTGATCAATATTAATTGGATAAAAAGCAGATTGATGTTCATCAAAAGAAAAAGTCAGAGCTTGCTGAAAGGAGCAGAAGAACTGTCGCATGATCAGGAGGACATACTGAAGCGATCAACTTAATTGATATGGAAGGTGGTCACGAAAAATCGGTATCCAAAGTATTTGCAAAGTGAAGAAATAAGAAGGAATTAAGTATAAAAAATTATTTCTATAGAAACTTTGAACTGACCTAGTTCATTTGTAATTTTTTTCATTATACTTTAAAAAGATATATATTAATTGATGCTAATGTTTAAAGGGAAATAATAATTGAGCACTCATCTGATTTTTCTAATATAAGAATAGTTTAATTTTGTTTCATAGTTGGATTAGGGACTTTGATCCAATCAACAGAATAACCGTTGAATCCAAGATTTTCAGATTCCATTGTATGAATATTCGGGAGAACTCTGTAATACATATCTCCATCCCCAGATGTAAATACTATTAATGAAACCATTTCATTGGTTCCAACTCCTTGAACATCAATCACTGAATATTCATATTTATTATTACTAGATGAACACCCTGCCAAAAATAAAAGAGACAACGATAATGCAATAATAATTTTTTTCATAATACTCCTCCTATTATTTGAATTGTAGCATAAAACTAGCACCAGGACTACTCTATTGGCGAAAATAAATAAGCGCTTACAAGTGAAGAAGAATTATGATAAGATATAGCTGACAGTTAAAAGGGGTATAAGAAGTTACTATCTATATATGTTTATAAAAAGAAGGAGATTAACTATTGAAAATCAAGCTTAAAATTTAAAATAAATTGAAGGCATGTTAAAAAAGACTCAACTGAGCATTAATTTTGAATATTTGTATTATAGTGGCTACTTCATTTGATTAAAGTCAAATGCTATTTCTTTAGTTTCTAAAGTGTAAATAATTCTCATTAGCTTTTTTGCAATATGGGTCAAAGCTACACGATGCGGTTTTCCTTCATCACGTTTCTTTAAATAAAAGTCATATAGTTTGTGATTATGCATTAAAGAATACTGAGGACAATTCATCACTAGTTGCCTTAATAATGAAGAACCTCGTTTTACCATTCGCCCTGTGAACTCTGTTTCACCTGATTGATAAAATGCAGGGTCAAGACCGAAAAAAGCTACTAATTGATCTGGATGATCGAATTTATTAATGTCACCGATTTCAGCATAAATAGTAGCAGCACTAATGAGTCCAATACCTGGAATAGTTTGTATTGAAGAATTTCTATTTTTAAAAGATTCTTTAATCAGATTGTCGAAGTCTTGAATTATTTTGTCTAAATGATTATACAACTCAAGGATTGATTGTATTTGGAAAAGAGAGAGTGCATCTTCGGTTCCAACGGTATTCGCTGCCAAATCTTTTAATTGACAAAATTTTGCGTAAGATATTGTTCTTCTAAGTTGTGAACTCATCTTCTTATAAGATTTACGCGTCATCCGTTTAATACGACTGGGGGTCGTGTAATTCTTCAGGATATATTGAGATGTAGCAGACTTTAAAGAGTCTTTAAAAAAGGGCTTAAACTCAGGGAAAACCGAATCTAAGAGGTTGGTGAGTCTGACAAGTTGTGAAGACCTTTCCTTGACTAAAACATCTCTAGATCGAACAAGAGATTTAAATGATGTATTGTGGTATGATTCTTTTGAATAGGACTTGTAGTCTACTGTATTCAAATATGAACATATTAAAGATACATCTACCTTATCAGTTTTAGTTTTTCTAAGAGAGTTAGCTTTAGAGAAGCGATTAATTAAAACAGGGTGAATTTCCATAAAATCGTAGCTGGATTTAATGAGAAAATTCTTTAAGTTATGACCATAATTTCCAGTAGCTTCAAATCCTATTTTTATTTGGCATGAAGCATCTAAACTGTCTAATATGGAACCCAATGTCTTAAAACCTTTGAGATTATTATCAAAGTCAAAAGACTTAAATATAACTTCACCGTGATGGTTGATGATAAGACATGTATGTGAATATTTGGCGATATCAACGCCAAAAACATATGTCATAAAGACACCTCCTTATTTTTCGCACTGTACTGTCAGTCCACAGTTGGTCTTCTTAGTGTAGTCTCGCGATTCATAAAACATCGAAGTGTTAATTAACTGATCACCACTTTTAAAAAGAACTGTGGTTGTATTCTCCTTAAAACAGTCAAGCTGTAAAAAAATGAAACAAATCCACAGTGCTATATATAACATATCAAATGGCCGTCTGATATGCATACAAATTTAATCGGCCTCGAAAGAAAATAATCAATCTATCAGCCAAATTGATTATACGAGATTAATAATGAAAAAAATAGTGAAAATTTGTTTAACTTTTATTTTGACGTTTCTTTTCTTTATTTCGCAGACAATTCCAATTACAGCAAATAATGAAAATGTTTACATATCCGGACTTCAATCAAATGAAATTAAAAATAGTGAGGCTTTCGATATATTAACAGATCTTGTAGAGGAAAAACAACAAAACTCAAGCTATAGAACGACAAATGTTGATGATGAGCCAATTACTTTAGAATCTGTTGAAATTATTGCAGAAAATTATCAGGAGTTAGAAGAAATATATATTTATCAAGATGAGTATGTTACCGATATAATTGTGTATGATGATGTTTCTTCGGTTTATGTTCTAGTAGAAGAAGATCATGTAAATAACACAGCAACAGTTACGATAGATCAGACTACATTTGAACTAGAATCTGTTAATAGTGAAAAAATATCATTGCGTGACGATGATGGAAATGAACTAGTAATTTATGAAGAAATATCAGATGAGCTACCGATAGAAAGTCTAGAAAATGAAGAAGACTTTGATTCTCCTCTGTTACGTGCTGCATCATGGGTAAAAAAAAGTGGACCATTCCACAAGACAACTAAATTAAGTTTTAAAGTACTGTCTTGGATTGGAACAATCGCTAGTGGACTTACATTAACAGTTACTGGTCCATTAGGTGTCGTTTTGTTCGCATACGGTGTAGCAGTAACTGTAGGAGAAACCATAAAACCTACAATTCATATTAAATACTATCAAGAAAGACGATCTGACTGCGCTACGTACCATCGAGAAACTAGATATTACTATGGTGCTTACAGTGAAATAAGCAAGACTTTTTACGAACAATTACTTAATTCAAATAAAACCCCGAAAGTAACATATAATTATTTTCATAGTGTTAATCCATCATATGCTGGAGGGGCCTGTTTAGGATATTAAAGGAGTACGAAATGAAGTGTTTAAGCTGTCAAAAAGAAATGGATGAAGGATATATTCAGGTGCCGATGGTAAGGCTAGCCTGGAGTCCAAAAACGAAGCATAAAAGTATGTTCGCTAGAATTAATTGGCAGGTTGATTCCGATGAGGTTGCTTTAGGAAAATACAATTATTTCCTAGGTTCCAGGGTAGTTGCTTATCGATGTAGTGCTTGCGGATTAATTAATATTAAATAGTTTCACATATTCCCTACACCTTAATTGGTGTAGGGAGTTTTTTTTCTGACGTGGAAAGAGCAATAAATTGCTCTCAGACTGTAGACAACCCCCCTTGTTTTGAAAAAGACTTAGTGGGGTTTTCTTTTTTTATTTATTATTATTTTGATCAAAAGTGTTTTTTTATTATTTCCCAAATTGCAATAGCAACCTGTCCATTTTTTCAAAATAAATCATTAAGTCATTTGTAAGTGTTCAGTTTGTTCAATAAATCGTTCGTGTGGTGTAAAATATCCGAAGATTCTTCTTGGGTAATTATTCATCCACAAAT
>RRZU010189673.1_pt1 | contig 10473 bp, 5 predicted proteins | sample 2165561 | NCBI WGS metagenome assembly RRZU01 (sample SAMN10456909, study PRJNA506462) | wastewater metagenome | isolation source: wastewater sludge | place: USA: Moscow, Idaho | reverse complement strand
GCCCGTCGTGAACCGCCGTTGGTGATCGGTGATGGTGTGCATACCATCCGCCAGTTGGTCGATCAGGTGAATGCCGATCCGCGCCGTGGCGAAGGTCATGCCACTTCTTTAACCAAAATTCGTTTTGACGATATTGCGCTGGCGCGGTTGCAGGCTCAAGGCTTTGTTGCCGATTCGATTCCTGCTGCAGGGCAAAAAGTGGTCTTGCGCAATAATGCCAATCTTTCCACCGGTGGCACTGCCACCGATGTCACCGATCAAGTTCATCCCGAATTAGCCGCACGGGCGATTGAAGCGGCCCAGATGGTGGGGTTGGATATTTGTGGTGTGGATATTGTGTGTGAAGCGATTGACCGCCCCTTAGAGGATCAAGGCGGTGGCATTGTTGAAGTCAACGCCGCCCCCGGCTTGCGGATGCACCTCGAACCCTCGTTTGGTCAGGGGCGCGCAGTGGGCGAAGCCATCATCAACGAATTATTCCCGAATCAAAGTAATGGCCGCATTCCTGTTGTGGCGGTGGCTGGTACCAACGGCAAAACCACTACGGTACGGTTGACCTCGCATTTGCTGAAAATGCACGGCGATTGTGTGGGGATGACCACCACCGATGGCGTGTATATCGGTGAGCAGCGAATTGATACCGGCGATTGCGCCGGCCCACGCAGTGCGCGCAATGTGTTGTTGCATCCGGATGTCGATGCGGCAGTGTTGGAAACTGCACGGGGTGGGGTGTTGCGTGAAGGTTTGGCCTTTGATGAGTGTGATGTGGCCATCGTCACCAATATCGGTTTAGGCGATCATCTCGGTTTGTCGTATATCAGCACAGTAGAAGATCTGGCTGTGGTCAAGCGGGTGATTGTGCAAAATGTCTCGCCAACCGGCATGGCGGTGTTGAATGCGGCTGATCCGATTGTGGCGAATATGGCGGATAACTGCCCGGGACAGGTGACTTTCTTTGCTTCCGAGGCCTCTCATCCCGTTTTGCAAGCGCATCGTGCCGCCGGTAAACGGGTGGTGTTTGTTGAGCAAGGGCAGATTGTGTTGGCCGAAGGTGAACAGGTGGTGCAACGCTTTGCCCTCGCTGATATTCCCTTAACCGGCCAAGGTTTGTTGGGCTTTCAAGTGGAAAACACGATGGCGGCCTTGGGTGCGGCATGGGCATTAGGGCGTGATTGGGATGAAGTTCGCCGTGGTTTGGCCTCGTTTACCAGTGATGCCGACACCGCCCCGGGACGTTTTAATGTGTTCAGCTATGCTGAAGCCACGGTGATTGCTGACTACGGCCACAATCCCGATGCGATTAACGCGCTGACACAAGCGATTGCGACCATGCCAGCGCAGCGGCGGATGGTGGTGATCAGTGGGGCGGGGGATCGTCGAGATGAGGATTTACGTCAACAAACCCGTATTTTGGGTGATGCGTTTGATACGGTGGTGTTGTATCAAGATGCTTGCCAGCGTGGACGCGCCGACGGTGAGGTGATTTCGTTGTTGCGTGAGGGATTGGCCGATGCCACGCGGACGCGTGATGTGCAAGAGGTGCGAGGTGAGTTTGTGGCGATTGATCATGCGCTAGGTCAGTTGCAGGCGGGTGATTTGTGTTTGATTTTGATTGATCAGGTGGAAGAGGCGCTGGCGCATATTAAGCAGCGTATTGCTGAGGCAAAACGCCCAACGCCAGCATTGGCTTAAAGATCACGGCGCGCTACGGTGCGCCTGTTGGGTGTGTTGGATTGAAAAGAGCGAGCCGGTGGGGTCGCTCTTTTCCTATGGTGAAGTAGTAGGGTGGATAAGCATAGCGCATCCACCAAATCACTAAATCCAATGTGGATGTTCTGGTGAAATCAGAATGATTTTGATTGCAAAGGGGTTTTCAAGCAATGTTTGCCTGAAATCCTAGTGTTGGTAGATGCGCTACGCTTATCTACCCTACGCTTGCGGTGTTACGGCATACGTTTTTGCAAAACGGCTCGAAGCAAACCGCCAAAACATAACACCAGAAAAAAAACCGCCTCACCCCAGAGTGGTAGGCTGGGTTATAGCTGTAACCCAGCGTCTTTGAGATTAGGTAGGTTTGGTTGGTAGATGCGCTACGCTTATCTACCCTACGCCTGCGGTGTTACGGCATACGTTTTTGCAAAACGGCTCGAAGCAAACCGCCAAAACATAACACCAAAAAAAACCGCCTCACCCCATTCAGGGCAAGGCGGTTCTGGATGACATACGGTGATATTTTGCCGTTGGTCGATGTGGTAGGCACTGTGGTGCCTACCCTACAACTGTTGGGATTAGAGGATTTCTAAAATCCCTGCGGCACCCATGCCGGTACCGATACACATTGTCACCATACCGTAGCCAGTTTCACCGCGACGACGCATACCATGAACCAATGTCGCAGTACGAATCGCACCTGTCGCGCCTAATGGATGGCCCAAGGCAATCGCACCACCGTTAGGGTTCACAATTTGACCATCCAACTCCAAATCACGCATCACTGCCAACGCCTGAGCCGCAAACGCTTCATTCAGCTCAATCCATTTCAGATCGTGTTGGCTGATACCGGCTTGTTGCAAGGCGGCTGGAATTGCCACTTTCGGGCCAATCCCCATGATAGCCGGTGGCACACCACGCACAGCAAAGCTGACATAACGCGCTAAAGGTACCAAATTAAATTGCTTAAGCACTTTTTCCGAGACCAACACCACCGCGCCGGCACCATCGGACATTTGCGAGCTATTACCTGCGGTGACCGAGCCTTTGGCCGAGAAGACAGGTCGTAATTTACCCAAGCCTTCTAACGACGTATCAGCGCGAGGGCCTTCATCGCTATCGAGCAAACGTACTTGGCTTTCCACTTCACCGGTGCTCAAGTTTGGCGTGCGATATGTGACTTCCAACGGGGTGATTTCATCACGGAAAGCACCGGCTTGCATGGCAGCTAAAGCACGGCGATGTGATTCGACAGCAAAAGCGTCTTGATCGTCGCGGCTGACTTTCCATTGTTCGGCCACTTTTTCTGCGGTCAAACCCATGCCATAGGCAATGGCGTAGTTCTCATCTTTGGCAAAAATCGCTGGGTTGAGCGAAACCTTATTGCCCATCATTGGCACCAAAGACATCGATTCAGCACCGGCGGCAATTACCACATCGGCTTCACCGGTGCGAATCCGGTCGGCAGCGATTTGCACGGCGTTGATACCAGAAGAACAATAACGGTTGATGGTGATACCACCGACGGTATCAGGCAGACCCGCCAACAAAGCACCAATCCGCGCCATGTTCAAACCCTGTTCTGCTTCCGGGAATGCACATCCGACCACCACATCGTTAATCAAATTAACATCGAGGGCCGGCACTTGGGCCAAAGCGCCTTTTAACACATGGGCCAGCATGTCATCTGGACGCACATGGCGCATCATGCCGCGAGGGGCTTTGCCAACAGGGGTACGCGTGGTTGCGACGATATAGGCTTCTTGAATTTGCTTGCTCATTGCACAGTTCTCCGAATTAGTTACGCAGTGGTTTACCCGTGGTCAACATATTGGCAATACGGGCTTGGGTCAGTGGGTTACGCAGCAGTTGCATAAAACCTTTGCGTTCCAAGTCCAAAATCCACTGCTCATCAACCAAGGTGCCCTGTTCAACATCACCACCGGTCATGATGTCAGCAATCAAACTGGCAATGGTGAAATCATGTTTGCTGATAAATTGGCCTTCTAACATATTGACCAATTGACCTTTAATCGAAGCGGCACCCGCACGACCTGCTACGGGGAAGGCTTTGACTTTTAACGGTGGGCGATAACCGGCTTCTGCCATTGCCAAGGCTTCTTGTTTGGCAACATACAACAACTCATAGGCGTTGAAGACCACGGTATCGGTTTTCTTAATAAAACCGATTTCTTGACCTTCGAGCGCGCTGGTGCCGACCTTAGCCGTTGCAATCGCCATGAAGTAATCCTTCACCGCCGCCAGCACATCCCCTTTGGCTTCATTGGCAGCGCGCAGGGCAAATTCTTTACATCCACCACCGGCTGGCAACAGACCCACGCCCACCTCCACCAAACCGATATAGGTTTCCAAAGCGGCAACTACTTTATCGGCGTGCATCACAAATTCACATCCACCACCGAAGGCATAGCCTTGTGTTGCAGCAACAACAGGAATTTGGCTGTATTTCAGACGCATCGAGGTGTCTTGGAAATTCTTGACAATGTTCTCGATACCTTTCCAATCGCCCATCATAAAGGCTGGCATCATCGACTGCAGATCAGCACCGACAGAGAATGGCTCTTCAGTTTGCCAAATCACCAAGGCACGATATTCGGCTTCCGCAATGTCCAACGCCTTGTTAACGCCTTCTAACACCTGTGGGCCGATAGCGTGTGCTTTGGAATTAAAGCTGACCACCAACACACCATCACCATTGCTATAAGCACGCACGCCTTCGTTTTCAAAGACGGTTTTCCCTAAATCGGGTGCGGTTTCGCCTAAGACACGAGCCGGCGCCAGTTGACGTTGATAGACTGACAGGGTGGAACGTGGCGATAGGGTTTGTTGTGCTGCATTGTAAGAACCATCGGCAAAATGCACGCCAGCGCGATCACCCTCGGTCACCCAAGCAGGCAGGGCGGCTGTGGCTAAAGTTTGACCAGCGGCGATGTCTTCTTGCAACCAAGTGGCAACTTGTTGCCAGCCAGCGGCTTGCCATGTTTCGAATGGGCCAACGCTCCAACCAAAGCCCCAACGAATCGCGAGGTCTAAATCACGGGCATTGTCGGCAATATCGGCCAAGTGATAGCTGATGTAATGGAACACATCGCGGAAGCAAGCCCACAAGAATTGTGCTTGTGGATGTTGGCTTTCGCGCAGTTTTTTGAATTTCAGTGCTGGGTTGCTTTCTTTGAGGATGTTTTTAACCGCATCATCCCCTTTTTGACCTGCCTCGACATATTCACCGCTGGCTGGGTTGAGGACAAACATCTGTTTGCCATCTTTTTTATAAATGCCGCGCTTGGTTTTTTGGCCGAGGGCACCGTTTTGAATCAGGGTTTGCAGCCAGCTTGGGCTTTGGAACAGGCTATGCCAAGGGTCGTTTGGCAGCGTGTCCTGCATGGTTTTCACAACGTGGGCAAAGGTGTCTAAGCCAACCACGTCTGCGGTGCGGAAAGTGGCGGATTTTGGACGGCCTAAACGCGGGCCGGTTAAATCATCAACCACATCGAAACGGATACCGTATTTCTCGGCATTGGCGATGGTTGCCAACATCGAGAATACCCCAACGCGGTTTGCCACGAAGTTAGGGGTGTCTTTTGCGCGGACCACGCCTTTGCCCAAAGTCGAGACTAAGAAACGCTCGAGGTTATCCAACATCCCTGCTTCAGAGGTTTGGCAAGGAATAATCTCAACCAAGTGCATGTAGCGGGGTGGGTTAAAGAAGTGTACGCCGCAGAAACGAGGGCGAACTGACTCTGGGCAAGATTGTGCCAAGGCATTGATCGATAAGCCGGAGGTATTGGTGGCGAAAATGGTTTGCTCACCGAGGAAAGGCGCAACTTTGCTATATAAGTCTGCTTTCCAATCTAAGCGTTCGGCGATGGCTTCGATCACCAAGTCGCATTCTTTTAATAACTCGAGGTGTTCATCGTAGTTGGCGGGGGTGATATAGGCGGCGCGATCTTTGGCTGCGAACGGGGCAGGCTTAAGCTTTTTCAATCCGTCTATCGCTTTTTTCGCGATAGCGCTTTTATCCCCTTCTTTGGCTGGCAAATCAAACAGGATGGTTGGCACTTTGGCATTCACCAAATGAGCAGCAATTTGTGCCCCCATCACCCCGGCACCTAAAACAGCGACTTTACGCACAATAAAGTTGGATTGAGACATGGTTTCCTCGGTTGGCAACGTTCAACAAACAAAATCATACGTTTGTTTGAAACGATAAGCAAAAAAATGTGTGGTGCATTGCAGCACAGGAAAGCAGCGAAGTAAATCCCCTGCTTTCCTCATCATAGGTCGATCAGAAATGGTAGTTGTACTGAACACCTAAGATATGTGCATGGCTCTTATATTCTGCTTGGCCTGTGGTGTAGCTGGATACGCAGTTCACTGCACCCGCTGTGGCTCCGCCGCAATAGCCATTGACCTTGGCTTTGGAGTCTTTGATGTGGACATAACTATATGCCACATTCAGCGAGTTTTTCTTATCAAAGTCATAGCGGCCACCGACCGAGAACCAAATACGGTCGTTATCTGGCATGGTTGACATGCGGAAATCTTCGCTTGGCACTGGCGATTTATCGTAGGCGACACCAAAACGCAGTTGTAATGGATCGCTGTATTGATAGCTCGCGCCGATAGCCAGTTTCCAAGTGTCATCCCACTTTGGATTTAATGTTGTCGCGGGTGCACGGACACCGCCATGTACGGCTTGTGAGAATGGTGCGTTTTTCGGTACTGCGTATTGAATATCGATTTTGTCAAAACGTGAGTGTTTCGTCCATGTCAAATCGGCCATCACTGCCCATTTCGGGTCAATCTTTTTATAGCCATGTAAAGAAAGCGACTCTGGCGTTTTGATATCAACTGACACATCACTGTCGATATAACCATTCGCTTGTGCCACGGCACCGACGGCAGCAAATGGGCCGGAGGAAGGGGTCGTCCAGTCGGCTTTGCCTTTTAGCGTATGCTTGATCGGCGAACGGTAAGACAGGCCAATTCGGGTATCTTGGTCGATTTCCCACAACCAACCGAGGTTAAAACCAAAGCCCCAATCATCGCCTTCCACTTCAGCATAGCCATCCGCTACACCGTGAGGAATCCCTAACACCGCACCGGCAAAGTTAGCATATTGGCGCAGCTCGGCTTCTGCCCGTTGTGCAATCAAACCCACTGCCACCGAGTGTTGGTCATTCAGTTTGAAAGCAATCGTTGGGTTGATGTCGATGGTGGTGAGGGAGGTTTGGTTGACGTTGTAGCGCAATACCGATGTCCGCTCATAGTCTGTTTCGGATGCAAACGGCACGTAAATACCTAAACCGGCGGTGATGCGGTCGTTGATTTGATGGGTGAGGTACATTTGTGGCACCGCAATCAAATCATCGGTGATTTTACCGCCTGTACTGCCAGCAATGGCGGTACCCGGTTTGATCCCGACTTGGGAGGGATTGGCAGGATTACGTGCAGGTTGGTTAGGGTAGTTGCCGCTGGCGTTGGAGTATTTCACGCTTGGCGCAACTAAGTTTAAGGCACCCGAAAACTGGGTGCCCTTCAAGCGAGTCATGCCGGCTGGGTTGTAGAACAGCGTCGTGGCATCGTTGGCTTCGGCGGCGCTGGCGTTGGCTGTGGCTTGAGCGGAGACGCTTTGGGTACCGAAGTGATAACCCGATGCGTAGCTGGCCCCACTCAACACAGTGAAACCGGTGCCGAGCACAGCGATAGCAAGGCTGATAGGCTTGATGTTCATGATGAGTCTTCCTCTTTTTTCCGGCCTTGATTGGCCTGTGGTGTGTCTAGTTCAGCAAAAAAATGGCGCGAGCCAGTGAACAGATACTAGCAGAGCCATTCAAATGTGCATTCTAAACGACCGTTTTAATTTGTGATCGCCGCAACTTTGTTGCATGAATGCAACATTTGGTTAATCTTGACCACATTCACCAAAAAACAGAGAAACTCAGCATAACATTTGCTGCATCGCAGCAATAAAAACAGAAAATGCTAAAAAATACGTTAAATTATGGTTTGTGCACTGCAGATAATAGGGCATGTAATTCGGCATAAATCGCTGGTGATAACCGTGGTGCAGCCAATTCGAGGGCGACTTGACCCAAAACCTGATAACGCTGTTGCTCTTTGACTGAAATCAAAGCAGACAGGTGTTGGCGCACGGTGTCGATATCGCCGCGCATAATCGGCCCAGTTAGCGCAGCGCTTGGCCCCAGTTGAAAGGCATTGGACAACGATTGACTGGCCAGCGGTTGCAAAATATGGCGGGCGGTTTCGGGTGATAAGCCGGCTTGGTGTGCCAACTGAAGCGCAAAATCAGCTAACGCAACAGCATAATTTGATGCCACACAGCAAGCCGCATGGTATAAGCGTTTATCCCCTGTTAATTCAAAGGGTTGACCGCCGATAGCTTGGATTTTTGGTGTCAACCAAGCCAACGCCTGCGGCATCCCTTCGAGGGCAAACGCAGTCTCAGCAAATTGGGCAATGGCCTGTTCAACATTGGCAAAACTGCGGATGGGGTGCGCTGACGCCACCACCGCCCCAGCGGCCTGTGCTGGCGCTAATAGGGCACTGCTACATGCCCCACTGACATGCCATACCACCATATTCGGTCGAATAATGCCGTGTTGTACCAAGGCCAGACATTGTTCGGCGATAGCATCATCGGGAGTTGCCAATAACACACTGCTGGCAGGGGGAAGTTGGGCCAAGGCCGTTAAATCAGCACAGGCATGGCCTTGCTGTAACCAAGTCGCTGCCTGTTGGGCATGGGTAAAGTGACGTCAAACAATGCCGCCAATTTGCACCCCTTGTTGTTGTAATAAATAGGCCAAGGTTTTACCGACACGACCAGCACCGACTAGATGTAACTTGCTCATTTTAATGCACTTTAAAAGCGTTAACGGATTGGCGCATATCATCGGCCAGCCCGTGTAGTTGGTGCATCGCTTGAGCGGATTCGCTGACGGCGGCGCTGGTGTTCACCGACATATTGCTGATGGTTTCAACATGGTTGGCAATCGATTGACTGACACTGCGCTGTTCTTGTAGCGCATGAGAAATACCTGCCACTAATTGCAAAATCTGCATCACATCGGTGTGGATATGGGCAAAGGCTTGGCTGGCTTGGCTAGACAACGTAACACCATGCTCCACCTGATTGACGGTTTCTTCCATGTGTTGGACGGCGGTTTGCGAACGCTGCTGCATGGCGCTGATGGTGTTGACAATATCGCCGGTGGCAGCGTGAGTGCGTTCTGCCAATTTGCGTACTTCATCGGCGACTACCGCAAACCCTCGCCCCGATTCACCCGCCCGTGCTGCTTCGATGGAGGCATTTAAGGCCAATAGATTGGTTTGTTCGGCCACTTCTTTAATCATCGCCACGATATGCGAAATTTGATTAGATGCCTCGCTTAATTCGGTGATGACGTCGGCAGTGGTGCGGATTTGTTGGGCAATGCTTTGCATTTCTTGGCTAGATTTTTGAATCACAGCGCCGTTTTCTGCTGCGATATGACCAGCATCGTCCACTTTTTCCCGCGCCTTTTGTGCGTTTTCTGCCACTTCAGTGATCGCAACTGACAACTGTTCGACTTCTGCTGCCATCGCTTGCGCGGCGTCGCTTTGTTGACGGGCGGTATCGGCTAGGACAACGCTTTGTTGATCGGCTTGTTCGACTTGTTGTGCCAAGGCCTTCGCATGGCTGCGAATGCGGCTGATCAGGTCTTTTAAATGCGATTGCATGTGTTGTACCGCAGTCAACACGCTTTCAGCATTGGTATCAGGAATCGGTTGGGTTAAATCACCGGCGGCAATGGTGTGGACAATACGAGCTGCTTTGCGTGGTTCGGTGCCGACTTGTGCCAAAACATGGCGCACTAGCCAACGGCCCAACACAATACCAACCAAGATAGCCAGCGCCATAAACAACAGCGCCAGTTGTTGCCAACGTTGAATATCTTGTTCTAACTGCTGACGAATCTGTTCGATGTCTTGGTCGTAGCGTTGAATGCTATCGAGTAAATAACTACGCAATTCCCGCCATTTTGGGGTTTCTTTTTGGTTGAGAAATTGTTGTGCTTGTTGCAATTCGCCTTGTTTAATCAGCGCCATTAACGGTTCGTGTTGGGCATGTTGTGCATTGAACAAGCGGTTGATTTCTTGCCATTCTTGTTCGGCGCGAGGCAAACTTTCCCCCACTTTTTTGAGCACATTCAGTTCTTTTTCAAAGACTTCATGCGCTTTATCGTAGTTTTTATAAGCTTGTGGATGGCTGGGGTCGAGCAAGATATTGCGCAGTGCTTGTCCCATTTGCAGCCCGTTGGCATAGAGTTTGGTGATGCTGTAACGGGCGATTTGTTCTTGGTCGATGTGTTGACTGAATTTTTGCTGGCTAAGGTGTAAACCAAACAAAGCCAGTGCTGCGGCAATACAAAATAGCGCACAGACCATGAACATGATAATGCGCATTCTGGCGCGTAGTGAAAAGTCCTGCAGCACGGCGTTCTCCTATAGCAAAATACTAACAATCCACAATGTAAATGTTAAAGAAATTGTAAATTGTTTTTTTGCTATAGGATACAGAATGTTTTGTTAAATCAATGCTGATGGCCGTGCATCATTTTAGGCTGTGGTGCACCGAGACCTTCTACGGCTACCTCTACCTTGACTTCGCCAGCTTTAGCAAATTTGAGTGTCAGTGGAAATGTCTCGCCTTGCTTAAGTGGCTGTTGCAGGCCAATT
>RRZU011049936.1_pt1 | contig 10474 bp, 7 predicted proteins | sample 2165561 | NCBI WGS metagenome assembly RRZU01 (sample SAMN10456909, study PRJNA506462) | wastewater metagenome | isolation source: wastewater sludge | place: USA: Moscow, Idaho | reverse complement strand
CTGCTCGAGCAAAAGGGCGGGGCGTTCGCCGAACCGCTCTCGCGCCTCGTCGACCAGATCCTCGCCAAAGTGGCGCAGGGCAGCGACGCCGACCGCGTGCGCAAGCACGTGCTGGCCCTCGAACGCGAAATTCGCGTCCTCGTCGCCGGCGGCGCGAGCGGCCTCTTTTCCGAACTGTGGGACAAGGCGGCCAAGGCACTCGCCAAGAAAGACAAGGCGCTCGCCGAGAGCCTGGCGCGTGCCCGCGCCAACCTGGTTGCCGACGGTGAAGTTCTCGACTGCGATCGCGCCTTGCCGGCGCGTCTGGTCGGCCATGCCTGGGGGCTGACTCAGCTGCGCCGCGCCGAGCGTTTCAACGCCGACCTGAAGCGCCTGATCCTCAAGCTCTCGGACATCATCCGCGCCGACTACGTCAATTCCGACGCCGGCAAGAGCGCCGCCAACCTGCGCGAAGCGCTGGGTGTCGGCGCACTCAACCGCTTCAACCACGAAGCGATGTCCGGCATCCTCAAGAAGGTCAGCGTGCGCGACACGCTCTCCGATCGCCGCCGCGAACGCATCCTCGGCCTCATCGCTGTCCTCCAGGCGCAGAAATTCTTCCCCGTGCATGGCGCGCCGCAAGGGGCCGTGAGCACGCCGTACTCCTTCGCCTTCGACAGTTGCGCCGCCGCGCTCAAGGCCTTCCACGACCGCCAGCCCAAGCTCGTCGAGCTGGCGCGGGCGCTGGCCGTGGCCGAGCTCGAAGCGCGTGGCGAATACAACGAGGCGCGCCACGATCCGCTCTTCGCCGCCTTCGGCGAGAACGGGCTCGACGCCGAAACGTTGGCGCTCTTCCCGGATTACCTGGTGCGCCTCGACGCCGCCGACCTTGCCGGCGCCGAACAGGCCACACTCAACGAAATCCTCGCCGCCGACCTGCCGATCAAGGTGCTGGTGCAGAGCCACGACCTGTTGGAGAAATCCCCGGTCGAGCACGGTCCGCTCGCCTTCTCGCTGCGCAGCCCGCTGCTCGGGCGCATGGCCCTCGGCATGGGCGTCTTCGTCCTCCAGGCTGCTGCCGCCGCGCTGCCGCAGCTGCGCGGCGCGCTGCAACGCGGCCTCGACCACGGTGGCGCCGCGCTCTTCTCGGTTTACTCGGGTGCCGGCACGCACACCGCCAGCTTGCCGGCCTACCTCGTCGGTGCCGCTGCCAGCGAGGCGCGGCTCTTCCCGGCCTTCTGCCACGATCCTTCGGCCGGCAACGACTGGGCCGCGCGCTTCTCGCTCGTCGGCAACGCCCAGCCCGAGGCCGCGTGGCCGGTGCATACGCTGACCTACCAGGACGACGCCCTGCAGACCCAACGCGAGACGCTGGCCTTCACCCTGGCCGACTTCGTCGCCCTCGACGCCCGCTACGGCCGCCACTATGCGCGCATCGGCAAGCTGGCCTGGAACCAGGCCATGGAGCCGGTGGCCGAGACGGTGGCCGGCGAGCGCCGTGCCACGGTCGAAACCGTGCCTTACGTGCTGATGGTCGATGACGGCAACGTGCTGCAGCGCGTGCTGGTCGACGAAAAGCTGGTGCGCGAAGCGCGGCGCTGCCAGACGCAATGGCGCAGCCTGCAGGAACTGGCCGGCATCCACAACTCGCACGCCGAGCGGGCGCTCGCCGTCGCGCGCGCCGAGTGGGAGGCCAAAGAAGCCCAGCGCGCCGCCGAGTGCGCCGCCGTTACGGCTCCGACCCCGGCGGCGCTTGCCGTGACGGAAGCCCCCGCAGTGGCCGCCGCGCCGGTGGTTGAAGCCGAACCCGAACGCTCGGCCGACGAGGCCTACATCGAGACGCCGCGTTGCGCCACCTGCAACGAGTGCATCCAGATCAACGGCAAGATGTTCGCCTACGACGGTAACCAGCAGGCCTCCATCGTCGACATCAACGCCGGCACCTACGCCCAACTCGTCGAAGCGGCGGAAAACTGCCAGGTCGCGATCATCCACCCCGGCAAGCCGCGCAATCCCAACGAACCGGGCCTCGAAGACCTGATCAAGCGCGCCGAAGCTTTCCTCTAGGCCGTACTGGCCGGCTCGCCCGGCCCGCATCGCCCACGGCCGACCTCGTGTCGGCCGTTTTCTTTGTCGCCTAAAAAATGAGCGCAGGGCGAAAACCCTTGTGCGCCAAGTGATTGGCACGCTTACTCAGCGCTTGTCCACAAGCTTGCCCACGCGGGCTGGGGATGGTGATGCCCGGGATGGCGCACCATTGTTTGATCCCGGCGTGCTACGGCTAGAAGCACCTGTAGGAGCGGGTTGCAGAGGATTTCGATTGAGGATGCCGAGCGTAGTTGTTAATATCCATATTGGATAATTGATGGCCCAGCTCGATGCTGGACTCCGTCTTTTATCGGTCCTTTGATGGGGTATCAACGCTTTTTTGAATGAGAAACAATGTTTGGCATACTTGAGTTAGTGCACTTGGGCATCATGGTCGGGGATCAGGTTTTCAATGTCCCGACCTTGGGAACCGAGGAGATTGAACGGAAACCGCAGGTGAAGGTGTATGCGACACAGGTGAAGCAGCAAAAGCCTATGTTCATGAGCCACTGTATTTATGATGGCGTCCTGGTCGAATACACACGAACGTGGGAGGAAGAGCGCAATGGCACCGTCTGGCCTGCGGAGCCGGATAAGCCCGCCGGCTATGCCTTGATTCTTACCAAGGCCAGTTGCCCCGATAAGGAAGACGAGAAGGAGCGCAACGTCGAATTGTTTGCGACGGGGGAGCGTGGCTACTCAAAGAAATACGTGATTCGCGAGCTGGAGCGTATCGTGACTTGGACGCTGACGCCCGAGAACCACGAAAAACACACCCCGAAGTGGCTTCCTCAGGTCATGGAGACGATCGCGATGGAAGCACCGAGCAATCCTGCTGCGCAGTCCTTCCTTGACGAAATGTCGCGTCGCACCGGATTTACGCCGATTCGACCTCGCGCAAAACCGGAGCCTGAAACCGAGCCGACACCGGAGGTGATTGCCGAGGAGGTGCTCCCGCTGAATGCCGTGGAGCCGCCGGCCTCCTCGCCGGCGCAGCTTTAATCACGCTTAATGGGTGGCGATGTCATTTATCGATACACACAACGGATACAGATCAGCGCCCTTTAATCGTCAGTCCCACATCCCTCCACGCGAGTAATCCGGGGCCAACCCCATCAACTTATCACCTTGGCGTCGCGGCCCGTGAAGGTAAGTCGATGCTTGATCCTGGCGGCGCAGGCCTGCGAGTGCCTGTGGGTGCGGGTTGCAGAGGAGAGGCGCGGGCGTGTCTTTCTCTGCCTGCTGGTGCGTTGTCTTCGTCCTGCCGCTGTGTTAAAAAAGATGACGACATCGTCATTCGCGCTGGGTGTTTCGGGCGTCCTTATGACCTGCGGCGTCAAAGAACCTCGGTGCTTCGCACCACGCCGTTTTTTCGTGCCTCAGTGGCCTGGATTTGGCTTTGAGGCTATCGTCGGCTCGGTGAGCGGACTCCATTTTCAAAGGATTTTCATGCGGACCGGCAAAGCAAAACGAGCCCATTTCTACTTGTGTTCCGGGCTTGCGCTTCCTCTTTTTCTTGCTGGCGCGCAAGCGCACGCTCAGGACAAAGCGAGTGCCGACGAGCTTGCGAAGCAGCTCTCCAATCCGGTGGCCGCGCTGATCAGCGTTCCCTTCCAGTTCAACTACGACGACGGTTTCGCGAACAACGGCCAGCGGGCGACATTGAACATCCAGCCGGTGATTCCGATGAGCATCAGCGAGGACTGGAACCTCATCTCGCGCACGATTTTGCCGGTGACCACGCAGAACAATGTGGTCGGAGACGAGCGCCAGAGCGGTCTTGGCGATACCGTCCAGAGCTTCTTTTTCTCGCCCAAGGCCCCCACCGCAAGCGGCTGGATCTGGGGCGTCGGCCCGGTGTTGTTGCTGCCCACGGCGAGCAAGAAAGAACTGGGGAGCGAGAAATGGGGCCTCGGCCCGACGGCGGTCGCCCTCAAGCAGACCAGCGACGGCTGGACCTACGGTATGCTGGGGAATCATCTGTGGTCCGTCGCGGGCGACGACGACCGCAGTGACGTCAGCGCGACCTTCCTGCAACCCTTCATCGCCAAGAGCATCGGCCAGGGGCGCACGATTGCCGTCAACCTCGAAAGCACCTACGACTGGAAGCGCGAGCAATGGACCGTGCCGATGAACGTCCAGTACTCCAAGGTCATGAAATGGGGCGAGCAGATGCTCAGCCTGCAGGGCGGGCTGCGCTATTACATCGAGCGCCCCGAGGGCGGGCCGAACTGGGGGCTGCGCTTCAATGTGACCTTTCTGTTCCCCAAGTAGACCGTTGCGCGTTGGAAGGCTGCGGCCGGCGCCGATCAGCTCATCCGGGTAAACCACGTTTTTGGAGGTCGTCATGCACCCATCCCAAGCTTTTTCGCCCCGCGGCGCCGCCCTCGTGTGTTCGCTGTCGCTGCTGCTCTCCGCGTGCGCTACGGCGCCGGTGCCGCCCAGCTCGGCGGCGGCCGTGCCCGATGTGCAGAAGGGCTCGGGCTACCTGATCGGCTATCTGGCGCCCGAGGCGCTTCCGCGCAGCGAGGCGTTTCTGCCCGAGGCGCCCAAAGCGGTCACGCCCGGGTCGGGCGACGATCTTGCCGCGCGGGCGGCGTTTTCCGGGCGCGGGCAGGCGCGCTGGACTCAGGCGCGGGCCGACGCCGAACTCAAGTTCCCCGCCGCCGCGCGCGCGTTTGCCTGCGCGCTCGGCTTCGAGCCCAGCGAGGCCGAGACGCCGCACCTCGTCATGCTCCTGCGTCGGACGATGGCCGATGCCGGGCTCTCGACGTCCACGGCCAAAAAGCGTTACAGCCGGGAACGCCCGTTCATGCTGATGCGCGAGTCATCCTGCACGCCGGAGGAGGAGGCTCACCTCTCGCACGACGGTTCGTATCCGTCAGGGCATTCGGCGATCGGCTGGGCGTGGGCGCTCGTTCTGTCCGAAGCAGCGCCCATGCGGCGTGAGGCGGTCTTGCGCCGCGGCGTGGCCTTCGGCCAAAGCCGGGTGGCGTGCGGCGTCCATTGGCAGTCGGATGTGGATGCCGGGCGTGTCGTCGGCTCGGCGGCGGTGTCGGCCTTGCGCGGCAACGCCGTCTTCGAGGCGCAGATGGCGTTGGCGCAAACGGAAGTTGCGGCGCGCCTGGCTGCCTCGCCAGTGCAGCCCGCGCATTGCGCTGCGGAAACCGCTGCGTTGAAGAATTTCTGAGCGCGCGCAGGGGCATTGACCTTCGGCGGACCACCGTCGGCCAGGATTCAAGACCGCCGCCCGGGGCGCGTAGCGCGCCTCGGGCGGTGCTGTTTCTGGCTTCGCCGATGAGGCAGAATGCAGTTTTCAACCGGCAGGGAGCAGGCAGGGCATGGCGCAGATGGATTCTTCGAGGTTGGACCGCGTGGTCGCCGAGGCGCGCGCGGCGGCGGACGAGCGGGCCAAGGGTTACCGCGAGCGGGCGCTGAAGATTTACCCGTGGATTTGCGGACGTTGCGCGCGCGAGTTCACCCACACCAACCTGCGCGAACTGACGGTGCATCACCGCGACCACAACCACAACAACAATCCGCCCGACGGCAGCAACTGGGAGCTCCTGTGCCTCTACTGCCACGACAACGAGCACCAGAAGCAGCTCGAGCTGGAAGCCGGCGGCGGCAGTTCAGGCAAGCAGAGCGCGGCGGCGACGCATTCTCCGTTTGCCAATCTCCAGGCGCTGCTGGTCGGCGGTAAAAAGAAGGATTAGCACCGCGCCTCGTTGCGATGACGTAGGCATTCCGTTGTGCGTGCCGCCAGCGTTCCGTCACGGCCGGTCCTGTACCGGCCGTTTTCATTGGTGCTCAAAATTTGAGCGCCGCCAAAAACGCCTTTTGCGCCAAGGTGCTGGCGCGTTTACCCAGCGCTTGTCCACAAGCTTGCCCACGCTGATTGGGGATTGCCGCGTTCGGCGATGCTCTGGAAGGCGCATGGACATTGGCCTGCAGCCCGGTTGCAGGGCGCATCGGGCGGCGTTTTGCGGGGGCGGGTGCCGATTCAGCCGTGCTGCTCAAAATTTGAGCGTTGGCAAAAATGTCTTTTGCGACAATGCGCTGGCGGTTTTCTCCAGCGCTTGTCCACAGCCTTGCCCACGCGGATTGGGGATTGGGGATTCCACGTCGAGCGTGGGCGCGGTTGCGCCGGCGTCGCTGACTCAGAGCCGGTAGGCGCCGACGATCTGCTGCACTTCGGCAGCCAGGGTGTCGAGGTCCTTGGCGATCTGGGCGCTGTTGCCAGCGGCGGCGCTGCTTTCTTCGGACATCTGGGCGATGCGCTCGACCTGTTGGGCGATGCTGGTCATCGCCGAGGCCTGCTCGTGAATGGCGGAGGTGATTTCGTTGACCATCTCGAGGGATTGCCTGCTCCCTGTGCCGATCTTGCGAATCGCGTCGCTGGCTTCGCGTGCGGATTCGACGCCGCGTTTGACTTCGGAGACGACACTCTCCATTCCGGAGGTGGCGGCGCAGGCCGTGCTCCGCATGGTCTCGATGGTGGATGCGATTTCCTGGGTCGAGGTGGCGGTGCGCTCGGCGAGCTTGCGCACTTCGTCGGCCACCACCGCGAAGCCGCGGCCCTGTTCGCCCGCACGCGCGGCTTCGATGGCTGCGTTGAGCGCCAGCAGGTTGGTCTGGTCGGCGACTTCCTTGATCACCGCCACGACATTGGCGATTTCCTGGCTATGACGTTCGAGATTCCGGATGCTTTCGGCGGCGGAGTTGACTGTGCTCGCAATGAGGTTGATGTCATCGACCGTGCGTCCGATGATGGCTTCGCCCGATTGGGCGAGCTTCTCGGATTCGCTTGAGAGCCTGTCCGCTTCTTGCGCCCGGTCGCCGACGTGGTTGATGCTCACCGTCAATTCCTCGACCGTCGCCGCCATGTGCGAGGCGGCTTCGCTCTGCTGGTGCGCGGCGGTCGCCACCTGGCCGGAGCTGGTGGACATTGCGGTGGCCGACCGGGCGACGGTTTCGGCGCGTGCCTGGATGCCTTTGAGGTTGCCCTGCAGGGTGTCGATCAGGCGATTGAGCGCCTCTGCCGTGGCCCCGATCTCGTCCTGGCGAACGACTGGAATACGCTGGGTGAAATCGAGGTCGCGCTCGGCGCGGCCGACGTTCGCCTGGATCTGGGTGAGCGATTTCTTGATCCCAGCGAGCATCAAAGAGCCCATGACGCCGATGCCGAGCGTCGCGGCGATCACGGTTGCGATCGCGATCGAGATGGCCCGTTCGACTGCGAGGGTAGCCGTTTTGGCGTATCGCTCCGCATTGTTTTCGTTGAAAGTGATGTGCTGGCGGAGCGCCTCTTCGGCGCGCAAGGCGATTGGGCGCATTTCCTTTATGAGGATTGCGAGTGCCATGCTGGTTTCGTGTTTGCGCGACAAGGGCAAGACACGCGTATGTAAGGCTTCTAGGTATTGGCTGGTCAGCAAACGGTCGGCGGCGAGGAGTGCTCGGTCATGGTCGTCGGTGATCACGGCTTCGTAACTGGCAAAAATCGTTCGCAATTCGTTCTCAATCTCTTGAATCGCCAGTTCAATTTCTCCTTTACCCGCACTGTTAATGCTAGCGACATGCACAAAGGCATTGAGTCGGAGGCTTTCAAACGTTGTTCGTGCGTGGCCGATGAGCTTGATGCTGACGAGCGAGTCTTGGTGCAACAACACGAGGCTGGCATCGGCATCGCGCGCGGCTTTGAGCCCGACGAAACCGACGATGAGGAGCGCGGCGATGGCGCAAGCAATGAGCAGGTGAAGGCGTTTGGCGATTGAGAGGTGTTGCATGGGTGCGCTGCTTTTAAAAAAAGCGCGAAGTATACTTGTATACAAGAAGGCCTAAAGTGGCTTTTGCCGATCAAAACGCATGCGTTCTGCGGTTGTCGTGCAAATGGTGATGGTTTGAATCCATGTGCTATGCCGGTTTCTGCGCACCGCCTGACGCTGCGGCACGCCGGGGGCGTCATCCCGACGCTGGGATTACGCCGCCAAGGGCGTTGCTGTGTGCTGATCCGGCGGGAGCGACTGAGCGCGTCGTGACGCGCCCTCGCGGGCGCAGCCGCGACGGATGAAACGGTCGGCGTAAAGGAAGCCTTGCACGAGGTCGAAGCCCATTTGCCGCGCCAGGGCGAGGTGGGCCTCGGTTTCCACGCCTTCGAGGACGGTGGTGAGGCCGAGGTCTTCGGCCTGCGAGAGCGCCCAGGTGAGGATGGTGCGCTGGCGGGCGTTGAGTTCGCGCGCCAGCCAGGCGCGGTCGAACTTGACGAAGCTGGCGTTCATCAGCGAGGCGTAGGAGATCAGGCCGCGCGAGGAGGAGAGGTCGTCGATGGCGATGCGCAGCTTGGCGGCTTCGAGCGCCTCGACCATCTGCGCCGAGCGGTGCACGTCCTGCAGGTGGAGGTTTTCGATCAGCTCGATGACCAGCCGGCTGCGCTGCTCGGCAAAGAGCGGCAGGAAGAGGTTGCCACCGTCTTCGGTGGCGCCGGCAGCAAAGCTATCGGGGTCAAGGTTGACGAAGAGCAGACCGTTGGGCGGCGCCTCGGCAAGCTGCAGGCGTTTCATTTCGAGCTCGGCGTGCAGCAGGAGCAGCGGGTTGTCGTGCAGGGCTTCGAAGACGCAGTCGGGCGCGATCGGGGTGTTCTGCGCGTCGAAGAAGCGGGCCAGCGCTTCGTAGCAGACGATTTCCCCGCTGGCGGTGCTGATGAAGGGTTGGTATTCGACGCCGAAACGGCGGCTGATCAGGCATTCGAGAATGACGTGGGGATGAACGGCGGCGGGCATGGCGACAGGGTGCAGAGGCTGTTGAAGTGACCCGCCATTCTATTGAAGATGACAACAATTCTCAATTGCAGGGTTTGTTTTTGGCCTGGCCGTGTTCCGGCTGTGTGGGAGTGGGGCGTGCCTCATCCACGGCGGCGTTCAAGACGCCCACGCAATGCGGAGGGGCGCTAAGGCGTTGGTGCGAGTGCGTGTCGGCGGCGCGGGCCGCGTACTTTCGAAGCGTTTTGTGGCGCGGCCCGGCGGCGGTTTTAATCGAGCAGCTGCTGCGCGATCCAGGCGCCGAGGTCGCGCAGCAGTTCGCGGTCGACCGCGTGCGGCAGGTTGCGGTAGAGCCGCCAGTCCGCGAGGTAGCCGGCTTCGGCCAACTGGTCGTAGGCCGCGCGGCCGAGTTGGGGCGGGACGACGTCGTCCTGCGTGCCGTGGGCGATGAAGAGCGGCAGGTCGGCGTTGGCGGCGGTGAATTCCGGCGCCAGGCGTTCGGGGATGGGGAGGTAGGTCGACAGCGCGATCAGGCCGCCCAGCGGTTCGGGGTGAGTGAGCGCGGTGGCGTAGGCGAGCGCGCCGCCTTGCGAAAAACCGGCGATCAAAATGCGTCGGGCGGGGATGCCGCGCGCCTGTTCGCGGGCGATCAGCGCGCGCAGGGCGGCGCGGTTCTCGAACAGGCCGTCGGCATCGAGGCGCCGGCCGCTGCCGTCGAGGGCGAGGATGTCGTACCAGGCGCGCATCCGGTAGCCGCCGTTGCAGGTCACTGGAATGACTGGAGCATGCGGGAAGACGAAGCGCAGCGCGGCGGAGGCGGGCAGGCCGAGTTCGGGAACGGCGTCAATGAAGTCGCTGCCGTGCGCGCCGAGGCCGTGCAGCCAGATGACGGTGGCGTCGGGGTCGGGGCGGGTTTCGAGTTCGAGGGCGTCGAGCTGGATGGCGTCGGTCATGTTGAGGCGGGCGTGAAGGGCGGAGGCTGTGATCTTGTCGGGCTTCGAGGACGTCGTCGGCGCGCTGCCTAAAAAATACGCAGCCCTGAAATTTCCTTGTCCGCCAAGGGGCTGGCGGCCTTGTCCAGCGCTTGTCCACAGCCTTGCCCACGCCGATTGGGGATTGTGAATGAAGGGTGCCCTGGAGGCCGCATGGGGATTGGCGTGCGGCAGGGCAGGTGCTGGAAGGCGCATCTGGATGCGCCTTCCGGGGCAGGACGAAAATGGATGTCCTGCCCGCGGACGTCCTACCCGTGGGCGTTTAGGTCAGGGCCTTGCCCAGCTCGGTCGACACCGGGCGGGCGCCGTGCAGGGCGGGGCTGGTGTCGCGGTCGGTGTCGAGGTCGATCTCCTCGTACTTGAGCAGGCGGGTGCCGTTCTTCCAGCGGTAGCCGAGCCAGATCGCGAGGAACAGCGGGATGCCGATGTAGGTGGCGGCGATGCTGGTCCAGTCGAGCGTGTCGGCCATGAAGGATTGGTAGTTCTGGCCGAGCGCGATGACGAGGCAGAGGCCGAAGGCGAGCAGCGGCCCGAGCGGGAAGAAGAGGGCGCGGTAGGGCAGCGCGGCGAGGTCGCGGCCTTGGGCGACGTAGGCCTTGCGGAAGCGGTAGTGGCAGATGGCGATGCCGAGCCAGGCGATGAAGCCGGTCATGCCCG
>RRZU013019904.1_pt1 | contig 10475 bp, 13 predicted proteins | sample 2165561 | NCBI WGS metagenome assembly RRZU01 (sample SAMN10456909, study PRJNA506462) | wastewater metagenome | isolation source: wastewater sludge | place: USA: Moscow, Idaho | reverse complement strand
TATCGGGAGCTATGAATGCGCATCCTCGCAAGAGTCTGGAATGGATGGATTCTGATCGCAAAAACGATTTTGTGACTTTTATGAAGGAAATGCACGACAATGAAGTGCTTGAATAAGCAGAAAGTTACTGTCCCACACCGATACAAATGAATTGTAGGTGTGGGACAGTTGCTTTATCACATCTCAGTAAATTTCAATCGCTTATTGCATCTTTCACTAAACGAAACGCTTTTTCAAGTTTTAGCATTTCGGAGCTTAAAAAGCGGTAAAATTCCATCCACTGAATACGACGATGAATATCAATACCCCTTTTAGCGGTATAAATACGACACACTTCGGTGCCACATTCGCGAACATACGCAAAATCCCAAATTAATCCTTCGGGAAATTGTTTTTCTACGATGGTTTTGTATAGTTCGAATTTTTCGTACAGTTCAAAGCGTTTTTCCAGATCAGGGTGGTTAATTTCGAGTATTACAAAGGCTCCGTCGCGATTTGCATCAAATTTAAGCTCAACACCTTTCATCTTGGTATTGTAGAGCATAAACTTGCTTTTGCGTCTTTTCAATGCGGGTATTTCACTGCAAAAAAAACCGAAACCTTCCCAAAACTCTTTTTTTAATTGCTTCTCTTCTTCTTTACTGTACATTTTTACTTTTTAGTATGTTTATTTTAGGGCATTTAGCCCTTTGCTATTTGATAATTTTATATAAACTGCCGGGCAGGCATCTTATAAGTCCTTTAAACTCAAGTTCAAGCAAGGCTGATGAAATTTTACTCACTGTTTTTTCGGCTTTTATGGCTATCTCGTTGAGTTGTAACCCATCGGGATATTGGCGTAGCAGTGTTACCAAACTTTGTTCCTCATCGGTTAGTTCGGTAAACAAGCTCGTTTGTATAGCTTTATCGGCCATTTCGGTCGATTTTTCCCAGTTCATCATTCTGAAAATATCATCGGCCGATTCTATTAAAGCTGCTTTATTGTATTTTATAAGTGCATTACAGCCTTTTGACCATTCGTCGGTTACCCGACCTGGAAATGCAAATACATCACGGTTATAATCATTGGCCATTTCGGCAGTAACCAATGCACCACCTTTGGCAGCCGATTCAATTACGATTGTCAGGTCGCAAAGACCTGCTATTATCCTGTTTCGCTGCACAAAATTTTGCCTGTCGGGGTTGGTGCCACTCATATATTCGGTCAGAAGCATTCCACTTTCGAGCATTCGCACCGCCGTTGCTCTGTGAGCAGCCGGATAAATCCGATCGAGCCCATGCCCCAAAACACCAATGGTTGGCAAATTATAATCAATAGCTGCTTTGTGTGCGCAAATATCCACTCCATAGGCGAGGCCACTTACAATCAGAATGTCCTTGTTCAGTGCCGCCATATCGGCAATCACTTTTTTACAAATCTCCTTGCCGTTGTCGGTTGCATTGCGCGTACCAACCACGCTTACAAATTTACCGTTGTTCAGGTTGCAATTACCTTTGGTATAAATCATTATGGGCGAGTCCGGACATTCTTTCAGTCGGTATGGATATTCTTTGTCGGTAAAATAGAGCGGACAGATTTTATTTTTAAGGATAAACTCAATTTCCTTATCTGCTAAATGTAGCACTTTACTATTTGTAATCTCATGCGATAAAACATCGCCAATGCCGGGAATTTTGGATAAATTCTTTTGTGTTTCGTGAAAAACAGCTTCCTCAGACCCTGTATAAGCAATCAGATTTTTGGCAAGTGCATTGCCAACACCTTTTATCAGCGTAATTCCGATTTTATAGCGCAACTGTTCGTTATACATGGCGACCGATGTTAAAAATACCTGGTTTTATTTTGAATTAGCCTCATAAGCACATATGCAGTACCAATGCCCAGAAAATCGCATGCCCAATCGAGCCATTCGGCAGAGCGGGGTTTGAAAAAAGTTTCCTGCACTATCTCTATAATTCCGCCCAGCACTATTGGGTAAATAATACAAATCAACCAAAACTGCAGTCCGGCAAGCTTGTTTTGAATGTTTCTGGCAAAATCGTAAATAAGAATGAGCCCGAAAACCACATATGCCAGATAGTGACCCAATTTGTCGGTCAGTTGAAGCACATTCATTTCGTTGATATCTACCGGGCGTGCAAGCGATAAGTATAAAATCAGAATGGTAATAGCTATGGATTTCCAGAATAATACCAAATTTTTCAAAATCATGCTAGTTGTAGTAAATACAAAATGTAAAAAAATGATTGTAAAATATAACAAATAATCCAAAGAGTAATTATCTTTGCAAAGATATGGCTTTTGTGTAATTGGCCAAATATCATTTATAAAAACAAACAAAATAAATGAGACTTTACAAACATATATCAATCAGAAAATCAATTTATTAAAACTAATTAATATGAATAAAATACTATTTAGCTTTGCAATAGTTGTTTTAGTTACGGCTTGCTCAACAGTTGCCATTACAGGTAGAAAACAACTATCACTGGTTTCGGATTCTGAAATACTCAGCTTAAGTGCTACAGAGTACAAACAATTTATCGATTCGGTGCCTGCATCGAAAAACGTGGCCCAAACTGAAATGGTTAAAAAAGTTGGCGCCCGTATTGCGGCTGCTGTAGAGGAGTATCTTAAATCAAATGGTCGTTCGGCCGATGTGGCTAATCTGAAATGGGAATTTAACCTCGTAAAAGATAGTGTAGTAAATGCATTTTGCATGCCGGGCGGAAAAGTGGTGGTATTCGAAGGTATTCTTCCGGTTACTAAAAATGAAACTGGTCTGGCTGTAGTTATGGGGCACGAAATTGCGCATGCCATTGCCAAACATTCCAATGAACGTATGAGCCATCAGGTGGCTGCTCAATACGGAGCCGGTATTTTAAATATGGCAATGGCAAAAAAAACAGCAGCTACAAAGCAAATTGTAAGCACGGCTTATGGTCTGGGTGCTAATTATGGTGTAATTTTACCTTATTCGCGCAAGCACGAGCACGAAGCCGACCAACTGGGATTGGTGTTTATGGCTATGGCTGGATACGACCCTACGGAAGCCATAGCATTTTGGGAACGTATGGCAGCAGGCAACAAAAGTTCGGTAATGGAAATTATGAGCACACACCCATCGGATGCTAACCGGATAGCTACCCTGAAAACACAACTGCCCGAAGCTTTGAAATATTATAAAAAATAAAATACATTGTCGCTTTAAAGTGCAATAACGGTCTGAATCACACTTGTTTCAGGCCGTTATTGCATTTTGCCAATTCAAATTACATATTATCATTTTTTGAGGCAAATTCCTTTTTTAATTGCTGAAAAATAAGTACTTTTGCAAGCAAATTATCAAACCAAAAAAATCAACTCAAAATGGTAAGCTACAAAGAACTTGGATTGGTGAATACCAATGACTTATTCAAAAAAGCAATTGAAGGCAAATATGCCATTCCTGCTTTTAATTTCAACAACATGGAGCAGTTACAAGCAATTGTTTCAGCTTGCGTTGAAACAAAATCGCCTGTAATTCTTCAGGTATCGAGCGGTGCTCGCAAATATGCTAATCAAACATTGCTTCGATATATGGCCGAAGGTGCTGTAGCGTACGCAAAAGAATTAGGTTGCGAAATTCCAATCGTACTTCACCTTGACCACGGCGATACTTTCGAACTTTGCAAAAACTGTATCGACTCAGGTTTCTCTTCGGTAATGATTGATGGTTCGCACCATTCATACGAAGACAATGTTGCTTTAACTAAAAAAGTAGTGGAATATGCTCACGCTCACGGCGTAAGTGTTGAAGGCGAACTTGGTGTTTTAGCTGGTGTTGAAGACGATGTAGTAGCAGAACATCACACTTATACCCGTCCGGAAGAAGTTGTAGATTTCGTTACACGTACCGGTGTTGACTCATTAGCAATTTCAATTGGCACTTCACACGGTGCAAATAAATTTACTCCTGCTCAGTGTACCCGCGACGAGAATGGTATTCTGATACCACCACCATTGCGTTTCGATATCCTTGAAGAAATCGAAAAACAAATCCCCGGTTTTCCTATTGTATTGCACGGTGCTTCTTCAGTACCACAGGAATATGTTGAAACAATCAACAAATTTGGTGGAGCATTGAAAGATTCAATCGGTATACCTGAAGAACAATTGCGCAAAGCAGCTACATCTGCTGTTTGTAAAATCAACATCGACTCTGACGGTCGTTTGGCAATGACTGCTGCTATCCGTGAAGTGATGGCTACAAAACCAGCTGAATTCGATCCTCGTAAATACATTGGTGTTGCTCGCGAAGAACTGAAAAAACTATACATGCACAAAACTGTAAATGTATTGGGAAGTGCTGGCAAAGCATAATTCTGCTACCAAATTTTAATATCCAAAAGCTGTCTGAGAATTATCAGGCAGCTTTTTTTGTTTTATTATATGAATAAAGTTCGGATATTTTTATATTTATACTATTTTCGTGCTTCATTTAAAAGCCCGATTATGTTCAAAAAACTTATTTTACTACTGATAATTTTATCAGTAGTAGCATGTAAAACGCAGCAATGGCAGGTTAATCAGGCCAGCTCAACACGTATTGCCATTGATGCTTCAACACAGGTTTTAGCCGATACGTCATACATGAATTATTTACAACCTTTCAAAAGTCAGGTTGACAATTCGATGAATATCGTGATTGGCAAAGCTGCACAAACTATGCGCGGGCATGCGCCTGAAAGTCTGCTCTCAAATTTCAGTGCCGATGTATATCGCAAAGCGGCCTCGGACTATATGAAGACCGAAGTGGATATTGCCATTGTGAATCTGGGTGGGTTACGCACCGTAGTCCCCGAAGGCGACATAATGGTACGTAAAGTATTCGAACTGATGCCCTTCGAAAACGAACTTGTGGTGCTATATCTGAAAGGCGACAAGCTGAATGAACTTTGCCAGTATTTTGCATCAATGGGTGGCGAAGGCATTTCGGGCCTACGCATGGTAATTGCTAATAAAAAAGCAATCGACATTACTATAAATGGTGCTCCGCTGGATTTGAACAAAACCTACACTGTAGCCACAAACGATTATCTGGCCGGTGGGAATGATAAAATGATAGCTCTGGCATCGTATACAAAACGAGTAAATACAAGTATAAAAGTTCGTACAATCTTGCTCAACTATATCAAAGCTGAAACGGCAGCCGGCCGACCCATAAACTCTCAACTCGATGGTCGTATCACCATTCAAAACTAATCAGAATTATGAAGCAAATTTCAATTTACATAGCATTGGTGGTATTTCTGCTATTTCCAGCCAATAACCAAGCAGCAAAAAAGATTAAACTGCTGATATTACACACCAACGACACTCACAGTCAGGTTGAACCAACCGATAAATCAGCGCTTGCCACATCCGACATGGGTGGATATGCCCGCAGAATGGGAGTGATAAATCAAATTCGCAAGGAAGAAAAGAATGTGCTTTTGTTCGATGCAGGTGATTTTTCGCAGGGAACGCCCTATTTTAATTTCTTTAATGGGCGCATAGAAGTTGATGCCATGAACAGGATGAAATACGATGCAGGCACATTGGGCAACCACGAATTTGACAACGGAATAGACACTTTGCATACCATTTTATCAAAAGCCACATTTCCGGTTCTCAGTTCAAATTATGATGTTGAAAACACACCGCTTCGCGACATTGTAAAGCCCTATTTGGTTATTCAGAAATACGGACTTAGAATTGGCGTTATGGCATTGAATATTCAGCCTAAAAGTCTGATTATTGAAAGCAACTATCGGGGACTTTTGTATAACGACCCAATAGCCACAGCTGCAAAAACGGCCACTTTTCTGAAAAAGGAATTGAAATGCGACCTGATTGTTTGTTTATCGCATCTTGGCGGCGATGCCAAATCGCACGATGTGAATGATTTCCAGGTGGCTCGCGAAACACGTTTTATTGATGTGATTATTGGCGGACACACACACACTATGCTTCAGAATGCAAAGGAAATGAACCTGGATGGAAAGCCGGTAGTAATTGCTCAGGTAGGAAAAGGAGGGTATTACTTGGGTAAAATTGAGTTAGAGCTAATAAAAAAGTAAAAACACAACACCGTCAGATACTTTAACACTTTATTTTCTCATAGATAAACATCTATCTAACAACCCTGTACACACTCGAACATCAGCGGTCAACCAAATTTAAACATATGCGCTTGCAGATTCAGAAAAAATTACTACCTTTGCACTCACAATATCGCGGAGTGGAGCAGTGGTAGCTCGTTGGGCTCATAACCCAAAGGTCGTTCGTTCGAGTCGGGCCTCCGCAACAAGCAGAAGAGAGTGTTTTTATAAAAACATTCTCTTCTTTTTTTTATAATTTAATCAACCTGAACTTTCTGGCCCGATATTTGTTTCGTTTTATATCCGTCTTTAAAAATATAGTATATGAAGTTGTTGTATAACCTGAGTTATCATTTAATGGGAATCGGAGCAATCATTGCGGTTTATTTAATTATCTGTTACCAATGGATAGCAAAAAAATTATGTCTTCGTGCGCAATAATGCAATCGATTTGAACTAATATAAAACAAAGAGCGCATTGTTTGATACACTGCGCTCTTTGTTTTTCAATTAGCCTTCTGTTCAATTATAGAATCAGCATGGCATCGCCATAAACTCCGAACCGATATTCCTGCTTCACAGCTTCTTCGTATGCGTTCATCACAAAGTCATAATCTCCAAATGCCGATGTAAGCATTAAAAGAGTAGAATAAGGAAGATGGAAGTTGGTAATTAAAGAATTTGCAACTGTAAAATCGTATGGAGGAAAAATAAATTTATTAGTCCATCCTGAAAATGGTTTAATTTTGCCTTCAGTACCTACTACTGTTTCCAGTGCACGCATTACAGTTGTACCTACAGCACAAATGTTACGGTTTTCGTCTTTTTTCTTGTTTACTACTTCAGCAGTTTCGGCCAGAATTTCCATTTGCTCCGAATCCATTTTGTGCTTGGTAAGGTCTTCAACGTCAATCTCGCGGAAGTTTCCAAGGCTCATATGCGAAGTCAGAAAAGCAGAATCAATGCCTTTAATCTCCATGCGTTTCAACAACTCACGGCTAAAATGGGTACCCGCAGCAGGCACTGCAACAGCGCCTTCTTTTTTTGCAAATATTGTTTGAAATCTGTCTGCATCTACGGCTTCAACAGCACGGTTAATATTGCGCGGTAGCGGTGTTTCGCCAAGGTCGAATAATGCTTTCTTAAACTCCTCATGCGTACCATCAAACAAAAAGCGGAGGGTACGTCCGCGCGAAGTTGTATTATCAATTACTTCGGCAACAACAGAATCGTCCTCGCCAAAATACAACTTATTACCAATACGAATTTTACGTGCTGGCTCCACCAGAACGTCCCAAAGTCGCATTTCGTGGTTAAGTTCACGCATCAAAAACACTTCTATCTGCGCTCCTGTTTTTTCTTTATTACCATATAAGCGCGCAGGAAAAACTTTTGTATCGTTAAATATAAAAAGGTCATGTTCATTGAAATACTCCAGCACTTCTTTGAAAACGCGATGTTCAATAGTACCGGTTTGTCTGTTCAATACCATAAGCCGGGACTCATCTCTGTGTTGAGTCGGATACTGAGCGATTAGCTCTTCCGGTAATTTGAACTTAAATTTTGATAGCTTCATAATGATGTTGTTTATTATTTTACCTCTGTTTCAATGTTTTTATTATCTCGTAAAAGTTGTTCTTCTACATGATTTACGAGTGCTTCTATTTCCCAGCAATCGCTTAGTTTAACCTCACCAATGCGGGTACGCTCAAGAGCCGCTAAATGCGCCCCACTCCCCAGCGCCAAACCAATGTCGCGGGCCAGCGCCCTGATATATGTGCCTTTGCTGCACACCACTCGTATTGTAAGTTCAGGTGCCGCAAAGTGGATTACTTCAATTTCATCAATTACCAATAGTTTTGGCTTCAATTCTACTTCTTGTCCATCGCGGGCATAGTCGTAAGCACGCTTGCCATCCACCTTTACCGCTGAATAAACCGGTGGTACCTGCCATATTTCGCCAGTAAAAGTTGGAATAACCTTGTCAATTAATTCACGCGTTATATGCTCAGTTGGAAAGGTAGCATCAATTGGCTGTTCCTTGTCAAAACAGGGAGTAGTAGCGCCCAACTGAAGTGTGGCTATGTACTCCTTTGTCTGATACTGAAAACTTTCAATCAGTTTCGTTTTTTTACCTGTGCAAATTATCATAACGCCCGTAGCAAGCGGATCAAGTGTACCTGCATGTCCAACCTTCAACTTTTTTACATTCAATGTTTTTTGCAACTTCCATCTAAGCTTATTGACCAGATTGAACGATGTCCAGTTTAATGGTTTTTTCACAAAAAATACTTCACCCTCAATTACATTCATCCTACGGAATATTTTTTTATTTGCCTACGGCAAAAATTATATTATATAATGCTTAGGTTTACACCAAAAGACAACAATACAAGCAACACAACACCCACAATTATACGGTAATAGCCAAAAGCTTTGAATCCATATTTTGTCAGAAAACCGATAAAAAATTTAATCGCAAGCATAGCCACTACAAATGCTACCAGATTACCAACCAGCAATACTATTAAATTATCGGTAAGAAGCTGAACGCCTCCCGGCTCCAGTACAAGCTTAAGTACTTTATAACCCGATGCAGCAGCCATTGTTGGTACAGCTAAAAAGAATGAAAACTCAGCCGCATTCTTTCTCGACAATTTAGTAGTCATACCACCCACGATTGTTGCCATGGAACGAGATACACCCGGAATCATTGCTATGCACTGAAAAAATCCAATCTTTAACGCACGCTTCCAGTTCATTTCCTGATTATCTTCAGGCTTATTAAACCATTGGTCGACAAAAAGCATCAACACACCTCCAATTACAAGCATAATAGCCACCACCAAAACACTTTCGAGCATGGCATCAATATAATCGCTGGCCAAAAATCCTATTATGGCTGCCGGTATGAAAGCGACAAATAACTTTAAGTAAAAATCAACTGTTTGGAAAAAACGTTTCCAGTACAGTACAATTACCGAAAGTATGGCACCAAATTGAATGATGACAGTAAATGCTTTCACAAAATCAGTACTTTCAACACCTAAAAGGCTTTGAGCAATTATCATATGTCCGGTTGACGATACCGGCAAATACTCAGTGAGTCCTTCAACAATAGCAATGATTATTGCCTCAAAAAGATTCATTTAGATTTTGGTTTAAATAGTACGGCAAAAATGATGAACAAAAAACCAAAGAATGACACCATAGGGCCAATTGTGATGCGTCTAGTGCTGAAAATATCAGGATTAAATTCCACTTCGGTAGATGAGCCTGTCATCAGTAAAAAACCGATTACTATGATTACAAAACCAAGTGCAATTAAGTAGAAGTTGATTTTAGCCAGTCCTAATTTATTATTTCCCATTTTATAATGTTTAATTTTATATTTTTAAATATGTAAATATTACCCTTTGTATAAATCGTTTGAGTTCATTTTCAGGTATCTGCCTATAGCAAAATAGGTTGACAATGCCATGAGTATAACCCCGGATAGAATTACGATAATTGCTACCCAAACCATTGACATAATATTGAGCGAAGCTCCGGTGAGTCCAAATTCGTACATGGTATAGTATACCACAACAGCCATAATTACAAGAGCCAGTAGTGATGCAACAATTCCGTCGATTGCCGCGCGTTTCACATAGGGTTTACGTATAAACCAATTGGTTGCTCCTACCAGTTGCATGGTGTTTATAATGAATCGGTTTGAGTAAATAGACAAGCGTGCGGTATTATTAATCAAAGCTACGGCCACAATAAGCAATACAAGTGCCAGTCCTAACAAAACCAGACTTATACGGCGCACATTGTCGTTTACCAAACTTATTAAATCTTTTTGAAATGCAACCCGTTCAATTTTTTGGAATTTCTTCAGTTTAGCTTCAATCATTTTAACGCTATCCGGATTAGCAAATTCAGCTTTTAGTTTCACTTCGAGCGAAGCCCTAAGTGGGTTAAAACCCAAAAAATCGGATGGGTCGTCGCCTAAAGCCTTAATGTGCTCTTTGAGGGCATCTTCCTTCGAAACAAACAGAACGGACTTTGCATAGTCCGATGAAGACATAAACGCTTCAATCTGTTTTATTTCACGACTGTCTGCATCATCCTCTATTACAATGGACAAATTAATATTTTCTTTTACATGGATACTTAAATCGCGTGCCACAAAAAGAAACAAACTAACCAATCCGATAAGAAACAATACCAGCGACATGCTGATAGTAGAACTAAAATGTATACTCTTGCTTTTTTTCATCTTTATATAAAATCTTCTATATCAATTACCTTAAAATAGGAGTCGTTTATTCAGCTTTCTTTTTTCGATAAGTAAAGAAAGCAAAGGC